>JAEEGL013859173.1_pt1 | contig 10823 bp, 6 predicted proteins | sample 9134231 | NCBI WGS metagenome assembly JAEEGL01 (sample SAMN16246548, study PRJNA631951) | gut metagenome | biome: gut microbiome; feature: rumen; material: fiber-attached | host: Bos | place: Iran: Karaj | collected 2018-10
AATATGATAATGTTAATTGGTGTGTTATTGATTCTTATAAGGAAGAAGATGGTGAATTCAAGATTCTTAAAATGGGAAAAGTTTGGGAACTTGCAAACATTGTTTTAAAAAAAGAATTAAAGAGGGATTTAAGTAACATTTTAAAAATGGAACTTCCTATATATTACACAAATTATTGTAATCAACAACATGAAAGATTTTTAAAAAACAAAAAAGAGCTAACAAGATATAGCAAAATATAACAAATAATACTTTTTAGCAGTTTAAACACTATTTGAACGGAAATGAACTGATAATCCATAACCCCTGAAGAAGGAACGAATCATTGTTCCTTCATTTTTTTTGACATAAAATAGGGTATTTATAAGCGTTTAATATTTAGACACCATTTTCCCCATTTTTATGCTATAATGATTCTATAATAGAGGTGATAATGATGCACAATAAAACAATTAGAATAGTTTTAGGTATTATCATTTTTGTTATCGTAACTTGTACTATTGTTTTACCTATTTATAATAAAAATAATACTAATATTAATAGCAGTAGTAATAATAGTAACAATAATAATATTGAAGAAGATAATGATGAATATATTGACATAGATATGATAGAAGATAGCTATGTAGATGAAGAAATAATTGATAACAACATAAATACAAAAACAGATATAGATAATAAAGAGAATGCACAAACAGAATCTAAAACACCAACAAAAACAAAACAAGAAGAACAAAAAATAGAGCAAACAAAACCAGATATAGATAATAAAGAGAATGTACAAACAGAATCTAAAACACCAACAGAAACAAAACAAGAAGAACAAAAAATAGAGCAAACAAAACAAAATGAAAATAATATTATACCTAAAATAAATGTTGTTAATAAAGTAAATATAAAACTAGGTGAGAGTACAACTATTAAAGCTACATCAAATACTTCAAATAGTTTTACATATTTAAGTAGTGATACAAAAATAGCTACTGTTAGTTCTGATGGAGTTGTAACACCTAAAAGAACTGGAGAAGTTATTATAATAACGAAGAATAAAGATACAGAAGCTAAAACTACAGTAAATATTACAGGATATAGAATACATTTTATAAAAACACTCAAAGCAGGAGATAGCATTTTATTAGAATCAAATGGTGAATTTGGTCTTGTTGATACTGGGGATAATTATGAATTTAGAGAAGATAATACTCTTAGAAATTATTTGAATAAATATAATATAAAATCATTAAAATTTATAATATTATCACATTTACATATAGATCATTCAGGTGGATTAATTGTTTGGGGAAAAGAAGGTAATGAGCTTAAAAATATGGTTGATAAAGTATACTATAAAAGCCAATATTTTGAAACAGATTCTAAATATTCAGATTATAGTAATTTTATAAAGAATTATTTTTGTGGTAGTAAAAATATAAGTGAATGCTCTAAATTAATAGCTGTTGATAAAAAGGAAGAAAATGGTAAAAAATTTAATATAACTTTAGGAAATGATATGGTTATTAATTTTTATAATACAATTCCTAGAAGTAGTAGTGACAATGTAACAACATATAATTACTATAATAGTGTAGTTCCTAGTAATGGAAGAAAGTATAATGATAATATAAATAGTATTGTTAATTATGTTACTGTAAATAATCATAGTGCTTTATTAACTGGAGATATGATGTATAAAGAAACAATGAACTATATCTTAAATAATATAATTAATCAGGGAGAGAATAAATTAGATATTTTTAAAATACCTCATCATGGATTACTTAATTGTACTGATCAAGGGACAAATGTTACAAAACCTGATACTAATAAAAGGTTATTTGTAAATTCAAAATATTACTTAGCAACAGCTTTAGTAGATGAAAAATATAACGGTGAATCATATGGTGGATTGAATGGATTATATAGAAATTTTGTTGAACAACCTAATAAAGAAGGAACAACTATTTATGGATGCTATCAATTTTTAATGAAATATGGTACAACTGCTAGAGTGGGGTTATGTAATACATATTTTTCTAGAAATGCTAATGCATCAGATGGAGCTATTATTATAGATTTTACTAATTCTAATTCTACACTAGTAGGTGGTGGAAGAGGAAAAGATGTATCAAGTAGATGCAATTAAAAAATAGAGAATAATCTCTATTTTTTAATTGCAAAATATTTTTAACAACCTCTTCCTTGAACACAAGCACCACTTGCATTGAACACAAATGTTTCACCTGAAAGTGTTAGTGTTTCATTTTGAGCCATTATTCCATTATCTTTAAAATAATACCAAACATTATCTATTTTTTTCCATTTTTCAGCTAATCTTCCATCTGTATATGCATAAACCCAACGATCAGCACCATTATATTTGATTTTAAACCATCCATCATTAATCATATATCCATTTTCTCTAAAATAGTAGTTAGCTGTAATACCATTATATGTCAGTTTATTAATTCCAGTAACAGCAATACCTTCTCCATCAAAATAAGCCCATGTTGATGAGTTTTCATATGTTAGTTTTTCCCATCCACCATGCTGTTCTACATTAAATTGAATTGTTCTGTAATCCTTTTCAAAAGAATATCCATTTTTATCTTGGTTAAATGTCATTACTATAGCTTCACTATTAGATATTTTTGTATAGTATAAATCAGTATTATATTTTCTTTGTAAAAATCTCATAGCTGTAAAAGCTCTATCCTTAACAGTAAATGATTTTGCAGATATTATTACATCGTTAGGATATAGTTTTTTTAAGAAACTAATAGAAGATGATGTTTTAGAACCATGATGTCCTACTTTTAATACATTAACATGTTGAACTCTATCAGCAATTTTTGATTCATCACTTATTTCCATATCTCCAGCAAGTAAAACTTTTTGAGTACCAATCGTAATTAATGTAACAAGAGAGTTCATATTCTCAGATATTTGTATTCCATTTTGTTTTTCTTCTGGCGATGCCTCTTCGGTATTCATAATATTAATTTTCATGTCACCCAAAGTAAACTCTCTATCTTGGTTAGTGACTTCTATTATATTACTATTATTAGTTATTTTTGCTTTTATTGCATTTAATGCTTTGTTATAGTATTCATCATTTTCCCAATCTAATTCTCCAATCTTTTCCCAATCTTTCTGATTATCTGCAGTATTTTTATATTGTCTATAGTAATATTTTGTATTTGCATCTACAAAATTAGCAGCAATTACTGGCATACCTCCAATGTGATCAGAGTGAGAGTGAGTTGCTATTATAAAATTAAGTTTTCTTGTACCAAGGAGTTTTTTTAAATAATTTTTTACTCTTTCAACTGATTCATAATCATTATCTTTAGAATAATTAGAACCATCTCTATATGGACTAGAAGCATCAACTAAACCAAACTTTCCATTACTTTCAATAATAATAGCATCACTAGTACCTACATTCATAAAATGTATTCTATTAACATCATTTGCTTTCCATTGAGCATATAATGTTACATTTCTTGCATATGTCCATTTCCAATATTTATTTGATTCAAACATTCCTTTAGATGTAAGTTTCCATGGTATTCCTGAACCATCTGGTTTTTCATTCCATCCATTAAATGTATAACCTTCTTTTTTAAATGCATTTTTTCTTGTAATAAAATCTTGATCATAAGTTGCTGTTGAATTTTGCATTGTTCCAGTTCCACCATTAGCATTATATGTAACTGTATATGTATTTGCTTTCCAATGAGCATATAAATTAACAACACCTGATTTAGCTAGGCCAGTAACAGAAGCTTTATTAGCATATGCAACTTTTCCATTTGCTGAAGTAGCCCAACCATCAAATGAATATCCAGTTTTTGCAAAACCATTATTTGGTAATTGACAAGGACTTGTATATTTACAAGTTATTTTATTAGTTGCACCACTTGTTGAACCATTACCAATAAAATATATGTCATAAGGTGCTTCTTGTTCAGTACTTTGATTTGAAGTATTTTGATTCCATATAGCATATAAAGTTATACTATCATCATTAGTAGCATTATATACTAATGATTTATCTGTATAATTTATACTATTTTTAGAAATACCCCATCCAACAAAAGAATATCCTGTTTTAGTATATTTATTACTTGGTAAAGTACAATTATTATTATATGTACAAGTAATTGAACTCATAGTTCCACTTGTTGAACAATTACCATCAAATACTATTTTATATTGTTTATTTGATGCAGTATCTGGAGTAATTTCTACTATAGGTACTGGTTCTTTAACATTTTCTAATTCTTGTAAACCATTAGATAAATTATTATCATCTTGAACTGGTTCATTTATTGTAACTTCAGTATTTTCTTTAGCAGTAGTTTCTCTAGTATGACTAGAATCATTTTCTTGTCTTTTAATAGATTCTTCTATAGTTTCATTTATTATATTTTCTTTGTTATCGAAATGAGTGGGTAGGGATTCACTTAATTTATATAAATAAAGCTTTCTACCTCCAAAAATCAATACACACATTATTGCTATTCCAATAACAATAGCTAACTTAATTCGGTATTTATTCTTTTCATTCATATTATCACCTAGTATTATTGTAGCATAGTATTATTTTAATAATAAATCTTTTTTTGTTTTAATAAGAATGCTCTCTTCTGTTTGGAGAGAGACGCAAGTCTCTCATTTTTAGTATTTATAAGGGTATTTTAGGGTATGTAAATATTTTCAACCACTAATTGCAACACTAATAAAATCATTTTTATTATAATTTATTATATTTAATTAATAATAATAATTATTAATTATTTTTCAAAAACCTGTTTTTTAGTTTTTTATGATATAATAACTAATGAGAGATAATGATGTATTTATCTATTAGGGAGGTAAGAATAGTGAATAATAAAAAAGAACAAGAAAGAGCAGAACTTCATAAAACTATATGGAGTATAGCAGATGACTTAAGAGGATCTGTCGATGGTTGGGATTTTAAATCTTATATTTTAGGATTATTATTTTATAGATTTATTTCAGAAAATTTAACTAACTATATTAATGATGGAGAAAGAAAAATTAATCCTGGATTTGATTATGCGAAACTAGATGATACAATTGCAAAAGCAGATAAATATAATATAGTTAATGAAAAAGGTTTTTTTATTAAACCAAGTGAATTATTTTGTAATGTAAGAGAAAAAGCAAAAGATGATAAAAATTTAAATGTAACTTTATCGACTATATTTGATAACATTGAAAACTCAGCAAAAGGAATGCCTTCTGAGGATGATATAAAAGGCTTATTTGATGATTTAGATGTTAATAGTAACAAATTAGGTAATACAGTTAATGAAAGAAATGAAAAGCTTGTTAAAATGCTTAATAAAATAGGTGATTTAAATTTAAACGATCATGATAATACAATAGATGCATTTGGTGATGCATATGAATATTTGATGACTATGTATGCATCTAATGCGGGTAAATCAGGGGGAGAATTCTTTACTCCACAAGAAGTAGGAGAATTACTTGCTAGAATTGTTATAGGTGATAAAAAAGAAGTTAATAAAGTATATGATCCTGCATGTGGTTCTGGTGGTTTACTTTTAAAATTTGCTAAGATACTTGGAAAAGAGAATGTTAAACAAGGTTTCTTTGGACAAGAAATTAATTTAACAACATATAACTTAGCAAGAATAAATATGTTCTTACATGATATTAATTATAATAACTTTAATTTGGCTAGAGAAGACACATTAATACATCCAATGCATTGGGATGATGAACCTTTTGATGCAATTGTATCTAATCCTCCATATTCAATTCATTGGGCTGGAAAAGAAAATCCACTATTAATAAACGATCCAAGATTTTCACCAGCTGGTATATTAGCTCCATCAAGTAAAGCTGATTTAGCATTTACAATGCATATGTTATCTTGGTTATCTGCTAAAGGAACTGCTGCTATAGTTGAGTTCCCTGGTGTACTTTATAGGGGTGGTGCAGAACAAAAAATCAGAAAATATATGATAGATAATAATTATGTTGATGCAGTTATTCAATTACCTTCAGATTTATTTTTTGGGACTCCAATTGCTACTTGTATTTTAGTTTTAAAGAAAAATAAGCAAGATAATAATATTTTATTTGTTGATGCAACAGATGAGTTCGTTAGAACAACTAATAAGAATAAATTATCAGATCAAAATATTGATAACATAGTTAACATATTAAAAGAAAGAGAATCAGTAGAAAAAAAATCATATTTGGCTACATATGATGAAGTTAAGAATAACGATTACAATATATCTGTTAATTCATATTTAAAGACTGGCGATGGAGAAATAACTATTGATATAGAAAAAGTTAATAAAACACTTGCAGAAGTAGTACCTAGACAGCAGCAAATAAGAAAAGAACTTGAAGAGATAATTAAAGAACTTGAGGCTGAATATCATGAGTAAAGTTAATGATTTAATTAAGAAATTATGTCCTAAAGGTGTAGAATACTTAGAACTTTATAAAGTCGTTAAATGGAATAAAAGATTTACTGGTGTAGATAAGCAATGGCAAAAAGATGTATTTTCAACTAAATCTGATATATCTGCACAAGAACTTAAATCTTTAATAGTAGATGATGGTAATGTTAAACTATTATCAACTGGTATTTTTGACGGATATACAAATAATGATATATATAGCGGTAATATAGATAATAATGAAGTAATTACAATACCATCTGGTGGAACTGCAAATATAAAATATTATAATGGAGCATTCATTAATAGTGGTAATATATTAGCAACTAGTATTGATAATGATAAATACTATTTGAAGTATATATATTATTGTCTAATAAACAAAAAAGAATTAGTGCAAAGCTATTACAGAGGTTCAAGTGTACAACATCCTGATATGAAACAAATTATTCAGATTAAAATTCCTGTTCCTCCAATAGAAATACAAAAAGAAATAGTAAGAATTCTGGATAAATTTAGCGAGCTAGAAGTGGAGCTAGAAGTAGAGCTAGAAGCAGAGCTAGAAGCGAGAAAAGGTCAATATGAGTTTTGGCGTGGGAAAGTTTTTAACAATATAGATGCAAAAACCGTTAAATTAAGTAGTTTATGTAAAATTGGAGATGGGCTTCATGGAACCCCAGAGTATTCTGTTGATGGAGATTATTATTTTATTAATGGGAATAATTTAATAAATGGGAAAATAGTATTTGATTCTAAAACAAAAAAGGTTTCTAAGATAGATATTAACAATCAAAATGTTGAATTAAACAAGAATACTTTGCTAATGTCAATTAATGGAACAATAGGGAAGGTAGCATATTATAATGCAGAAAAAATAATGCTTGGGAAATCAGTTGCATATTTTAATATTCTTGATGATAATGTACTATCTAAAAAGTATTTGTTTTACTTATTGCAATCACCTAATTCTATTAGGTATTATAATGATTCTTTAACTGGATCAACTATACTAAATTTAGGATTAAAGGCTTTGAGAGAATTTGAAATACCATTACCTACTATTGATGAACAAAATAAAATAGCAAATATATTAGAACATTTTGAACGATTAATTAATGATATTTCAATTGGCCTTCCTGCAGAAATAGAATTAAGAAGAAAACAATATGAATATTATAGAGATAAATTATTAAGCTTTAAGGAATTATTAAATGAATAATAATATAAGCGAAATAATATCAACTATTGCAAATAAAATTACTGAATCTATAGACTTTGATTCTATAATTAGTCATAATCAATCTATAATGCAAGGGGTTTTAGAGTCATTAAAACCTTTAATGGAAGAAATAAGAGAATCTTCAAAGATGTTAGCAAAAAGATCTCTCGAATTGGGATTTTACCCTTCAAATAATTTTAATTTATATAATTCTGAATTTATTGATTTAAAAACCGAAAAAGAAGAGATTAATTATTTATGTGTTAAGATTGAAGAATTACTTGATAGTGGATATTTAACTGAAATTAGTAATTATTTTAAAAAAAAGCAAGTATTAAAATGTCATAAATTGTATAAGTCTAAAGATTATGAATCATGTATTTTGAATTTAATAGTAATTATTAATCAGATTTTTATTGATGAATTAGGCTGTAGTGCAGAGGCAATTAATCAACTATATGATCAGATTAATTGTAATACATCTATTTTTGATGTAGAGTTAGAAACCAAGTATTTAGATAGAAGAAGAGCATACAATGACAAACACAAAGATAATCTTATCGTAAAACACAGGTTATACTCTTTTGAAGATAATGCATATTATATTTTTGCTCCATATTATAATTATGAGAAAGATAATCTTCTATTTAAGACGTGTTATTCTAATAAAGAGGAGTATAGGAAAATCCCCTATAATAGAAATGGAATTATTCATGGTTTTGTCAATAATTATGGTACTAGAGAAAATTGTTTGAGATGGTTTTCTGTGCTTATAAATACATATGAATTAATTATTATATATAGAGAAATGTTAGAATCTGCCAAGATTACGAAAGGAGTAAATAATGAGTGAGATTAATTTAATAAGTGAAAATGAATCATCAACAGTTATAACTAATTACAAAGGTATAGATGGAACAGTTAAGTATTATCAATCAGAAGCACAACTTGAAAATGAATTTATAAAAACTTTATTAGAAGAAGGATATGAAAGATTAATTGTTAATTCTCCTAGTGACTTAGTTAGTAATTTAAGAACTCAGTTAGAAAAGTTAAATAAAGTTAAATTTACTGAAAAAGAATGGCAAGATTTATTTAATAATAAAATATCTAATAAAAATAATGGAATATATGAAAAAGCAAAAATAATTCAAGAAGATTATAGATATACTTTAACTTTTGAAGATGGTCATAAAGATAATATTGACTTAATTGATAAAGAAAATATTCATAACAATACTCTTCAAGTTATGAATCAATATGAAGCAAATAATGGAACTAGACCAAATAGATATGATGTTACCGTTTTAGTAAATGGTTTACCGTTAGTTCATATTGAATTAAAAAGAAGAGGTATTGATTTAAGAGAAGCATTTAATCAAATAAATAGATATGGTAGAGAATCTTTTTGGTCAGATGATGCATTATTTGAATTTATTCAATTATTTGTTATATCAAATGGAACATTAACAAAGTATTATTCTAATACTACAAGAGATATGCATATAAATGCTAAAAATAAAAAGACAGCTAATACTTATGAATTTACTTCATATTGGGCTGATCAAAAGAATAATCCAATTTTAGATTTAATAGATTTTGCTAAAACATTCTTTGCTAAACATACATTACTAAATATTATTTGTAGATATTGTGTTTTCTCAAGTGATAATATTTTACTTGCAATGAGACCATATCAAATTGTTGCTACTGAAAAGATTATTAATAAAATTCAAATAGCAGATAATTATAAATATTATGGCTCAGTTAAAGCTGGTGGATATGTTTGGCATACAACTGGATCTGGAAAAACTTTGACAAGTTTTAAAACAGCTCAACTTGCTACTAAATTAGATTTTATAGATAAAGTATTATTTGTTGTTGATAGAAAAGATTTGGACTATCAAACAATGAAAGAATACAACAAATTTAAAGAAGGAGCAGCTAACTCTAATACATCTACTAAGATATTAGAAGAGCAATTAAAAAATCCGGATGCTAAGATAATAATTACAACAATTCAAAAACTATCTTCATTTATAAAGAAGCATCAAGAACATGAAGTGTTTGATAAACAAGTTGTATTTATATTTGACGAATGTCATAGATCACAATTTGGTGATATGCATCAAAGAGTTATTAAAAAGTTTAAAAAATATTATATATTTGGATTCACTGGAACTCCTATATTTGCAAGTAATGCATTAACTAGAAAAGGAATAATGCAAACAACAGAGCAAGTATTTGGAGAACAATTACACAATTATACTATTGTTAATGCAATTAATGATAAAAATGTTTTACCATTCAAGTATGATTATGTAAAAACAATAGAAATGAAGTCAGATATAAGAGACGAAAAAGTTGAAGCTATAGCTACAAAGAAAGCTTTAGAAGATAAACAAAGAATAGCATTAGTTACTAATTATATTATAGATAACTTTGGTAGAAAAACTTATAATACTGAAAGTTACATAACATCTGTACTTGAAAACGTAACAGAAGTAGCTAAGAGTAATAAAGCTGAAGAAAAGAAAAATAAAAAGTTTGTTAATGGATTCAATTCAATATTTGCTGTAAGCGGAATACCTATGGCAAAAATGTATTATCAAGCATTTAAAGAAATACCTAATAATTTAAAAGTTGCTTTGATTTATTCATATGGAGTAAATGATGAAGAAACAGAATATTTTGATGAAGAAAATTCTGAATCTACAGAACAATTAAGTAAAGCTGATAGAGACTACTTAGAAGATGCAATTAAAGATTATAATGAAATGTTTGGAACAACATATGATACTTCATCAGAAAAATTCCAAAATTATTATAAAGATGTATCTTTAAGAATGAAGAATAGAGAAATAGATCTTTTAATAGTAGCTAATATGTTCTTAACGGGATTTGATGCTCCAACATTAAATACATTGTGGGTTGATAAAAATCTTAAATTCCATGGTTTAATACAAGCATTTTCTAGAACTAATAGAATACTAAATAGTGTTAAGAAATTTGGTAATATTGTATGCTTTAGAGATTTAGAAAAAGAATTAAATGAAGCACTAGGATTATTTGGAGATTCTAATGCATCATCAATTGTATTATTATAAAGTTATGAAGACTATGTACATGGATATATA
>JAEEGL014486632.1_pt1 | contig 10823 bp, 4 predicted proteins | sample 9134231 | NCBI WGS metagenome assembly JAEEGL01 (sample SAMN16246548, study PRJNA631951) | gut metagenome | biome: gut microbiome; feature: rumen; material: fiber-attached | host: Bos | place: Iran: Karaj | collected 2018-10
CGCTGCGGCGTTCTGGGCATGAACGGTGTGATGAGCACCGCCGCAAAGCGCACGCACTCCGCCAGGTTGCGCAGCACATTGGCCAAACGGCCTTTGCCTTCTTCAGTCCTGCCAAGCACCCAGGGCTGCGTCAGGTCAATGTATTTGTTGCACTCGCCGATCACCTTCCAGATCTCGCTGAGCGCCTGAGAGAACTGCAGTCTGTTCATCTGTTCCTCGACCAGTCCCGGCAGCGCGGCGCAGTGTTCGCGCAGCGGCGTATCGAGCGCCTCGTCGGTCTCGTCCGTCCAGGCAGGCACCGTACCGCCGAAGTACTTTTCGATCATGGCTACGGTGCGGCTGACAAGATTGCCCAGATCGTTCGCCAGATCGGCGTTCATGCGGGTCAGGAAGGCCTCGTTCGTGTAATTGCCGTCCGCGCCGAAGGGCATCTCGCGCATCAGGTAATAACGCAGCGCGTCGGCGCCGTAGCGGGCCACGATGGGCTGCGGATAAACCACGTTGCCCTTGGATTTGCTCATTTTGTCGTTGCCGAACAGCAGCCAGCCGTGGGCGAACACCTGCTTGGGCAGGGGAAGGCCCAGGGCATGGAGCATGATGGGCCAATAGATGGTATGGAACCGAACGATTTCCTTGCCTACCAGGTGAATGTCCGCGGGCCAGTACTTTTGGAACAGCTCATCGTGATCCGTGCCGTAGCCCAGGGCGGTGATGTAGTTGCTCAGGGCGTCGATCCACACGTATACCACGTGCTTGTCGTCAAAGTCCACGGGCACGCCCCATTTGAAGCTGGTGCGGGATACGCACAGATCCTGCAAGCCGGGCTTCAGGAAATTATTGATCATTTCGTTGGCGCGCTTGGCGGGCTGGATGAAATCCGGGTGGGTCTGGATGTAGTCGATGAGCCAGTCCTGATACTTGCTCATACGGAAGAAATAGCTTTCCTCCCGCATGGGCTGGCAGGGGCGGCCGCAGTCCGGACACACCTTCTGGCCGTCCTTGTCCACCAGCTGGGTGGGAGTCCAGAAGGATTCGCAGGGGGTGCAGTACATGCCTTCGTATTCGGCCTTGTAAATGTCGCCCTGCTCGTAGAAGCGGCGGAAGATCTTCTGCACGATCTTCTGATGGCGCTCGTCCGTGGTGCGGATGAAATCGTCGTACTCGATGTTCATCAGCTTCCACAGCTCCTTGGTTTCGGCCACGATCTTGTCCACGTACTGCTGCGGGGTCACGCCGGCCTCCGCGGCCTTGCGCTCGATCTTCTGGCCATGCTCGTCGGTGCCGGTCAGGAAATATGTATCATATCCCGTGAGCTTTTTGAAGCGCGTCATGCTGTCTGCGGCCACGGTGGTGTAGGTGTGGCCGATGTGCATGTTGCCCGAGGGATAGTAGATCGGTGTCGTGATATAGAATTTCGGCTTTGGCATGAGACATCACTCCAAACTGTAGTTGAATAAAAAGAATTATATGATTCTTACTTTGCTTTGTCAAGGCGCAGCGCTTTCGCTCTTTGTAAACTGCGGTAAAAACTGAACGACCCGCCGCCAGACCGGACGATTTTTCTTTCCCGCGCGCGCCTGCTTGCAGGAAATTTGACAGGCGCTGTGGAAATGAATAGCGATCACGCTGCGCCTTTGCAGGCGGGGAGGGAACGAGCTTATGCAGTCAAAAGGGGTAAGCGGGGGCGACTCGCGGCGCTACGTCGCCTTTATCAGCTATCGGCACCTGCCGCTTGACAAAAGGGCGGCTGAGACCATCCAAAGAAAAATCGAGCGCTACGTCATCCCCCGGGAGCTGCGCGGGGAGGACGGAAGGAAAAAGCTGGGCCCGGTGTTTCGGGACGAGGACGAGCTTCCGCTCTCCGGCAGCTTGTCGGACAGTATCTTGCGCGCGCTGGACCAAAGTAGCTATCTCATCGTCATCTGCTCGCCGGAGCTTCCCAAATCCCGCTGGTGCGAGGCGGAGATACGCTATTTTCTTAAGACGCACGACCGCGATCATTTGCTGGCGGTCCTTGTGGACGGTAAACCGGAAACCTCCTTTTCGCCGCTTATGCTGCACAGCTTTGACGAAGACAGAAATATTACTGGCGATGCGGAACCGCTTGCTGCAAACATCGCTGGCCCAGATCACAAAATAAGCAAAAAGGCCCTGCGCAGGGAAAGCGTAAGGATCCTTGCGGCTTTGATGAAGCGCTCGTTTGACGATCTGTGGCAAAGGGAAAGGCGCAGAAAGACGCATCTTACGATCACAACGCTTGCCCTGGCGCTTGCAGTGATGAGCATTTTCATCGCAAGCGTCCTCAGCCTGTATTTTGAAGCGAAAAGCGAGCGAAGCCGCGCCCTCGTCGCAGAGCAGGCGGCGCTTGACGCAAAGGCGCAAACCGAGCAGGCAAACAGGGAGCTTACGCAAAGCCTGGTCCGTTCCTATGTATCGCAGGGCTCCGGCTACAACACCGCGGGCAGCTATCCGGAGGCGCTTGCCTACTATGCCCAGGCGCTTACGCTGCAGCCGGAATGCGGCGACGCCAAGATCGGCGCTTCGTCCATCCTGCAGCAGCAGGACTGGATGCTGGCTGTGGACAGTGTGCAGCCCAGAACGGATGCCTCGGCGCTTCCGCCAAAGGACCTGTACCGGTTTGGCGCGCTTTCGCAGGAGCTTGAGGATTTCGGCGCGTATGTATTTGTAAGCGGGGACAGCGTCCGGCTGTGGTTTTCCAATACCGGGCACACGTATCAGATGGAAAGGGCCACACTCATCTCTGCAAGCGCCACGCTTTTCCTCGACGCGCATACGGAGCATCTTGACCGGGAACCGCTGCCCGCCGTGGCTGTCATGGGGAAGGGGGAACGCCTGCTCTTTTTCCAGGCCTATGGCGGATACCTGTCGGTCTATGCCTGGAGGGGAGAGGAAGCGCAGGGGATCAGAAACTGCGCCTTGATAGCCCAGGTCCCCATAAAAACCATGTATGCGCAGCAGCCCCTGCTTTGCGAGTGCGTTTTGAGCGGCCTTTGGGCGGATACAGCCTCGCCCACGCTGGTGATCGACGATTACGGAAACGCGATCGTGCTGGACGTGGGCGGCTTGTTTTCGGATCCTGCGGGTTTTCCGGATCTGGACAAAGCGGGGGAGCAGCTGCGCGTCAAAAGGCTTATTTTGATGAACGAGGAGGACGCCATCGTCTTTCAGATCGTTCACGCCGCGTTCAAAAGCGACGGTTCCTACGCGCTTTTAAAAAAGCTCGAAGACCACTTTGGCGAAACGACGGTCGCCGTCCAGTACGACGCGCAGGGAAGAAAACTGTTTGAAACGGGATCGGACTTTTACCATGAGGCCTTTGACCTGTGCTACAGTCTTGACGAAAGCCTGCTGTTCATCGCAAGGCGCGGCCTTGTGGAATGCGTGGACAGCACGAGCGGCAGATGCGTTTCCTCCCTGATGGTCGAGGGCTGCAAGCAGCTTACGCCTCTTCCGGACGGAAATCTTCGGCTGATTTTTGAAGACGGCACCGCGCAGACCTACACGATTGCCCGCATAAGCGCAAAGGATCCCTTCCAAAGCGGGAACGCGCACAGGGAAGAAAACGCACCTTGCTTCTGCGTGGAAAAGGACGATCAGGCTGCGCTCCTTTTGAAGGACGCGCAGGGCAAGCTGCTGGACAAGCTTTCGGGGCCCTGGGAGTTCGACGGCTTTTTGCGCTGGAACGACGCGGGGGCGGTTTTGTGGGCCTACGATGAGCCCGTGATCTACTGTATCGCAATCGACGCAGACAGCCAAAAATTTGGGCGGATCGACCGCGTAGCGCTAAGCGAAGCGCTGGCCGGGGCGACCTACCGGATCGATCTTTTCGACTGGGGCTTTGCGCTTTGCGCATCCGGCCCGGCGGTTTCGGTCTATAACGCAAAGACCCAAACCACCCGCACGCTGCGCCTGCAGCATCAGGGCTACGTCCCCTTCGCCGTTTCCGCCCGGGAGGACGGGTACATGGCGGCATTCCTCTCAGATCCCGATATGTTTTCCTTTATCGCGGAAATATGGAACTATCACGAAGGCCTCCACATCGCAACGATGAAGGTCGGCCTAAACTCCATTAACGAGCAGGAGCTGTCTTATTTTCTCCAAAGCGGCATCGTCGTAAACGATTCCGCTGTGCCCTGGCCGCTTTTGCCGGAGGACCCGGATCCGGCAGCCATAGAGGCCCTGGCGGCGCTTGGCAGCTACCGCCTTGGCAGTGCGCAGACACTTCAGATCCAGACTCCGTCGCTGTGCGGGGAGCCTGGATCGTGGCAAAGATGGTTTGAAGTGGAATATCCCTACTGCCCGACTCTTTCAAAATGATGCGTCTCCACGCGTAGGCAGCGGTTTTGCGCGGGCAGGCACAATAGCACTTCCTTTACCTTAAGCCCGGTCAGGCTCTCAAGCGCCTCGCGGTAGACGCTGAGCTGCGTACTGTACCGATTAAGCAGCGCTTCGTCGTCGCTGGAAAAACTGGTTTTGTAGTCGCAAAGCACCCACTGCCCGTCCTCGACAAAGCACAGGTCGATTGCGCCCTGCACGAGGATGCGGTTGCCCTCCGGGCTGCCCGGAATCACGCGGCGGGTGTCCATCAGCATGGAAAAGCGCCACTCTCTTTGTACGTTTTGCGACTTCAGCACCCGCCGTCCCACTTCGCCCAGCGCAAAGCGAGCGATGTGCACGGGATCAATCAGCGCAAGCTCCTGCGCGCTCAAAAGCTGACCCTGGCAAAACCGGTCCAGCTGGCGCTTTGCTTCGCTGAGCGCCTCGTCCGGGGAATTCAGCTCCGCAAAGGGGGCGTAGTCCAGCGCCCGCAAGGCCCGGTGCAGCGCGGTGCCGCGCTCGGTGTAGACGAGGGAATCCTCCTGGGAGAGATACGCGGGCTTTTCGATCAGGCGCGGCATTTGCGCGGGGCCGGTAAAGTCCTTCTCAAGGCCCGTGACGGAGAGCTTCAGCGGCGCGTCCGGCTGTACGTCCGACTGGTAGCGCCAGCACAGCAGCTCCTCCGCGTCGTCCGACCAGTCCTCCCGCAAAAGCAGCTCCTCCACCGGATGCGCGCTTTGCTGCTGACTGTCCTGCACGGGGGCCTGAATCGCTCCGGCGGGGACGATCTGCAGGGCGACAAAGGGCCTGTCCGCCCTGGGCGTTCCGCCCAGCGCCTCGCAGCCCGGGCAGGCGTACGCCGCCGCGGCGCAGATGTCCAGCGCGCTGTTGTACAGATCCGGCTTTTCCTGCGCGGCCTGGTATTTTGCGCGGGCCGTCTCCAGATTGTCCGCGCTGCCCACCAGTATCAGCCGCTCCATTGCGCGGGTCATGGTGACGTAGAGCACGCGCAGCTCCTCGGCGACGTCTCTTTGCCGGTTCAGCGCGCCCATGGCCTTGGTGGCCAAGGTGCCGCGCACGCTGCCAAGCGCCATGTCGATGTGCTCAAAGCCCGCGCCCAGCTCCTTGTCCAGCCACAGGCCGGAATCCTTCCCGCCGCGCCCGTAGGCCCTTCCAAGCATCGCCGCGAACACGACCCTGTATTCCAGCCCCTTGCTTTTGTGGGCGGTGATCAGCCGGACTACGTCGTCGCCCTCGCCCTGCTCCTGTGCGCCGGCGGCGGACTCGCTTTCCTTCATGCTGTCCAGGTACTCCAAAAAACCGTTCAGGGAGCCGCCCTGGGTGGCCTCGTACTGCTGCGCCATCTGGCAGAGCAGATCCAGATTTCCGGCCCTGCGCCGTCCGCCCGGCAGGGCGCTTACAAACAGATACAGCCCCGTATCCGAAAGAATGCGCCGGATCAGGCGGCAAAGGCTGAGCGCGCCGCTCAGGGTCTCCCACTGCCCGGCCAGCTCGCAAAAGCGCGCGACCTTCGGGTTGTCCTCCTTCGCGTTTTGAACGGCCTGCCACCAGGAAGCGTCCGGGCTTTGCACGCGTATGCGCGCAAGCTCGGTGCTGCTCAGCCCAAACATCGGGGAGCGCAATACGCTAAGCAGCGCAAGCTCGTCCCTTCTTGTGACAAGCAGCCTCAGCGCGTTTACGGTCACCATCACTTCCAGCGCGTCAAAGCAGCTTTCGCTTTCGTCCGCGTAGGCGGGAATGCCGTGAGCGGCCAAGATGCCCGCCATCTGGCTTAGGACGTTTCGGCGCACGCGGGTGATCACGCAGATGTCCTTGTATCTCAGTTTGTCTTTGTCGCTCTTGTTTTCCGATTCCTGCAAAAGCGCCTGGATGCGGCGAGCAATCAGCTCCGCCTCGCGCTCCGCGGTTTTGAGCTCGCGTGCGCTTTCCCTGTCCCAGCCGTCGTCCTCGTCCGGGAGCTCTTCTGCGCCTTCGCCCTCCGTTTCGCCCTCGCCCCGGGCGTCCACAAGCAAAAACTCCACCGGGGGATCCTCGCCCTCGAAGGTGCCGCCGGGCTTCAAAGAGGCGTTTTCGTCGTAGAGGATCTCGCTCACGCCGCCGTTCATCACCCGGGAAAAGACGAGGTTTGCAAATTGCAGCACCGCCGGTCGGGAGCGGAAGTTTTTGTCCAGCACGATCAGCTCGTTGGGGCCGCCCTGAGCGTAGCGGGCGTAGGCGTCCACGAAGAGCGCGGGCTCCGCGTTCCGGAAGCGGTAGATGGACTGCTTCACGTCGCCCACCATAAAGCGCCCGTCCTCCCGCGCGATGGCGGACACGATGGCCTCCTGCATGTCGCTGGTGTCCTGGTACTCGTCCACAAACACGTAGCGGAAGCGCGCGCGCAGCTTTTCGCGGGCGGCATCGTCCTTCAATACCTCAAGGGTGAGCCGCTCGAGATCGTTAAACGACAGCGCGCCCTTTTCGCGCTTTAACTCCATCTGGCGGCGCATCATGTCCTGCGTAAGGGAAAACAGCGCCTTTAACGCGGGCGCGTCCTCGCGCATGTCGGCAAGGGAGGCCTCCCTTGGCAGGGCAGTGAGCTTTTTGACCTCCTCCTCAAACAGCCGCTTGGCGCGCTTTCGCAGTTCCTTTACGCTCTCCAGCTTGTCCTTGTCGCCCTTGTGCCGCCCGCCGGTGGCCCTTGCGGCAATGTAAGTGAGGTAGCGCTGTTGAATGCCCTCGTAGCTTTCGCCCTGCAGGGCGTGAATAAAATCGAGATCGCTTTCCAGCGCGGGAAGATAGTGCGCGGGGCCGAGCTCCTCGTTGCAGATTTTGACCGCGCAGTCCAATAGCGCCTCGGCCTCGCATAGCGCCGAGCGGGCGCGCTGCAAAAGGGCGTCAGTCCAGACCTCGCCGTCCGTGTCCAGCAGGGAAAGGGCGTGGCTCAGCCACTTTTCCACGTCCGGCCTTGCGCACAGAAAGTTGTAAAGCGTCAGGGCCAGCTGCTTTATTTCCTCCGGTCCGCGCCCCGCGGCCAGCGCCTGGATCTCTTCGCTGTTTTGAACGTAGGCGTCCTCCAGCGCTTCATCCAACGCCTGCTGCTCCAGAAGCTGGTTTTCGGCGTCCTCCAGCACGCCGAAGGCGGGATCCACGTTGACCAGCTGAAAGCAGGCGCGGATGGCCCTGGCGCAGAAGGAGTGCAGCGTGGAAATCTGCGCAAGCTCCATGCGCTCCATTTGCTCCCGCATCCGCCGGCTGCCGGCGTCGGCCAGGGCGCTCATGCGCTCGCGCAGCTTCCGCTTCATGTCGGCGCTGGCGGCCCGGGTAAAGGTGACGATCAGGATTTCGTCGATGTTAACCCCCTCGTCCACCAGGGCCAGCACCCTTTCCACCAGCACGGTGGTCTTGCCGGAGCCCGCCGCAGCGGATACCAGCAGATTCCTTCCCCGGGAGGTGATGACTCTTTTTTGCTCGGCAGAGAACTCCATGCAGCCTCCTATGTTAATAGTACGTAAAATATATTTTGCTTGCAGGAATAAAAAAGACTTTGGTCGAATTTTTAAAGCCGCGAACAGACCAATGTCTGAACAGGAGGTGCGCTATTTTCATGAGACGACGGATCCGCATACGCCTCACCGGCTTTGCGTGTGCGCTGCTGATACTCGCCGTGGCGGTGACTTTCATCAGCGTAAATGCCGTGATCGACGCGCGCAAAAGCAGCATCAATGCTCGTATAGCGCTTCTCAAACAGGACAACGAGGTTCTGGAGGACGAGCTTCGGCGTCTGGACGCGGAGCTTAAGTTTATCGAAACCAGAGAGGGCATCGAGCTCTACGCCCGCGCCCAGGGAATGGGCATGGCGGGGGAGACCCGTTACAGCGCCGGCAACTGAGCTGCGCTGCGCCCTTTTTATGCCGCGAAAGCGTAAACGCCTTCGCGGCATTTTTCTTTTTGGCGCTCAGTTTTCAGGCTTTTCCCCGCTTTGCAGATACTCCATCACGCCGTAGCGGGGGCGGCGCTTGACCTCCTGATAGACCTTGCCCACGTATTCGCCCACGAGGCCCAGCCCGGTAAGCGTCAAAGCGCAGGCGCACCACACGGAGAAGGCGGTAAAGCCGGGGTTGAAGGCGGGGGAGAGCAGGTCGATCAGCCCCCCGATCAGCGAAAGCAGCAAAAGGGCAAGGCCCAGCTTCCACAAAAAGCGGATGGGCTTTACGGAAAAGGACGTCGCCCCCTCAAAGGCCAGGGCGAGCATTTTCCTAAGCGGATACTTGCTTTCGCCCGCCATGCGCCGCCCGCGCTCGTAGTACACCTTTTCGCTGTGAAAGCCAAGCAGTGGCACCATGCCCCGGAGGTACAGGTTTACCTCGTCGTAGCGCATTAGCTCCATCACTGCCCTTTTTGAAAGCAGCCGGTAGTCCGCGTGATTGTAGACGGTTTCGGCCCCCAGAAACGCCATGACTTTGTAAAAGCCCTCCGCCGTCAGGCGCTTAAAGGCGCTGTCCGTGTCGCGCTTTTTGCGGACGCCGTACACGATGTCCGCGCCGCTCTGAAATTTGATCAGAAATTCCCGCATGGCGTTTACGTCGTCCTGCAAATCGGCGTCGATGGTGATCAGGCAGTCGCACTTGTCCTTTGCGGTATCCATACCCGCCCAAAGGGCGTTTTGATGGCCGCGGTTGTGGCTTAAGCGCAGCCCCTCAAAGCAGCTGTTTTCGCCGCACAAGGCGCTGATGATGCTCCATGTGCCGTCGCGGCTTCCGTCGTCCACAAACAAAATACGGCTGCGCCCGGACAGCAGATCGCGGTTGTCGGAAAGAAATTTCTGAAGCGTCCCTGCGGTATCCCGCAAAACCTCCTGCTCGTTATAGCAGGGGACCACGATGTAAAGAGTGATGCTTCCCATAGATACCCCCGTCATTTGAACACCACGGAGCCCTCACCCAGCAGCTGGGTCAGACCCTCGCGGTCGAAATCCTCGCTGACCCACTCGGAGGCGGGCGCGACGTAGTTTTTGCCCTCTTCGGTAAAGTAGTAGTTGACCCGCACCGAACCGGGCGTCGTTTCAAGGATAAAGCGCACCGCGTCCAGCTGCGCGCGGGACAGGCGCAAAAACAGCTTGTGCGCCTGCGCGGGCTTTTCCTGCGGCACAGCCTTTGCGGCCTGCGCGTCGGTCGACAGGGGGCGGAAGGATTCCAGTATCAGGCTGGGCGCGCGCCCGTCCCGGCCGGACAGCCGCCCGCGCATGACCACCGCGTCGCCCTCGTTCAGGCTGTGACCGATGCTTTCAAAGACCTTCGGGAAGACCAGCACCTCGATGGAACCGTAAAGGTCCTCCAGCGTCAGTATGCCCATCAGCATGCCCGCCTTGGTCGCGCGGCTGGTCTTTTGGGCGATCAGACCGCCCATTTCGACGCGCCGCCCGTCCAGGTCGCCCGCCTGCGCGCCCTCGTCGCCCTCCTCGGACAGCAGCGCGGTGCTGAAGGACAGCCTGCCCAGCTGTTCGCGGTATTCGTCCAGGGGATGGCCGCTCAGATAAATGCCCGTAAACTCCTTTTCCATCGCCAGGCGCTCGCGCAGGGGGAAATCCTCAAGATTTGGCAGATCCTCCGGCAGATCCTGGCTCAGGCTTTCGTCGTCAAACAGCGACACCTGCCCCGCCGATATCTGCCCCGCCTGTTTGGAGGCGGCGTCCATGGCCATTTCGTAGACGCAGAGCTTCTGGGCTCGGTTCCCGCTCATGCCGTCGAACGCCCCCGCCTTGATCAGGGACTCCACAGCCTTTTTGTTGACCTGCGTGCCGCTGAGGCGCGAAATGAAATCGTGCAGGGTGCGGAAGGGCTCCGTGCGCCTTGCGTCCAGGATCGCCAAAATGGCCCCGTGCCCCAGGTTTTTTACGGCGTTTAAGCCGAAGCGGATCTGCCCCTCGTCCACCGAGAAGCGCTCCTGGCTTTTGTTGATGTCGGGCGGCGCGATCCGGATGCCGTTTTTGCGGCAGAACTGAATGTAGTAGGCCACCTTGGTGGCGTTGCCCGCGATGGAGTTCAGCATGGCCGCCATGAACTCCACCGGATAATAGCGCTTCAGATACGCGGTCTGCACGGCCACCACCGCGTAGCACGCGGCGTGGCTTTTGTTGAAGGCGTAGGACGCAAAGGCGGTCATTTCGTCGAAGATCTTCTCCGCCGCCTGCTCGCTTACGCCCCTGCGCACCGCGCCCGGCACGTCGACGGAGCCGTCCTCGTTCAGCTTTCCGTGAATGAAGTACTCCTTTTCCTTCGCCATCACGTCGTGCTTTTTCTTGCTCATCGCGCGGCGCACCAGGTCGCTTCGGCCCATCGAGTAGCCCGCCAGATCCCGCACGATCTGCATCACCTGCTCCTGATACACCATGCAGCCGTAGGTGACGCGGAGGATCGGCTCCAGCTCCGGCGTTTCGTAGTGGATGGTGGAGGGATCCTGCTTGCCCTGAATGAAGCGGGGGA
>JAEEGL015271615.1_pt1 | contig 10823 bp, 12 predicted proteins | sample 9134231 | NCBI WGS metagenome assembly JAEEGL01 (sample SAMN16246548, study PRJNA631951) | gut metagenome | biome: gut microbiome; feature: rumen; material: fiber-attached | host: Bos | place: Iran: Karaj | collected 2018-10
CAATAAAGAAAGCACCCGCGTCGGGTGCTTTTCTTTTTGTTTTTCTCAGCTGTTCAGCATGGCAAACAGTTTCTTGTTTGACTTGTACAGCTCTTTGTAGACCGCGTAGTTTCGGTCATAGACCGACTTGACGCCAGCGTCGGGGTGATAGACCTTTTCGACCTGCACGAGCTTTTCGGTCTCGCTGACGTCGCCGACCAGACCGAGACCCGCAGCAACGACCGCCGCGGCGCCGACCGCGCCGACATTCTGGCTCGCGGCAACGGTTTCCACCCGTCTGCCGAGGCAGTCCGCCAAAATCTGGCAGGTCGCTTCGCCGAGCGCCCCGCCGCCGACAAAGCGGACGGGATCGCTGCAATGCACCTTTCTCTCCTGCGATTCGACGAACCAGCGCATATGGAAGCATACGCCCTCGACCACGGCGCGGATCAGATCGCTCTTGCCGGTTTCGAGATTCATGTTGAAGAACATCGCGCGGGAATTTGGATCCTCAAACGGGCAGCGGTTGCCGTGGAACCACGGGGTAAACACCACGCCGTTGGAGCCGGCGGGCACCGTCTTGATCACGTCCTGCAGATAGGTGTACAGCGACGTGTACTTATGTTCCATATCGTCCGCCTGCGTGACGTCGTGCTTCTTCATATAGATGCCGACTTCGTCGAGGGCGAGGTGATCCTTGACCCATTCGACGCACTTGCCTGCGGTTTCAAGCTCGGCAAAGTAGTTCGCCGACTTGTCGCTCGCGCCAGTAATCGCCGCGATCATGGCGGAGGTATCGACCAGCGGTTTCGGATCGACGACCGTGGAGACCCAGCCGGAGGTACCCATGTAGATGTGCGTTTTGCCGATTGAGGACGCGCCCGCGCCGACGCCGATCAGAGAAGCGTCCATGCCGCCGCCAAACACGGGGATGCCTTCCACGAGACCGAGTTCGTCCGCCGCCTTTTTCGTCAGGCCGCCGACCTTGTCGATCGACTTGATGATGCGCGGCAGATGGTCGATATTGACGCCGACCATTTTGCACATCTTCGGGCTCCAGCACTTGTTCTTGATATCGTAAAGCAGCGTGCCGAACGCGCTGTCCTGTGTCATGATGAATTCGCCCGTCATCCGGCAGATCAGCGCCTCTTTGACGTCGAACCACTTATAGACGCGCTTGAAGACGTCCGGCTCGTTGTTCTTGACCCAGTTGTATTTCCAGATCGGATCCTTGACCGAGGACGACACCGCACCCGTGATCATCAGCGACGGGATCAGTTTGAAGATATTCGCGCCGGCGATCTGAATGCCGTTCGCCATCCCCTCCTTGAGCTCGGTGCGCGCGCGCTGGTCCATATAGCTCATCGCGCGGCGGACGGGCTTGCCATCCTTGTCAACGAGGACGAGGCCTTGTCCCTGCGAGCAGAAGGAGATACCGTCGATCTGTTTCGGATCGATTCCGGTCTGCGCAAGCACCGCTTTCGTCGTATTGCACATTGCGGACCACCATTCCTCCGGATCCTGTTCCGCGCCGCCGTCCGGCAGCACATAGAGCGGATAGCCCTCGCTTTCGCCCGCAAGCAGACGGATGGTGTCGCCGATTTCAAACAGACAGGTTTTAACGCCGGTCGTGCCGATGTCATAAGCCAATGCGTACTTCATACTAAATCTTTCCTTTCCGGATATTTTTGCGGTTTCAATGCTGCTTTCACAAAACGCAGGATGTTTTCGATCACAAACGCGTCCTTTTCAAAGATATCGTCGCCGGCGTAATAGCGGAAGCGCTCTTTATAATAGGTGCAGGAGTAGGAGAACTGAACATTCATCAGCAGATTGTCAACCAGAAACGCCGCCATGCCCGGATCGATATCGGCGCGGATCTCGCCGTCAACCTGCCCCTGAATAATCGCCGCCTTATAGGCCTGCGCAGTCAAGGCTTCCATCTTTTCCACCAGCTGTATGCCGAGTTCGGCGTTGCTTTCGGTCGTGAACTCGTTATAGAGCATGATCATCTCGCCGTAGCGGCGCGAAAAGTCGATCGCGGCGCGCAGGATATGTTCGAGCTTCAGCAAAACGTCCGCGTCGCTGCCGACCACTTCGCCGAGCAGTACTTTGAGCGTTTCGATCCCGTAGTTGATGCTGGTCAGAAACAGATCGGACTTCGTGTCGAAATACTTATACAGCGAACCGACGGAGACCCCCGCCTTCTTCGCGATCGTATTGATGTTGGCATTTTCGAAGCCGCAGGTCGCGAACTCGTGCACGGCGACCTTGAGGATCTTTTCGCGCTTTTCAGGAGAGATCTTATCGAACGTCGATTTATGGAAGACATCGCCGGGCTGCAGCATGATGTCACCGCCTTTTTCCTGTTTTTCGTCAATTCAGACGCATGAATACCCTATTCTTGTTTATTTTAACAATATGTGAAGCAAAAAGCAAGTAAAAATTTCCTTTATAAAATTAGGCATAGTGACGAAAGCTGACCCCATATGTCGCTTCTGGTCTCCTGCCACGGCTGAAAACAGCAAAAAGAACTTGCAAACACGCATGTTTTATATTATAATGTGAAAAACTATCGTCAAAAGCGAGGAAACAAACGATATGCTGGAACTCAGACAGATCTCCTTCGACGTGACCGCGGACGGCAAAGAAAAGGAAATCATTCGTAATATTGATCTGGTGATCCCCGACAACAAGCTCGTTGTTGTCACGGGTCCCAACGGCGGCGGCAAATCGACGCTCGCCAGGCTCATCGCCGGGATCGAGACCCCGACCGGCGGTCAGATTCTCCTCGATGGGGAGGATATCACGGAGCTTTCCGTCACCGAACGCGCCAAACGCGGGATCGGCTTCGCCTTTCAGCAGCCGGTCCGCTTCAAGGGCATCCGCGTGCTCGATCTGATCCGCATCGCGGCGGGCAGACATCTGACGGTCGCCGACGCGTGCCGCTACCTTTCCGCCGTCGGTCTTTGCGCAAGGGAGTATATCGACCGCGAGGTCAACGCCAGCCTCTCCGGCGGCGAACTCAAGCGCATCGAGATCGCGACGGTGCTCGCGCGCAACTGTGTCCTTTCGGTCTTTGACGAGCCGGAAGCCGGGATCGACCTGTGGAGCTTCCAGAATCTGATCGAAGTGTTCGAACACATGCGCAAGACGATCCAGGACAGCTCGATCCTGATCATCTCCCACCAGGAGCGCATCCTCAATATTGCGGACGAGATCATCGTCATCCGCGACGGAGAAATCGCCGCGCAGGGAGACAAGGATACGATACTGCCGACACTGATCGGGACCCCGGCAGCGGTGCGTCGCTGCGAAGGGGGCAGCTTTGAGGGAGGAGAGGACGCGTTATGGTAAAGCTTGACGAGATCCAGAAGCGGCTGCTGATGGAGGTCGCGGACCTCCACGCCGTGCCGGAAGGCGCCTATAACATCCGCTCCAACAGTCAGTCCGCCGGACGGCGCTCCACCGCCAACATCGAGATCGTCTCCAAAACGGACGTCAGCGGACTGGAGATCCATATCGCCCCGGGCACGAAGAACGAAAGCGTTCACATTCCCGTCGTGATGACGCAAAGCGGGCTCAAAGAGGTCGTTTATAACGACTTCTTCATCGGCGAGGGCGCGGACGTCGTGATCGTTGCCGGCTGCGGGATCGACAACTGCGGCACGCAGGATTCCGAGCACGACGGCATCCACCGCTTCTATGTCGGCAAAAACGCCAAGGTGAAGTACGTCGAAAAGCACTACGGCTCCGGCAGCGGCACCGGCAAACGCATCCTCAACCCCGGCACTGAGGTCTATCAGGAAGAAGGCTCGAACGTGGAGATGGAGATGGTCCAGATCAAGGGTGTTGACGATACCGAGCGCTCGACGACAGCCGTCCTCGCCGCGAACGCGAAGCTCGTGGTCCGCGAACGGCTGATGACCCACGAAAGCCAGCGCGCCATCAGCACCTATGTGGTGACGCTCGATGGCGACGGCGCGAGCGCGGACGTGGTTTCCCGCTCGGTTGCCCGCGACGATTCCTTCCAGAAATTCGACGCGAAGATCGTCGGCAACGCGGCTTGCAGCGGACATACGGAATGCGATTCCATCATCATGGACAACGGACGCATTCTCGCCGTCCCCGGACTCGAAGCGAACAATGTGGACGCTGCGCTGGTCCACGAGGCGGCAATCGGCAAGATCGCCGGCGACCAGATCATCAAGCTGATGACGCTTGGGCTGACGGAAGCAGAGGCGGAAGAACAGATTATCAATGGATTCTTGCGATAGTTTAGTCATTAGTCATTAGTCATTAGTCTTTAGTTATTAGTTGAGAAAAAACCCCTGACCCAATCGGTCGGGGGTGAACTTTTCTGTTCGCGCGGTGCGAAAGTGTATTCTCATTGTAGCGTGTTACCGCGCACTGTCGACTAAAGACTAATGACTATCGACTGAATCACATCGTCTTCTCCAGCTCCTCCTTGATCCGCGCGATGATCTTCTTTTCCAGACGGGAGATATAGCTTTGCGAGATCCCGAGACGGTCCGCGACCTGCTTCTGGGTATATTCCCGCGACCCGTACAGCCCGAAGCGCAGCGTCATGATCTCCTTTTCGCGCGGCGTCAGCGTGTCGATCACCTGCAAGAGATGTCTGCGTTCGTCCTCTCGTTCCATGTCGCGGCTCACTTCGTCCGCGTCGGAGCCGAGCACGTCGGAAAGCAGCAGCTCGTTGCCGTCCCAGTCAACGTGCAGCGGTTCGTCGATCGACACCTCGCTGCGGCGGTTGCTGCTTTTGCGCAGGTACATCAAGATTTCGTTCTCAATACACCGCGAGGCGTAGGTGGCGAGCTTGATCTTTTTTGACGGGACGAACGTGTGTACCGCCTTGATCAGGCCGACCGTACCGATCGACACGAGGTCCTCAATTCCGACGCCGGTGTTTTCGAATTTGCGGGCGATATAAACCACGAGGCGCAGATTGTGTTCGATCAGCACGTCCCGCGCGGTCTCGTCGCCGTGCTCGATCCGTTCAAAGACGGCGCGCTCCGCGGTGCAGTCCAGAGGCGCGGGCAGCGTCTGCGGTCCGTTGACGTAATCGACCGTCTCATACGACGCGCCAAAGAACCGGCGCAGCGTTTGCAGCAACCGCAGCAGGCGTTGTTTCATCTTTGCGCTCCCCCTTTCGTTTTTGCGTGTTCTTTGACCGGGACTTCCAGCAGCGCCAAAGGCAGCAGCGCGCCGAAGTCGCCGTCTTTGATCGGCAGATCGGTCAGCGCGACGAACACGTCCCGGATCTCCCGCGTGCCTTCCGCCGCGCGGACGGTCAGCCCTGTCGGGCGAAAGGCTTGCAGTACCCCTGCCCCGTTCGCTGTTTTGCAGGGAATCAGCCTGTAACAGATCGCCGCGCTTTGGTCTGCGTCCGGTTCCGGCGGTACGCCAAAAGTCTGCGCGTACGCGCCCGAAAGCAGCACCACAGGGTCGCCGGAGAACGGTTCGCGCAAACAGTTGCCCGTATCGAGAAAGGCGCGGCAGCGCACGTTTTTCGCCCCGAGAGACACGGTCAGCTCATAGGTGCAGCCCCGGGCATGGCGCAGCGACAGCAGCCGGTCGGCGCCCCAGAGGAGCGCGTAACAGACGGCGGTCAGCACGACGAGCGTTCGGGCGTCGATCGAGACATAGACGACCGTGCCGTAATAGAGCATCCGCCGCGGGTGCAGCGTGTAGTACAGCGCGCCCATCAGCCCGGCAAAGACAAAGTTGCAAAGAAAGAAGCCAACGTACAGCCGGAAGAAGCGTCCCCGGCTGACCCGCCCATAGGTCACGAACAGCAGCATCGCAGCCATGGGCAGCCGCGACAAAACCAGCGCTGTGCGCGGCAAGTGTGGAATGAGGATCACAAAGGCGTACAGTCCGCCGAGCAGCGACGCCGCGGCGCGGTTCCCCCGTCGGCTTTTCTCATGGCAGAGCGCGTCACATAACAACAGCAGCAGATCGGTCACATACGCGTTGAGGATAAAGAGAATATCGCCGTAAACCACCGTCGTCATTGCCATCACCACAGTGATTATACCGCAGCGGGCGCGGGATTCCTGTCGCCTTTTGGCGCAAAAAAAGTTTCGGTTTTGGGTCAATAGGACTTGCAAGGCGCGGCGGGAAGTTGTATAATAAGAAAAAAGGAAAGAAGGACCGCCTTATGGTACATAATTTTGACATCGAACAATTCCGCATCATTCTGCACGAGCTGTTTATGGAGCTTGCAGAATGGATCCGCAGTCTGAAGTAATCACGAAAGGAGCCGACCGCCATGGATTGGAACACCATTTACGCCAAACTGATCGCGCCGATCCGCGACTTCATCGGCCTGATGATCGAATGGATCGACCGCTATCTCGTACCGTGGACCTATCAACCGGAAGAGCCCATCCCCTGGGATGAGAGATAACAAAAGCGCCCAATTGGGCGCTTTTTCAGTTTGCAGTGTGCAGTTTGCAGTGTGCAGTGACGCGGGAGAACGGAGCGTGGAGGCGAAGCGATCGCCCGCGAAGGGAGAAGGCAAGAGGGATCAGGGACTAGAGATTAAGTCAATTAAGAATGGAGAATTCCAAACTTCACATTCCACATTCCACATTCCAAATTTTCAAAGCTAACTTCACACTGCAAACTCCACACTGCACACTAAAAAAGCCGCCCGCAGGCGGCTTCTTTCTTTATCCAAACAAGGCGCGCATCTCCGCCATCTTGCCGCAGCACATGCGGCCCTCCGGACAGGCGCCGTCGCACACGCAGCTTGGACCGTAGGACGCGAACAGCAGCGGACAGTCTTCACGCAGCCGGAACAGCAGTTCCGTCGAAAGCTGACGGATCTCCCACTGGGCGCGGGTGCAGGTGCGCAGCTTCAGCAGCAGCCGCAGCTCGCGGGCGTTGAGCGTCGTTACAAGGTCGAGCACGTTGCCCGACAGCAGGACATAGACGAGGTCCTCTTCGCGCTCGCTTCCCTGCATCGCACGGTACAGCGCGGCGGTCTCGTCGAACGCGGTAACGTAGTCGTTGAGCAGATCCTCGTTTTCGCGGACAGACGCCGGAATGATGTAGTTTTCACGCACGCAGTCCTTCAGCTGCGGAATGCAGATGCTCTGGATCCGGTGGCGCACGAAATGGGTCACTGTGGAGAGCGAGACGTTATTGAAGCGTACCGTGAACGTCGCGGCTTCGAGGGCGCGCGGCCGCTTCGTTTTGACGACCGCGTCCAGCACCGCTTTGAGCATCGCCTTGTCTTCGAGCAGCGCGTCGATCTGTGCCGTCGGCAGCCCGTAACGCTCGATCAGCGCCGTGCGGGCGACGTTCTTTTCCGCGTCGGGACTGCAGGAGAGCAGCTCGACCGCCTTACCCGGGGCGTCGGTTTCTGCGCGCGCGAACGCGGGCAGATCCGGCAGATCGGCATAGTCCTTGTTTTTCTCTTCAAAATCGGCGAACACGCCGGGCGCGGCGGCTCTCGCCTGCTCGAGCAGGGAAAGACCGATCGCGTAGATTTCCGGATAATCCCTGCCTCTGCCGAACAGCATCGCGCGCAGAACGTTGCAAAGCTCGCGGCCGCCGAGGGAGCAGAAGAAGTTGGAATAGAAGCAATAAGGCAGCACGAACCGCGCGTCTTCCAGCGGCACGCCCGCTTCACAGAGCTTCGCATACAGCGCGAACAGCTTGTCCATGTGCGCCGTATAACGCGCCGCGAGCGCCGCGTCTTTGAACGCGGGGACATAATAGCCGCAGTCGGCAAAGTCCACATAGCGGCGCGATTTCACCGTAAACGACGCGAGACGGAACTCAATCATGAACTGTTCCACCACGACCGAGACGTTGTTGAACGCGAGGTTGAAGAAGAGGTGTTCGACCGTCGAGGTGTGACCGGACGCGGTCACCTTTTCGATCAGCCGTTTGTTTTTGTCCGCGTCGTGCGAACGGGCAAAGATCTCAAGCGCCGTCCCCTGCTGGGTCGAGATGCGGCCGGCCGCCGCGCAGACTTCCTCGCCGCAGGAGGATACGCCGATAATATGTACGCCGTTTTCCATAAGTCGCTTCTCCTTTTCTCATAGCTTTTCTCCATTTTAATAGATTGCCGCCCCTTTGTCAAGAATACGGCGGAATTCTTTCTTACGATTTCCTGAAAATGTCAAAAAGCGCTTGATAAAACAGAAAATACTTGCTATAATATACTGAAATTATATAGGATAATTATAGCGTACGACAAAGAAGGAGTGCTCTGTTATGGTAAAACGCAAGGAAGACATGACCCAAACCGTAAAGGTCAACATGCGCGGCGGCGACGGACAAGCCGTCGTGACCGACATTCTCGACAAAGGCGAATACAAGGGCAGCGCCCGTCTGCTCGGGACGATCCGCCTTGAGCCCGGCTGCTCGATCGGCGCGCACGTCCATGAGAACGAAGAGGAAGTGTTCTATGTGATCGAGGGCACCGCCACCTATTTTGACAACGGCAAGACCGAGATCATGCACGAAGGCGACAGCTGTATCTGCCTCGGCGGAGAAGAACACTCCATCGCGAACCGCGAGGAGAGCGGTTCTCTCGTCGTCTTTGCGGCGATTCTGACCTACTGATATGGGTACGCTGATCGTCATTGAGGGACTCGACGGCAGCGGCAAGGGCACGCAGGCGCAGTTGCTTTGTGAAGCGTTTGCCCTGCGCGGGATCGCGCACCGCAAGATCTCCCTCCCCCACTATGACGCGCCCTCCTCTGCGCTGGTGAAGGAATACCTTTCCGGCGCGTACGGCGACAAGCCCGGCGACGTGGGCGCCTTCGCGGCGTCGGCGTTTTACGCCGTGGACCGCTTTGCGGGCTTTCGCACGATCTGGGGCGACGACTACAACGCCGGGACGGTGATCGTCGCCGACCGCTACGCGACGTCGAACGCCTGCCACCAGATGACGAAACTCGATTCCGGCGACTGGGACGCCTATCTGCAGTGGCTCGACGACTTTGAATATCAGAAGCTCGGCGTGCCGAAACCGGATCTCGTCGTCTATCTCGATATGCCTATCGAGGTTTCGCAGACGCTGCTGCAGAACCGCTATCAGGGAGACAACGCCAAAAAGGACGTCCATGAGCGCGACGTCGCCTATCTTGCCGCCTGCCGCAATGCGGCGCTCTACGCAGCGAAGAAAGAGGGCTGGCGGGTCGTCACCTGCAGCGAAAACGGCGCGCCGCGCACCCGCGAGGCGATCGCCGCGGACGTTCTGGCAATCGTACGGGAGGTACTGCCCGATGCTTGAGTTTCATCCCGTCTCGCTCGCCGATCGGGAACTGATCAAACAAAAGCTCACTTTGGAGCCCCGGCAAGGCTGTGAATACGCGTTCGGCAACATCTTCTCCTACAGCGCGAAGTACCCGATCTTCGTCGCGGAGACGGGCGGCTGCTTTTTGACGAAATGCGTCGTCAAGGACATGGATTACTACTGCTTCCCCGTCGGCGGTGACAAAGAGGTCGCCGTCCGCGAAATGATCGAAACGATCGAACAAAGCGGCAGAAAATATGAAGTATATGGGATGACCGCAGCGGACGCCGCTATTTTGGAAGCGGCGTTTCCGGGCCGGTTTCCGATTGCGCCGGAACGCGACTCGTTCGATTACGTCTATCTCCGCGAAGACCTCGTGTCGCTCGCGGGCAAGAAATATCAAAGCAAACGCAACCACATCGCGTTCTTCACGCGCAACTACCGCTGGTCGTACGAGCGTATCACGCCCGCGACGATTCCGGAATGTATCGCCATGAGCGAACAGTGGCTCGAGAACAACAAAAACGAATATCACAACGATCTCGTCGAAGAGTTCTCCATGATCAAAAAGGCGTTCGCCAACTATGAAGACCTCGGTCTCATCGGCGGATTGCTGCGGGTGGACGGACAGGTCGTCGCCTACACGATGGGCGAATCGGTCACAGACGAGATGTTCTGCATCCACATCGAAAAAGCGTTCGCCGATGTGCGCGGCGCCTACCCGATGATCAACCAGACCTTTGTCCGCGAAGAGCTCGGCGCCTACCGCTATATCAACCGCGAGGACGACGTCGGTCACGACAATCTGCGCAAAGCAAAGCTGTCGTATCATCCCGCCTTTTTTGTGGAAAAATATGAAATGAGGACCGTATAAATGCGCATCATACCCGAAACCGCAGATCTGACGCAGCTGCACACGCTCTGGAAAGACGTCTTCGGCGACGAGGACGGGTATATCGACCTGTTCTTTTCCGGCGCGTTCCACGCGTCGCACCCCTTCGCCGTCATCGAAAACGGTGAGGTCCAAAGCGTGCTGTATCTGCTCGACTGTCAGCTGCAGGCAGGAAAGCAGCGCTACGACGGCTACTACCTGTACGCCGCGGCGACCAAGCCGCAGTACCGGCGCCGGGGTCTGATGCGTACCCTGATCGAAGAAGCGAAGGCTTTCATGCATGAAAGCGGCAAGGACTTCATCGTCCTTGTGCCGGCAACAAAACCGCTGTACGACTACTACGAACACTTCGGTTTTCAGACAAAGCTGTACCGCTGGGCGGGCACGCTTTGCGGCACCGGAAAAGCCCCCGCCGATCTCATCACGAACGCGCGGTACGCTTCCCTCCCCGTCGGGCCGAACGACCGCTTTTTGTGGACGCAGGACAACCTGATGTACGCGCTGGACTGCCTGTCGTTTTACGGAACGCAGGCATTCGCGACGGACAACGTCGCCTTTCTCTTCGACGGCAGAACGGTCCGCGAAGCGGTGTCCGACACCGCGTGGAACGCCCAGTTCGGTCTGCTGGCGGCGCTGCCGCAAGGCGAGCGCGTTGCCGTTTACGGTCCGTATGCC
>JAEEGL015863374.1_pt1 | contig 10823 bp, 4 predicted proteins | sample 9134231 | NCBI WGS metagenome assembly JAEEGL01 (sample SAMN16246548, study PRJNA631951) | gut metagenome | biome: gut microbiome; feature: rumen; material: fiber-attached | host: Bos | place: Iran: Karaj | collected 2018-10
CGTCAGGGCAAGGTGAACCTGAAGGAAAGCTTCGCCATGGTGAAAAACGGCGAAGTATACGTTCAGGGTATGCACATCAGTCCCTATGAGCAGGGCAACATCTTCAACACCGATCCCCTCCGCCCCAAGCGCCTTTTGCTCCACAAGAGCGAAATCCGCAAGCTGGGGACTCAGGTGCAGCGGCAGGGCTACGCGCTGGTGCCGCTGGATGTGTACCTGAAGGATGGCCGCATGAAGCTGAACCTGGGCGTGTGCGTCGGCAAGCATCTGCATGATAAACGGGCCAGCACCGCCGAGCGGGACGTGAAGCGGGATATGGCGCGCATGGTGCGCACGAACAACCGGGGAGAATAAAGAACAGCGTTGAAAGTGAAGCGTTGAAAGTTGAGATCGTTTGCCCATTCGTTCCTGGTTTTCAACAAATCAGCTATAGAAATCTCAACTCCCAACGCTCAAATCTCAACGCTCTTGAATTCGTCCCGCAAATCGTAAGCGTGTGGACAAAGCTTCACGCTCCACTCTCCAAACTTCATACTCCATTCCTGGGGGTGCACTGGTTTCGACGGGGATCGTCGGGGGTATGGTAAGCGAGCCGCGGACCCTGGCCGCGTAAAAACGGGGAACTTAAAATTAACTGACAACAATCAGTACGCTTTCGCTGCCTAATGGCGGCGCGTCGACACTGAGCGCCTACGGCTCAGCCCACCGGCGTCATTGATGTAGGGAACGGGGCTGTGAGCGCTTCGGCACAGCCCGGCTCAAGAAGCTACTGAAAGCCTAAGCCCGGCAGGGGGCGTAGGCCGGAGGGAATGTGAAAACTCTGCCTGCGCTCGGAGAAAACCATGCAACTGAATCTTCGGACAGGGGTTCGATTCCCCTCACCTCCATACTCAGAAGAGCCTTGAAAGCATTGAATTTCCTTGCTTTCCGGGTTTTTCTTTTTGCTGTTTTTCACGCTGCAGCTCCATAAACGGCGAATTAACGGTTGCTTCCGCTGTTTCCGCCGTTCCAGGAAGGTTTTTGACCTCTCCATGACGAATAGACATAAATGGAGATTAACGCAGCGAAACCAACGATGATCCATCGCCGAATCGCAAATGGATACGCTGAACGTCGAAAGAATCCTTTCCCAGATCAACACAGCATAATGCGCCAGGAAATTTCTTTCCGGGCATGCAAGCTTCAATGCTCCTGCACCAACGAAATTCATCTTCTTCATGCATTGCGGCATCGTTTTTTTCGTCCACATTTCAAGAAGCGCTGACAAAACACGGAGGTAAACATGGAAGACATCATGAACATCATCAAAGCATCTGGGATGAACCTTCTCTATGGCATTCTTATCCTGGCGGTGGGTTTTTTTCTGATCCACTATATCATGAAGCTTCTGAACCGGAAAGAATCGTGGATCAAGCTGGAGCCAACCGTGAAAGGATTCCTGATCAATCTGATCCGGCTGCTTCTATACATCATCGTTATCCTCACTGCCGCCGGGCGAATCGGCATTCCGCTCACATCCATCATTACTTTGGTCGCTTCCGCAGGCGTAGCCATTTCTTTATCCATGCAGGGGGCCTTAAGCAATCTGGTGGGCGGGCTGACGCTTCTGATTCTCAAGCCGATCAAAGCAGGAGAGTACATCAAGGTCGGGGAATATGAGGGTACCGTGGCTGTCGTCGGCTCCTTTTATACCGAACTGATCACGCCGGACCTGCGGCGGATATCCCTGCCCAACAGCAGCCTGACCAATACCGCGATCATCAATAATTCGCGGGAAGGAAAGCGCAGGCTGGATGTAACGTTCGCCGTGGGGTATCGCTCCGATCCGGATACCGTTTACAGCGTCCTGCAGGCATTGGCCGCCCGCTGCGATTGCCTGCTGCCGGACCCCTCGCCGGAGATTCATTTGAACAAATGCGCCGACAGCGCGGTGGAATTTGTTCTCCGGGTCTGGATGAAAGGCGAGAATTACTGGAAAGCCTATTATTTCCTGATGGATGAAGGAAAACGGGCGCTTGACGGGGCGGGGATAGAAATTCCCTTCCCGCAAATGGATGTGCACATCAAGAATTAGCGCCGTCCTTCATGCCGAAGCTCCCACTCCGCTGTTAAAGTCCTGAAGCATCATCGCTGCGGGGCTTTTCTTTTGATTCCGAACGGCCGTGCATCAGGCAAATTTGCATGCGTTCAGCGCTTGACCTGCAAGGGAAAAACGCATATAATAATTCCAGAATGCAGCGGAACAATTGAATCTCCCGGACCAAACAAATATGTAAACCACGAACAGACGGAAATGGGAAAAATCCGCGGCTCTCATTTTCCAAACTTTACCGGCTGCCGCGCCGGGAAGGCGAAAAAATGAACGAAAAACTGCAAAAACTGATTGAATCCTCCCGGCGCGCTCACGTGATCATGCCCTATGATGAAACGGAAACCACGGATTGGCGGCTGGAGAAAAAGCCGGTGCTGGAAAGCAGGATGCTGGATGAATGCGAAAGCCTGGATCATTGGCAGGCTGTGTCCCCCTACGCCCAAGTGACGCTGTCGGATCAGGAATCCCATGACGGGGCCCACAGCGTGCTGTTCCGGGCCTCCACCAATCTGGACAGCTGGCTGCCGGAAAGGTCCAAGGGCCGCATCTATTACGAGCCCAAGGCCATGCGCGTGCTGGATCATGAAGACCTGCGGGCGTTTAACCGCCTGTCCGTGTGGATCAAGCCGGACGTGCCGGGCATGCGGTCCATCGTGGCCCGGCTGCAATTGCATAATGAAGGCGCCCATCCCGTGCCGGACCGGTTCGAGCGGGAGGGGCACCACAACGTGAACCTGAAAAACGGGGAATGGAACCACGTCACCTGCGAAATCGAACAGCTGGACCGGGACGACGTGGTGGGCATCGCCATCGAATACGATATGTGCGGCCACGAATTTGACGCGGCGGATGAAATCAAATGGTACATCGACCGACTGGAATTGCAGAAAGTAAAGTGTGATATGTACGCGGGCTGGACCCCGGGCGAAGGGCGCATTGCCTTCTCCGGCAGCGGCTACCGGCCTGAGGATGAAAAGCTGGCGGTGTTGGCCAAAGGCAGCGCGGCGGATACCTTCCGGGTGATCGAAACGGATACCGGGAGGGTCGTCCTGGAAAAGCCGGTTTCCAACATGGGCGAATGCGCTGTGCTGGATTTTTCCGAAATCCGGCGGGAAGGCCGCTATCTGCTGCTGTGCGGAAACGTGCTGTCCCGGGCTGTTGAAATCGGCGGGGATATCTGGCAGCCCTCCGTGTGGAAGGTGCTGAACTTTTATCTGTCCCAGCGGTGCGGGTTCGAGGTGCCCGGCAAGCATCACGCCTGCCACGGCGACCTCATGCTGATTCACAACGGCCAGGCCATTCCCGCCAACGGGGGCTGGCACGACGCGGCGGACCTGTCCCAGGGCATGGGCAACACCAGCAACGGCACCTCCGCCCTGTTCCTGCTGGCCCGGAAGCTGAAGGGCCGGGCAGGGCTGGAAGAAAAGCTGTATGAACGGGTATTGGAGGAAGCCCGGTGGGGATTGGCCTATGTGCTCAAAACCCGGTTCGGGGACGGCTACCGCTCCCAGTATTCTTCGCTCTCCGTCTGGACGGACGGCATCATCGGCACGGGCGATGATTTAACCAGCGAACCGGCCCCCGATCCCCACACCAATTTCGCCGCCGCCTGCGCCGAGGCGCTGGGCGCACAAATGCTGCGGGACAGCGACGAAGCGTACGCCGCTTACGCCCTGAAAATCGCCAGGGAGGATTTCCGGTTCGCGGAAGAAGCCTGGAAAAATGAAAAGGAAGAAAGCGCGGACAGCCATGCCTTGTTCTTCCGCAGCGGCAATGAGCCGGTGAAGCTGTACGCCCTGGCCTGCGCGGCGGCGGCCCACATTGCGGCGGCAGGCGCGGAGGAATACATTGAAATCGCGGCGGATTATGCCCGGAAGCTGATGCAGTGCCAGCAGCGGGAGCAGCCGGATTGGGACATCCCCTTGGCGGGCTTTTTCTGGAAATCTCCAGAGCGCTTGATTCCCAGCCATCACGCCCATCATTCCTATGAGCAGTATTTGACCATGGGCATCGCGGAGCTGCTGCGCCTGGCTCCCCATCACCCGGACGCCGCGGAATGGAAAAAAACGCTGACGCTGTACTGCGATTATTCCAAGCAGATTGCGAAATATACCGCTCCCTGGTATATGCTGCCGGAGGGGGTATATCACGAAGACGAGGCCAGACTGTACCCCGAGGCGACAAAACGCGGCATCATCGCCTGCGATGACGAATGCCTGAAGGACTTTGCCGCGCAGGTGAAAAACGGCATCCCGCTTGGCAAGGGATACTATCTGCGCCGTTTCCCGGTATGGTTCTCCTTCCGGGGGAACTTAAACGTGCTGCTGTCTCAGGCCGCCGCTCTGGCCCAGGCCGCCAACGCCGTGGATGATCCGGATGCCCTGGCTCTGGCAGCGCATCAGCTGCAATGGACGGTGGGAAAGAACCCCTTCGCCCAATCCCTGATCTTTGGCGAAGGCTATGATTGGACCAATGAATACTGCGTGCAGCCCGGCCAAACCGTGGGCCAAACGCCGGTGGGCATTGAGAGCTATTTCAACGAGGATATTCCTTATTGGCCCCAGATCTGCACCGCCACGTACAAAGAGGTATGGATCGAGCCCGCCAATAAATGGATGTGGACCATGGCCGGCATGCTGTGATTTTGCGTTTTGTACCGCGGGCTATTATGCAGTTTCCCCCTTGTATTTTCCCTTTTCAGCGCCTATAATTTTGTTGAAAATAAGCATGAATGGAGGATATACGGCATGAAACCAATCAGCGGCGCATGGTTTGAATTTAGGCATCACAGCAAAATAGAAGGAAAATATTATAATCCGGCCCTGCGTTCCTTCACGGCAGCGCAGTGGGCCGCCATGGTCGAGGATATGCATTTGATTGGCATGGACACCCTGGCGCTCACCTGTTCTTCCCTGGTGTATCGGGATGAAAGCGAAAGCTACGCGCCAGTGGATGTGTTTTCCAAAGCGGATATGGCCTGCGATCAGCCCATGGACGTGATAATGCAGACCGCTGAAAAGCTGGGCATGCAGGTGTTTCTGTCCGCTGGATTTTATGGTTTCTGGGAGGACGCCGAGGGCAACATGGCCAGCCGCGAGGTGGAAAAGCGCGCTTTCCGGGCCTGTGAGGAAATGTACGCCCAGTATGGAAAAATGAGCAGCTTCGCGGGCTGGTATCTGCCGGATGAAACGGAAGCTGGACCCTATTTCCGGCCGGTGTTCCTGGATTATGTGGCCCGCTATTCCGCCTTCTTCCGGGGGCTGGACGCGAAAAAGCCCATCCTGATCGCGCCTTACGGCACCAATAAGATCGTCGGGGACGATGCCTTCGTGCGCCAGCTGGAGCAGATGGACGTGGATTATATCGCTTATCAGGATGAAGTGGGCGTGCAGAAATCCACGGAATTCCAGACCGCGGAATACTATCGCAGCCTGAAAACGGCCCACGATAAAGCGGGGCGCAGCAAGCTGTGGGCCGATATTGAAATGTTTGATTTTGAAGGCCAGGTGTACCGCAGCGCTTTGCTTCCCGCCTCCATGGAACGGATTGAAAAGCAGATCGAGGCCGTTTCTCCGTATGTGGACAAGATCCTCTGCTATGAATATCCCGGCATGATGGCCCGCCCGGCGTCCATTGCGGGTTACGGCTATGAAAGCGCCGAAAAGCTGTACAGCGATTATCAAAAGTTTTACCTGGCGCTTAAGGCAAAGGCGTAATAATGGGGGATTACAAGGGGAAACCGCTCTTTGGAGTCCAAAGAACGGTTTCCCCCTGACCCCCTTCCGAGAAAGACGAATGGGATTTAACAGCGGCAATTTCCTCATCAAAAACAGGAGCCATGGCGGCCCCTGTTTTTTTGATGGAAACGCTTATTTCTCCCGGATCCGGAAGGTTTTGATTTCATAGGGTTTGATCACAAAGGGGATTTCCGCGCTGCCGTTTTCCTGAACGGTGAAGGGCAAATCCGCTTCCTTTTCCTCCAGGCCGCTGCATGCTTCCACGGAAGCCACGGGCCGGTTCCAGTACAGGGCGGTCTTGGTGCGGGCGTTGTCGGTTTCGTATACCCGCACGATCCACCCATCGCCGTCCTCGGCCTGCTTGATGGTTTCCAGCATCACGTTCTGGTCCGCTGTATCGGCCAGGGAGAAACAGCCGCCCTTTTCGCCGCCCTGTACCGCATAGGCCGGCTGGTTCAAGCAGTACGCCTCCGGAATGGTGCCGCAGCGCCAGTCTCCGGCGTGGGGATACAGGGAATAGGTGAAGCGGTGCTCGCCCTGATCGCATTCGGGGTTGGGCTCGATGCCGGATTTCACCAGGGTCAGGCTGATCACGCCGTCCTTGGCGGAATGGCCGTATTTGCAGTCGTTCATCAGAGACACACCGTAGTGGCCCTCGGAAATATCCATCCATTTCTGGCCGCAGCTTTCAAACCGCGCCCAATCCCAGCTGGTGTTGGTGTGAATCTTGCGCTTCACATTGCCGAACTGGATATCGAAGGTGGCTTCGTCGGAATGAATATCCGTGGGGAAGTAAACTTTCAGGATATGCTGGTGCACGTGCCAGTCCAGCACGGTTTCAAAATCGATGCGGCGGGAGTCGGCATAGAAGTGAATCTTCTGCTTGATAGCGCATGCGCTGATTTTCCGCTCTATTTCCAGGGTGGCGCGCACGGGGCCCTTCTCCGTCCATTCCATGCGCTGCACGTCATCGGCGTCCCAGCCTTTTTCGGAATAGTAAATGTCGATGTCCCAATCGTCAAAGTAAATGGGCTTATCCTCATACATGCGGATCAGGTTGCCCCGCTGACCGGGAACCAGGGCGTCCCGTTCCTCTTCCTTGTCGTACAGCTTGGTGATCATGCCCTGAGCGTCGAATTCCACGGAGAAGAAGGGGGTCTCGATGCCGTTCTTCTTGATGGTGAAGGGGTTTCCTTCTTCCGCGGGCTCCTGGGAAGGTGTGAACACCTTGCAGCCCTTGGCAGGCAGGTTTTCGATGTAGGCCACCGCGCCGTTTTCCGTCTGCTGGATGGGCCACACCCGGCCTTCTCCGTCGATCAGGGAGGCGGCGTCGGTTCCCGGCAGGCACACCACTTCGTCAGAGGCAAAGCCCTTGGTGTTGAACACGGTCACGTTATCGGAAGCGGGGGCCAGCAGCGCGAAGCGCTCCTTGCGAAGCTGATCGATCTGGGCCTGCACTTCTTCATATTCCTTCTTGCTGACCTCGTACACCTCCCGGATGGCGGAGCCGGGCAGAATATCATGGAACTGATTGATCAGCACCGTTTTCCATATTCTGTTCAGCGCTTCGGTGGGATAGGCCGCTTTCCCGGCGGCCAGGGCAGCGATGGTTTCCAGGTCCATCAATCCGATTTCCGCCTTGCGGTTGCCCCGCTTGTTCTGGGCTATCGAGGTGAGCGTGCCCCGGTGATATTCAAAATACAGCTCTCCTTCCCAGGTGGGCAGGCGCTTGTTATCCTTCACCCGCTCTTTCAGTTCATCAAAGAAGGTGCGGGCAAAGGCCTGGCGTACCTTGGGCAGCCCTGTCACGCCCTTTTCCATACGCTCGGAGGTCTCCAGCATTTGCCGGGTGGGTCCGCCGCCGCCATCGCCGTAGCCGTAAGAGATCAGGATATCGTTGTTGATGTCCTTCTGCTGGTAGCGCTGCCAGCCGCCGATGATAGCATCGGGATGCAGCATGCCGTTGTAAGTGGTAAAGAAATTGGTCACGGGCTGCCCCACGCCCAGGGTGGTGATCAGATGGGACAGGATCTCAGACCCGTCGATGCCCCGCCAGATGAAGGTATCGTAGGGCATTTTGTTGAACTGGTTCCAGGCCAGCTTGGTGGTCATGAAATATTCAATGCCGCAGATTTTCATGATCTGGGGCAGCGCGCCGGAATAGCCGAACACATCCGGCAGCCACAAAATCTTGTTGTCGATGCCGAATTCGTCCTTAAAGAACTTTTTGCCGTGCAGGAACTGGCGGATCAGGCTTTCGCCGGAGGTCAAATTGGTATCGGCCTCCACCCACATGCCGCCCTCGGGCTCCCAGCGGCCTTCCGCCACCCGCTGCTTGATTTGGGTGAACAGTTCGGGATGGCGCTCCTTCAAAAACACATACAGCTGGGGCTGGCTGCTCATGAAGCGATAATGGGGATATTCATCCATCAGCTTGAGCACCGTGGCAAAGGAGCGGCAGGCCTTTTCCCGGGTCTGGGCCACGGTCCACCACCAGGCCACGTCGATATGGGTATGGCCGATGCAGGAAGCGATCACTTCGTCATGGCCGCCCAATTCTTCATACAAATGCTTCTGAATATAAGCCCGGGCCTGACGGATGCTGGCATAATAAGCTTCCGAATAGGGCTGGCGCAGATCCAGCAGGTTTACCGTATCGTTGATCACCCGGGTCAGGTCCCGGCGGCTTTGGCTTTCCTCCTCCAGGCGGGGGAAAGCCTGCAGGGGCACCTGCATATCCCAGTACAGGCCCTCGATTTCGGGATCGATTTCCCGCATTTCCACCAGCAGATTGAATTCGCTGTGCAGCGTGCCGGTATAGCTCTGCAGATCCAGCCAGTACTTCTGCCCCGCTTTGGCGCAGCGGCTCAAAAGCACATCCCGGTGGTTCATATCAATACCCTGGATCACATCCCCATCCGCGAACAGCAGGAACTGGGGATTCTTGCCGTCGTCCCATTCCTCGATCTGGGTGCGGATATTCAGCCACAAAGATTTGCCCTCAAAGGATTCCGGAACGGTGATTGCCGTGCGGAACCAATAATGCTTGTCCGGGCCATACCAATGATCCGTGCGGCTGTTGAAGGATTCAAAGGGCGCTTCCGCCGCCGCGGCGTCTTCGGGCCGGATAAAATTGCCTTCCTTGATTTCCCACTTTTCAATCAGCTGCCGCTGACGAACGGCTTCCTTTTTCAGTTCGTTGCAGATCACCTGAGCGCGTTTGTCCAGAAAAAACATGGGCATATTTGATTCCCTCCACATTCAAGATTGGGTCTGCGCCTCTCCCCCGGGAGAATTATCCTGATTTGATTATACATCCCTTCCTCTGGATTCGCAAGATGATATTTTGCTTGGATGAACGGCAGATTTCTGGTTTGGGGCAAATGTGAAATAAAAAAGAGCCCGGTATACAGATCCCAGTCAGCCTGAAAAACGATCTCAACGGAAGCTGACTGTATGATCTGTACACCGAGCGCTTGTATCAGCGTTTCAGAAAACTGTTACGCCCTCAGCACAGCGCCGAACTGTTCGCCGCTGATCTTCAGGGCCTTTTCGGTCAGGCGGGTGATTTCCTCCTCGGTCAGGGTATGGTCCGCGGCGCGGAAGGTAAGAGAGAAGGCCACGGATTTATTCCCGATCCCGATCTGGATGCCCCGGAACACATCGAACATGCGAATATCCTCCAGCATCGCGCCGCAGCCGGTGCGGATGGCCTCCATGAGGGGACCCACCTGCTGGGTTTCCTTCATCACCAGGGCCAGATCGCGGTTTACGGCGGGGAAGCGGGCAATGGGCTTCACTTCGCCCAGAGGCTGGGACAGGGAGAAGAACAGGGGCAGGTTCACGCAGGCCACATATACCCGGCCGGAAAGATCGAATTTATTCGCGGTATCAGGGTGCATTTCGCCTACCACGGCCAGCGGGTTTCCCTCATGCAGGATATATGCCTGACGGCCGGGATGCAGATACGGCGCGTCGCTGACGGCCACAGTATAGGAAATGCCCGCCTGCTTGCACAGGGCTTCCACCACGCCCCGAATGGCATAGAAATCGGCGTTGCCGTACATGCCGATCACCAGCTCGGGATTCTCTGTGGGCAGGCCTTCTTCGGTACGGTTCTGAGCGTCGTAAATGGTGCCCAGCTCGTACAGCCGTCCATCCTCGTTGCCGTTCTTGATATTCGAGGCCAGGGTTTTCAGCAGCCCCGGCAGCAGCGTGGTGCGCATGCAGGAGGTATCCTCGCCCAGGGGGTTCCGGATCATCAGGGGCTGGTTCCGGGGATCATTCTCCGGCAGATTCAGCAGCGCGATGGATTTGGGAGAAATGAAGGAGAAGGTCATGGATTCATAGAAGCCCATGCCGGTAAGCTGGCCGCGGAGGATCGCTTCCCGACGGCCCAGTTCGTTCAGGCCGCCCATAGGCGTTTCGCCCCGCAGATGGGTGATGGGAATGCGTTCATAGCCCGCATAGCGCAGCACTTCTTCGCAAATATCCGCTTCCTGTTCAATATCCTGACGGAAAGCGGGAGCGGTGACGGTCATTTCATCCCCGTTCCGGGACACGGTGAACAGGAGCTTGCGCAGGATGTTTTCCATTTCCTCGGGAGCAATGTCCACGCCGGCGCGGCGGGCCATCCGGGCGCAGGAAACGGTGAGGGTCACGGGTTCAACGGGCTTGGGATAAATGTCGATCACGCCAGAGATCACGTCGCCCGCGTCCAATTCGTTTACCATTTGGCAAGCCCGGTTCAGGGCGTCCATCACAGTGGCGGGCGATACGCCGCGCTCGAACCGTCCGCTGGATTCCGTGCGGATGCCCAGGGAACGGGCGGTAACGCGGATGGAAGCCCGGTCAAAGCTGGCGCACTCGAACAGCACTTCGCGGGTGGCTTCGGTGATTTCGCTTTCCTCGCCGCCCATGATGCCGGCCAGGCCCGTGGGCCGCTCGGCGTCGCAGATCATCAGCTCGGTGCCGTTCAGGCTGTATTCCTTGCC
>JAEEGL016412882.1_pt1 | contig 10823 bp, 5 predicted proteins | sample 9134231 | NCBI WGS metagenome assembly JAEEGL01 (sample SAMN16246548, study PRJNA631951) | gut metagenome | biome: gut microbiome; feature: rumen; material: fiber-attached | host: Bos | place: Iran: Karaj | collected 2018-10
CCACGTTTTTCTTTTTGGAGTTTTTTATGGATAATTTAGCAGTTCTGATACCGTGCTATAACGAGGCTCAGACTATCGGAAAGGTTATAGAGGACGTTAAAAACGTCCTGCCTGAGGCCGTTATTTACGTATATAACAACAATTCCACCGATGAGACCGCCAAAATTGCCGAAGAGTGTGGTGCGATCGTGAGGAACGAATATAAACAGGGCAAGGGAAACGTCATCAGAAGGATGTTCCGCGAGATCAACGCAAAGTGCTACCTTATGATCGACGGGGATGATACTTATCCCCTTGAGAGCGCTCCTGAGATGGTAAAGCTTGTTCTTGAGAAGAATTCCGATATGGTAGTCGGTGACAGGCTTTCATCCACCTATTTTACGGAAAACAAGAGACCCTTCCACAATTTCGGAAATTCGCTCATGAGATGGGGCATCAATCATCTCTTCAGGGCCGATATCCGCGACATCATGACCGGCTACAGGGCAATGTCATATGATTTCGTCAAGACCTTCCCCGTATTTTCCAAGGGATTCGAGATAGAGACCGAGATGACGATCCATGCGGTCAATTACGATCTTCAGGTAGACAATGTTGTTGTCGAATACCGCGACAGACCATCAGGAAGCGAAAGTAAGCTTAATACGCTTCCCGACGGCTTCAAGGTCATCCGCAAGATGATGTCCCTTTACAGAAATTACAGACCCATGCAGTTCTTCGGCATCATCGCCTGTATGCTCATGCTGGTGAGCCTGATCTTCATGGTTCCCATTATCAGCGATTATGCGACCACGGGACTTGTTCCGAGATTCCCCACACTGATCACCTGCGGCTTTGTATTTATGGCGGGACTCCTTTCGCTGTTTACGGGAATGGTACTCAAGGTTGTGGACTCCAAGGACCGTAAGGATTTTGAATACAGGCTTACACGTATCCACGACAGATTCAACGAAAACAAATAATGCTCGCCCGAAGGCTTTGGGCGAAGCGGAAAAACATAGGCACAAATTTATGGATAAGATCAGCTTTATAATTCCCTGTTACAGATCCGAGCATACTCTTCCTTCTGTTGTCGAAGAGATAAAGACCACTATGTCCGGAATGAGCGACAGGTACACATTCGACATAATTCTCATTAACGACTGCTCGCCTGACGGAACCGCGGAGACGATAAAGAAGCTCTGCGAGGAGGACGATAGGATCAGCGGTATTTCCTTTGCGAGGAATTTCGGCCAGCACGCTGCACTTATGGCGGGCTTCAGATATTCGGACGGCGACATCTGCGTCTGCCTTGACGATGACGGACAGACTCCCGCGGATCAGGTCGGCAAGCTCCTTGAGAAGATCGACGAAGGCTATGATGCCGTCTATGCAAAGTACGACCACAAGAAGCATTCCGGCTTCAGGAATTTCGGAAGCCGTGTAAATGATATGATGCTCCGTGTGATGCTCTCCAAGCCCAAGGAGCTTTTCGTGTCGAGTTATTTTGCGGTCAAGCGTTTTATCGTTGAGGATATGATCAGATATGAGAACTCATATCCTTATGTCATCGGACTTGTTCTCCGTTCAACCACCAGGATCACCAATGTTCCCATCGATCACAGAGACAGGATGGAGGGAACGAGCGGCTATAATCTCAAAAAGCTTCTTAACCTCTGGTTCAACGGCTTCACCGCTTTTTCCGTAAAGCCCCTCAGGATCGCGACTTTTATCGGCGGATTCTCGGCAGTGGCAGGTCTTTTGTACGGACTCTACGTCATAATAAGAAGACTTATCTTCCCGGAAAATGCAGTAATGGGATATGCCGCCATCATGAGCTCCATCGTATTTTTCGGCGGAATGATCCTGCTTACTCTCGGACTTATCGGGGAGTACATCGGAAGAATGTACATCAGCATGAACAATTCTCCGCAGTATATAATCCGTGACAGTTGGAATATAGATAAATGAAGAAGGAATCCTTAAAGAACCCCAAGGTTATAAATCTCATATGCACTGTGGCTCTGGGACTCCTTCCCATTATTTATGTGCTTGTTAAGATCATCATGGACCCGACCCCCGTATCTCTTCTTACGAGTGAGTGGAATGATGAGCTTTTTTATTTCAAGCAGGTTGAAGCGATCATCGATCACGGATACCCTCTGGGCTATTACGGCTTCAATGACGGACATGCGCTTTCCTTAAGCTTTGCCGCATGGAGTCCCGTGCTCGTCTGGCCCTGGGTGGTGCTCGGATTTGTTTTCGGATGGACCATGAAGTCCGTCTTCGTCTATAACGCTATCATCTATTCGGTCGCACTTATCCTCTTCGGCATTATGACAAAGCCGTCGGTAAAGCAGACCATAGCGATTGCGGTCTGGTTCTTCGCCTTTTTCCTTAACCTCAGATATATCTATTCATGCATGCCCGAGGTCATATGCTTTGCGCACCTTCTCGTTTTCTGGGGATGCATGCTCGGCTGTTTCAGGACATCAAAGAAAGGATATATGATCGGTGCGATCGTACTCGGCTCACTTATGACGTGGATGAGACCGTACATGATCCTTTTCCTTGTGTTCGCGCTTTTAGTGATGTTCATCAAAGCCTCCGGCAAAAAGAAAAAGCTCATTGCTTTTTGTATCGCATTCGTTGTCATGGGTGTTACGGCATTTATCTACTATCTGCTCAATCACTTCCTGTCGGCGGAATACTTCATGCCGTTCTTCTATACCGATTTCATCACGACTTTCTTTACGAGCGGATTCAAGGCGGGAGTTCATAACCTGTTCGGAACTCTTTATTACAAGGGTACGGATTTCTTCAGATTCATGAAGGGAGCATTCTATATCGACAGCGCCCCCGGTATTTTCTTCGACACCTATCTTTTCATGATGGCCGTGCAGTGCGTGCAGCTTATCACAGAGTTTACAGCCGTGAGAAAGGATGCAAAGTCTGATCCTGTCGCTTCGTCAGATGATTCCACAGGTGCATCTGATAAGAAAGCAGTCAGAAGGTCTCTCCGTAAGAAGATAGTATCCGGCCTTGACGGCTCCTTCTGGTGCAGGCTCTACATGCTCTTTGCGGACTTTGCATTACTTATCGCGATCCTTCTTATGTACAAGCTCATCGAGGGAAGCAAGCACCTTCTTACCTTTATCGCGGTCGGTGTGATCCTTATGATAGCAAAGAAGGAAAAGTCATGGATCTGTGCACTGCTCATGAGTCTGTGCCTTATCTACTTCGGCATTTTCCATGCGATCGGAAACGATTATGATTTCGGAATCCCCAAGCAGACCGCCGAGTCCGAGGCAAGGTACGAATATTTCAGAAACGCATTTGATGAAGGGATCAAGCTCGATACCGCAAATGTTCCTTCATATGACAATGCGGTGATCTGGGAATTCAGGGATCTTGTTGATGATGAAAGTGTCACCACGGACTGGCAGATGCTCTATGCGGTTCCTTCGGGAACGGGCATCAATTGCTGCTTTGATTATTCCTATGACAATTTCGATGATCTGAATACGAGATACATATCCGCTCCTTCCGGCGGAAGGATAGAGGAGCGCTGTATCGAAGCGGGATACAGGCTTGTCGCAAGAGATGAGAGGTTCTGCGTATATGCAAGGTATTAAGCTCCAAAAATTAAAGGATATTCTTCTGTATTCCGTGATCCTCTGGATAGTGGCGCACGGTTACAGGTTTATGAACAATCTGTACACCGCCGACACACTCGGAAGTATCTTCCAGGATGACATTCTCTGGCAGCGTTCCCTCGGCAGGTTCATGCAGACCTTTACAATGATCTTCCGCGGAAGTATTGTTTCTCCCTGGCTTCTCGGAGTTATCTCGATAGTGATATTTTCTTTTTCGGTTTACCTTGTTTCCGAGATCCTGGGGATTGAAGACAAGGTTCTTCTTTTCATGATATGTGCCATTCTTTCCTGTAATGTCACGATCACCTGCGCACTGGCGGCATACACTCCCTGGATCGATGTTTATATGACCGCATTTTTCTTCGCGGTACTGGGCGTTTATCTTTTCACCAAGGATAAGCTTGTATGCTATATTCTCGGAATGGTTTCCTTTGCGGTGAGCATGGGATTTTATCAGATGTACATATGTGTCGCTTTTATGCTCTTTGCGATCATTTATATCAGGAAACTTTCGGAAAATAAACCGGACAAGGCTTTTTGGATAAAAGCCGGAAAGACGGTCTGCGGCGTTGTGCTTTCGGGCGGACTCTACTACGCGCTCTACAAGTTTGTTATCAAGATCCATCACGTCACTGAAGCGATGAGCTACAACAGCCTTGCAAATATGGGGGCAAAGGAAGGAACAGGTTTCGGAAGTCTTCTTGCCGGAACCTATGAAAGATATGTATATTTCCTGACTCATCAGGGCACATTCGTTTCCACTTATCTTCTCGGAAGAAAGGTAAGCGATGCCTGGGATATTCTGATCGTCATCTGTGTCATCGCGGTTGTCCTGATCCTGCTTGCGGGACTTGCGATCATCAACAAAAAGAATAAAACTTCGGTTCTTCAGAAGGTGCTTCAGGCGGTGCTCGTCTTGTGCATTCCTCTTTTTTCCAATGTGATCTATATCATCTCGAACGGATTTGAATATGAGGTGATGATATTCGGGATCTACTTCCTTTACGTGCTCCTTGCGGTGATCCTTGCCAAGGTCATCGACACTGAGAAGATGATGCTCATCGCACTGATCCCCGTATTTGTGATCGTATGGCATTCGGTCGTATTCGGTAACCAGGTTTATATGAAGATAGATATGGAGGACCGCGAGGCACTTTCTATCTGTACAAGGATCGCTGACGATGTCTGCGAAACTGAAGGCTACAAACCCGGTGTGACTCCCGTTAAGGTTGTCGGCGCGCTCGAGTTCAATGAACACCACGGTCCAGTCATTTACCTCAGTGATATCAATATCCACGGTAATTTCAACACTCCGTTCAACTATCCGAGGTCCTTCCCGTTCTATATGAATTATTATCTGAATGAGGATATGAACTTTACCACGCAGGATGTTTCCGAAGAGATCACGGACACTATGCCCGAATATCCCGAGGAAGGATCCATAGCATTTGTTGACGATGTGCTTGTTATAAAACTTTCTGATTAACGGTATGAGCTTTGTTCATCTGCATACCCACACCCAGTATTCACTGCTGGACGGGTCCAACAGAATAAAGGATTACGTGGCACGGGTCAAGGAACTCGGTATGAATGCTGCGGCTATAACCGATCACGGCGTAATGTACGGCGTGGTCGATTTTTATGATGAATGTAAAAAGCAGGGCATCAGACCGATCATAGGATGTGAGGTTTATGTTGCCCCCGGTTCGAGATTCGATAAGAACGCAAGGGATGAAAAATACTATCATCTCGTTCTTCTTGCGGAGAACAATACGGGTTACGGAAATCTCCTGAAGCTTGTAAGCCGCGGCTTTACAGAAGGCTTCTACTATAAGCCCAGGATCGACAAAGAGCTTTTGAGGCAGTGTCACGAAGGTCTCATCGCATCGAGCGCATGCTTAAACGGTGAGGTTGCATCCCTTATCACGCACGGTTTCAACGAAAAAGCACTCGAGACCGCGCTCGAATACAGGGATATCTTCGGTGAAGGTAATTTCTTCTTAGAACTTCAGGATCACGGAATTCCCGAAGAAACTCTGGTCAATACAGAACTTCTTTCCATAAGCAGAAAAACCGGCATTCCGCTCATATGCACCAACGACTGCCACTACACATATGCATCGGATACCGACGCTCATGACGTTCTCCTTTGTCTTCAGACGGGTGCGAGAATTACCGATGAGGACAGGATGAGATATAAGCCCGGTGAGTTCTTCGTCCGTTCGGAAGAAGAGATGAGGGCGCTCTTCAGGTATGCTCCCGAGGCTCTTGAAAACACGCAGAAGATCGCTGACAGATGTAATGTCGAGATGCAGTTCGGTGTAACGAGGCTTCCCGACTACAAGGTACCTGACGGCTTCGACGGATATTCGTATCTTAAGCACCTCTGCTACGAAGGTCTTACATGGCGCTATGGCGAGGAGCATTCGGATATAAAAGATTCCTCCGGCAGGACGCTCGAAGAGAAGATGGAATATGAACTCGGCGTCATCTCCGATATGGGATATGTCGAGTATTTCCTGATTGTCTGGGATTTCATTAATTATGCAAGGAAGAATCACATAAGTGTCGGCCCGGGACGTGGAAGTGCCGCGGGCAGTATTGTTTCCTATTGCCTCGGTATCACGGAGATAGATCCCGTCAGATACGATCTTGTCTTCGAAAGATTCTTAAACCCCGAGCGTGTTTCGATGCCCGATATCGACGTTGACTTCGCACCCGAATCGCGTCAGGAGATGTTCGATTACGTTTCCCGTAAATACGGAAAGGAAAACGTGGTCCAGATAGTCACCTTCGGAACGCTTGCCGCAAAGGGTGTTGTAAGGGATGTTGCAAGGGTAATGGATCTTCCCTATGCTTTCGGCTCGGAGATAAGCAATCTCATTCCGAGGGAACTCGGCATAACTCTCGATGAAGCGCTCGAGTCCGTTCCCGAGCTTAAGAAAAGATACGATGAAGACCCCGATGTCAAGAAGGTCATTGATATGTCGAAAAAACTCGAGGGACTTCCGAGACATTCTTCGACACATGCCGCGGCCGTTGTCATATGCCGCGACGAAGCGGAAAAGTATGTACCCCTGTGCCTCGGCACCGAGGATAATATTCAGTCGCAGTACACCAAGGAGCCTCTCGAAAAGCTCGGACTTCTCAAGATGGATTTCCTGGGTCTTCGAAACCTTACCGTAATAGAAGATACGATCGAAAAGGTCCGTGAAAACACCGGCACCGAGATTGACTTTTCCAAGATGAATTTTGATGACAGGAAGGTTTTCGAATCCCTCTGGGAAGGCGCGACCGACGGTGTGTTCCAGCTTGAATCACGCGGTATGAGAATGTTCATGAGGGCACTCAAACCCGAATCACTCGATGATGTCATTGCGGGAATCGCACTCTTCAGGCCGGGTCCGATGAAGTCGATCGATGACTACATCCGCGGAAAGGAAAACAAGGCATCGGTTTCATACCTTTGTCCCGAGCTTGAATCCATACTCAAACCTACGAACGGCTGCATAGTTTACCAGGAACAGGTAATGCAGATCGTTGTCAAGCTTGCCGGCTACAGCGTCGGCAGGAGTGACATCGTGCGAGCGGCCATGAGTAAAAAGAAGGCGTCCCTTATGGAATACGAAAGGGATATCTTCATCAACGGTAACGAAAGGGAGATCGCGGAAAAGAAAGCCGCAGGCACTCCCGAAGATAAGCTCCCCGCATATGTTCCCGGATGTATAAAAAACGGAATAAAGCCTCAGGTTGCCGAGGAGATATATAACAGGCTCATGGAATTTGCCAGCTACGGCTTCAACAAGTCGCACGCTGTCTGTTACGCATATCTCGCATACGAGACCGCATGGCTCAAATATCACTATCCACTTGAGTTCATGGCATCACTTCTTTCATCCGAAATCGGAAATGTCGGAAAGCTCAGCGGATACCTTTTTGCCGCAAGGCAGCTGGGAATTAAGATCCTTCCTCCCGATGTGAATAAGAGCTCCGGATTTTTCGAAACCGAAAACGGCTGTATCAGATTCCCCCTCACTGCGATAAAGGGAATAGGATATCCCGTGGTCAGTGCTATCGCAAACACACGCTCCCTTGGAGGGGACTTTACCGATTACAGTGATTTTCTCCGCAGGATCTCGGGCACACAGGTTTCCAAGAATGCGGTCGAGGCGATGATCAAAGCCGGTGCGCTTTCGGAGATAGCACCCAACAGAAAGCAGTGCCTCGAAACCTTCGAGAGCATCATGGATTCCTTTGTAAATATCAAGAGGGGACAGATAGAGGGACAGATGTCGCTCTTTGATCTCGATGATGCGACGGACGGTAAGGATAAGGATGTATCCGATATGGGTTCGCTTCCGGACATCCCCGATTACGACAACGAAACCAGGCTCCTTCTGGAAAAGGAAGTCCTCGGGATCTATGTGAGCGGTCATCCCCTTGATGAGTGGGCTCCCCTTATAAAGAAATACATTACCGCCGATTCGTCCGCATTCACCGCATCGTCCGATGACGAAGAGGATGAGGACGGAAGCGAAAGAAACGTAAAGAACGGCGACTTCATAACCGTCTGCGGAATGACCCGCGACGTAACGACCCGTACCACCAGAAACGGCGACCTTATGGCCACATTTGTGCTTGAGGATCTTAACGGTGATATCAGTGCCGTTGCTTTCCCCAAGACATATGAAAAGTACACTGCCCTGATCAAGGATGACGAGAAGCTCTTTATAAGAGGAAGATTCGATGATACCGATGACAGGGGCTCCAAGATAATAGCCTCCGATATCGTTTCCTTCGAAGAGGCTTCGCAACCCGGTTTCAGGGGATTCGGACGACAGAACAGATATAATCAGGCGTCTGCTCAGCACGATGACGTGAAATCATCTGCTCAGACTGTCACTGAAAAGCCCATCGACATGCAGGCCGTCGCAGATAAAGCTTTCGGCAGGAATGCTTCCGCAAATGCGAGCGTCGTTCCCTCGAAAGGTCTCTTTATCCGCTTCGAAAACAGGAACGCCTGCACCTCGGGGCTGTCCATGCTTCGCGAGACGCTCAAGGCATATCCCGGTGAGGAGCCCTGTGTGATCTTTATAAAAGAAGAGAAATTATTAAAGACTCTGGAAGAGAGGGTCTGTATTACAGATGACCTTCTTCAGAGTCTCTATGTCTGTTTCGGTAAGGATAATGTTGCCGTAAAGTAAGTCTGTGTCTGCAGCTTACATTTATGTATCAATAATACACGGGCGGATTATCCGTAAACTTTATTACAGCCATGCCGTTTATCATCTTGACGGACCCTTCTGCGGGCCATACCGGCATTTCGGCATATTCTTCACTGTGTACTATATCGTGGTATTCCGCATTTGTGAGAACGCCCGGGTCTGTTCCCAGGAAATCCTTGAAATAATATTCCCTTCCCGCGGTCATTCCGAACGGATCGTACCAGAAGACGGGGCCTCCCTCTATCTCCGCATAGCGGAATATCTTGGGATTGTTCATATGATACACATCGCATGAGGGCGCTCCGCCGATGACTATTCTTGTTATGTTCTCTGTGTATCCATCCAGCTCGTAAACCTTTCCCATAGCGATCGTAAACTGCTGTTCATAACGGTCGTAGTAGAGCTTGTACATATAAGCGGTGCAGTTTGCGGAAACGACGTTTCCGATGAAAAGAATGATCACCGCAAGGATCGCAGGGTATTTGAGAAGTCCGCTGACGGGATTCTTAACAAGGTATTTCATGAGAATAAGCATGAGCGCAAAGATGAGCACATACTGATATCTGAGTATGTCCTGGATTCCGTAGCTTGTATAAACAATGAGAAGAAGATTCATCCCAAGCGGAAGAACGAGTACGGACAGTATGGTGATGACCGCCCTTGCGGTCTTTTTTTCTTTTACAAGGCGGATGACGGTAAGGACGCATAAGACTGCGATGATGATAAAGATTACCGCATAGAGTCTGTTCCTTGAAAGGACGTCGTTACGGAAGTATGAGAAGAACCAGACATAGCAGTACTTAAGCGAAAAGCCCAGGTTTTGGAAGATCGCCGCGATTGAAAAGTCGGTGACCCTTGAGCTGGGTTCGATATCATAAAGCTTCATCACCAGGGAAGAGAACGGAATGTTGATGATGCATGCGGCAAGACCGGATACTGCGCTGAGTACGAAGCGGATGATGCCGGTCTTTATTTCCTTTTCACAGAGGGTATCATGAATCAGCATGATGAGCGCCAGGGCGGCGACCGCACCGATGTATGCCTGGTATGAGCCCATCATGAGAAGGAAGCAGAAGGTTCCTCCGAGGATGCCGCCTATCTTCCGCGTTCTTATAAGAAGGATTCCGAATGTGACCGCAAGGAATGAAAAGGAATAACAGAGCGCAATATACATATATGCGATCTGGTGAAGAACGACGGGAAAGCTGACCATCATCGCGGTGAGAATGACCTGCGAGAATCTGTCGGTGAGGCCTGTCATCCTGCAGATGATGTATGCGCTCGCACCGATCATCAGGCAGTAGAGCAGGATAATGACGGGAGGGATCACGATGTTCTTTCCGAATAGCTCGTTGAGATATCTTATCATCCATCTGGCGAGGGATGTGGCAAAATCGGCATTTCTGTAAACGTAGACGCCTTCGGTGAGCGTATCGGGGCATCCGAGGCCGTTCACCATGTGGTAAAAATAGCAGGAAAACGCGGTGAAGAGCGTGGTTATAAGGATGGCAAGGGGTGAATCCTCTTTGTATCCGAAGTATTTGACCTTGATCTTTGAGAAAACATTTTCAGGCGATGGGTCGAAGCTTTTGGCCATCTTAACTCTCCTTAACGTGCGAAAATCTGAAATCTTCGCTGTTTTGTCCGTCCTCGGCTATTGTATTAAAACGAGGATTAAATTGCAAATTGAGTATTTTCCTTAATTTTCCATTGATTTACGCGAAAAATGATAATAAAATATTTTGGGTACAGTTGGAGAATTTGGGGGATATCGTTAAAACCCGGAGGAATATATGGCTAAGGAAGTTAAAACAATCGGCGTACTTACAAGCGGCGGTGACGCGCCAGGAATGAACGCAGCCATCAGAAGCGTTGTCCGTGTTGCACTTGCAAGAGGACTTAAGGTAAAGGGAATCAAGAAGGGATATCAGGGCCTTTTGAACGAAGAGATCTTCGATATGCA
>JAEEGL016473512.1_pt1 | contig 10823 bp, 9 predicted proteins | sample 9134231 | NCBI WGS metagenome assembly JAEEGL01 (sample SAMN16246548, study PRJNA631951) | gut metagenome | biome: gut microbiome; feature: rumen; material: fiber-attached | host: Bos | place: Iran: Karaj | collected 2018-10
AAGCTCTCCAACCAAGCCTTGAGTTCGAATATCATCTGATAGTGGAAGGCAAACGTCTCCCGATAGCCCCACCCGTGACCACCTGTAGGATAGATGTGGATAGAGGCCGGCACGTCGTTGCGATAGCACTCAGAATAATAGTTAAAGCCATTGGCAGCAGGTACTGCATGGTCATCATCGCTCAGGGCAATGAAGGCACGAGGCGTCGTACGGTTCACTTGCAGGTCGTTACTATACTCTTGCTCCAATTTCTTCAACTCTTTCTTAGAACGGTCCTGACCTAAGAAGTTATCATGCGAGCCCTTATGGGTAAAGGCAGGATCCATCGTGATGACAGGATAGAAGAGAATCTGGAAATTCGGCGCAGCATCGCCTCTTGAATGTGTCGCGATGGTTGAAGCCAGGTGTCCGCCTGCAGAAAAGCCCATAATACCCACATCCTTATGGTTGATGTGCCAGTCAACGGCATTCCGACGAACCGTCCTTATGGCCTCTTCGGCATCGGAGATAGGAATATTGAAGTTACCATGAGGCATGCGGTATTTCAGCACAATCAGGGCAATACCCTTGCTGTTGAAGAAGGTTGCCCACTGGTGCCCCTCATGGTCCATAGCGAGGTGGGAATAGCCCCCACCAGGACAGCAAACAACAGCACGCCCTGTGGCTTTCTTCGCATCAGGCAGATAAACCGTCAGCTCTGCCTTGTCATTCTCGTCACCATTATTGTTTGGTGCTCCCTTCGGCCATAAATCCATCTTTGTTCCTTTCTGTGCAAAAACCGCCATCGACAATGCGAGCAGCAGCATGGTTGTAATCGTTTTCAGTCTTCTCATGTTGCTTTTGATAAATTATTTTGGCGCAAAGTTAATCATTTTATTTTTATTTTCGTATCTTTGCACGCAGAAAACTAAAACAACAAGCAAAAAAATGAAGAAGATTCTGACAATTCTGGCGCTCTCGGCACTGACGATTGGTGTTCAGGCCAAAGTAAGGCTCCCTCACATCATCTGCGACAACATGGTGTTACAGCAACAGACCGATGCCCGTCTCTGGGGATGGGCACAGCCTGGTAAGACGGTGAAGGTCACCACGTCATGGAACAATGAAGTGGTCAGCGCCAAAGTCGATAAGAGCGGTAAATGGCTGGTGAAGATAAAGACGCCGAAGGCCTCATACGCTCCCCTGTCGATTACTTTCGACGACGGTGAGCCACTGACCATCAACAATGTGGTAGCAGGAGAAGTGTGGGTCTGCGCAGGTCAGTCGAATATGGAGATGCCCGTCAAGGGCTTTGGCATGTGTCCCGTCAAGGACTATAACCATTGGGTGATCGAATCAGCCCAGCATACTGGTGTTCGTTCCGTCAAGATTCCCAGCGAGATGCGTGCAGAGCCTCAGGAGGATGCCCAATGCGAATGGCGCATCTGTTCTCCGAAGACCGTTAGCGAATTCTCTGCCACAGGCTATTTCTTTGCCCGACAAATGCATGAGGCCTTGGATATCCCCATAGGTCTTATTGAAGCCAATAAAGGAGGTACGCGCGTAGAGAGCTGGCTGACAAAAGAGAACTTACAGAAATATACCAGTGATCCGACGGACTCTGTTGAGATCTGCAAGAAATGGTCACAATGGGACTATCACCGCAGCCTGCTTTGGGGCAACGGCACCTTCAACCCCATTCTGAACTATACCGTCAAGGGCATTCTCTATTACCAAGGCTGTTCAAATGTCGGCGATCCTGGCGACCAATACTCACAACGCATGAAACTGCTCGTGGAACAATGGCGGCAACAGTTCGGACTCGGCGAGATTCCCTTCTACTTCGTACAGATTGCCCCCTGGGCATACGATGACGGTGATGTGAACGGTATCAGCGGAGCCTTGTTGCGCGAGCAGCAGTGGAAAGCAGCCCAGATCATCCCCAACAGCAGTTTAGTGTGTATCAACGACCTGGTTTATCCGTATGAATACTCCCAGATTCACCCTGCCCAGAAGCAACAGGTGGGTGAACGTCTGGCCTATACTGCCTTGAACCGCGACTATGGCTTTAAAACCATTCAATACAAGAGTTCATCGTTTAAGGACATGACCATCAAAAACGATACCGTCTTCATCCATACCCAAGACAACTATTGGTGCGACGCTCCTTTCGAACAGATGGAGGGCTTTGAGATTGCTGGCGCCGACAAGGTGTTCTATCCTGCTACCGCCAAACATTTCTGGCAATCAGGCGGCGGCTACTGGGACGAGGCCATCATCGTCACCTCATCAAAGGTAAAACAGCCCGTCGCTGTACGCTATTGTTTCAAGAACTTCCAGATTGGCAATGTCAAAAACGGCGGTAATCTGCCACTCTTCCCCTTCCGCACAGATAACTGGTAAAAGTATGACACATCATCCATTAGAACTTTTCCATTTCTGCCCGAAGTGTGGCAGTAGTGACTTTGAGATTCATAACGCCCTGAGCAGACATTGTAGCAAATGTGGCTTTACCTACTATCAGAATCCCAGGGCCTCAACGGCTGCCTTTATCATCAATGGTAAGGGTGAGCTTTTAGTAGCACGTCGAGCCAAGGAGCCCGCTAAGGATACACTCGACCTGCCAGGTGGTTTTGTCGATAACGAGGAGAACGCAGAACAGGGTATGGTTCGTGAGATTTTTGAAGAGACAGGTCTCCGCATCAGTGCTGATAGCGTGAAGTATCTTTTTTCCATCCCCAACGTCTATCGCTACTCAGGAATGGACATCCACACGCTCGACTTGTTTTTCCTTTGTCATCTTGAGGAAGAGGATGTTACCGTGCAAGCTGCCGACGATGCAGAAGGATTGGCCTGGGTACCTCTGCGGGAGGTGTATGTAGAACGCTTCGGACTGCGTTCCATTCGCCAGGCGGTACACCGATTCTTAGTCGAGAAACGTTAATAAAACTAAAATTCCTATATATATATAAGGTGGGAGCAACTTTTTTGCTTACTTTTGCAGCCCGAAAGAAATAAAACGAAGCAAAATATGCAAAAGAACTTAGTGATTGTAGAGTCTCCTGCCAAAGCAAAGACAATCGAGAAATTCCTCGGAAAAGACTTCAAAGTCATGTCGAGCTATGGGCATATCCGTGACTTGAAGAAGAAAGAACTGAGCATCGACGACAAGACGCTCGAACCAGAATATGAGATTCCCGCAGAAAAGGCGAAATTGGTAGCCGACCTCAAGTCGAAGGCCGAGAAAGCAGAGAAGATCTGGCTCGCATCCGATGAAGACCGCGAGGGAGAAGCCATCTCTTGGCATCTTTGTGAGGTACTGGGACTGGATGAAAACAAGACCAACCGTATTGTCTTCCACGAGATTACAAAACCCGCTATTTTAGAGGCCATCGAGCATCCCCGCCATCTGGATATGAATCTGGTGAATGCCCAGCAGGCCCGTCGTGTATTAGACCGTCTGGTAGGTTTCAAGTTGTCACCAGTTCTTTGGCGTAAAGTGAAGCCCGCTTTGTCAGCAGGTCGTGTTCAGAGTGTGGCCGTACGTCTGATTGTTGAGCGTGAGCGCGAGATACAGAATTTCAAGAGTGAGACCTTCTATAATGTGAATGGTGTCTTTGCCATTACCAACCCTGATGGTTCTGCCACAGAGGTGAAGGCAATGTTAGGTAGCCGTTTCAAGACGCGTGAAGAGGTCATCGCCTTCTTAGAAAAATGCAAGGATGCCACTTTCACCGTGGAAAGTATCAGCAAAAAGCCGCTGAAGCGTACACCTGCTCCTCCTTTCACCACCTCAACCCTGCAACAGGAAGCTGCCCGCAAATTAGGTTTCACTGTGAGTCAGACCATGATGCTGGCCCAGCACCTGTACGAAAATGGATGCATCACTTATATGCGTACTGACTCTGTCAACCTGTCGACCCTCTGTCTGGGTGCCAGCAAGGAAGAGATCATCAAGCTCTACGGTCCAGAATATAGCAAAACACGTCAGTATCATACCAATTCTAAGGGAGCCCAAGAGGCTCACGAGGCCATTCGTCCTACCTATATGGACCAGACCGATGTGGAAGGGACGCCTCAGGAGAAGCGCCTCTACGAACTGATCTGGAAGCGCACAGCTGCCAGTCAGATGGCTGACGCCGAGATTGAGAAGACCACTGTTAACATCTCTGTCAGCGGGACTGATGAACTTTTCGTCGCCCAAGGTGAAGTGGTGAAGTTCGATGGTTTCATCAAGGTGTATCGCGAGTCAGTTGACGAAGAAGAGATGCAGGACGAGTTCTCGCATATCCTCCCACCATTGAACGAGGGTCAGGAGCTGACACGTCGTGAGATTCTTGCAACAGAACGATTCACACAGGGCCCACAGCGCTATACGGAAGCCAGTCTTGTACACAAACTGGAAGAACTGGGTATCGGCCGTCCTTCAACCTATGCCCCCACCATCTCTACCATCCAGCAGCGTGAATACGTGCAGAAGGGTGATAAGAAAGGCGAGGAGCGTCAGTATACCGTGGACGTCCTGAAGGGTAAGCAGATTACCGAGAAAAAGCGCAAGGAAGTGGTTGGCTCAGAAAAAGGCAAGCTCCTACCTACCGACATCGGTATGGTGGTCAACGACTTCCTGATGGAAAATTTTCAGGAGATTATGGACTACAACTTCACCGCTAAGGTGGAGCAAGACTTCGATAAGATTGCAGAAGGCGAAGAACAGTGGCAGAAGATGATGACCTCCTTCTACAAAGGCTTTGAGCCTGTCGTGGAGAAGACGATGAACAGTCGTCAGGAGCACAAGGCCGGTGAGCGCGAATTGGGTATAGACCCGAGAAGCGGACGGCCAGTATTCGTGAAGATCGGACGTTTCGGACCTGTCGTCCAGATTGGAGTCGCTGAAGACAAGACCAAGCCTCAGTTTGCCCAGCTCCGTAAGGATCAGAGCATGGAATCGATCACTTTGGAGGAAGCCCTTGAACTGTTCCGTCTGCCTCGTGTCTTAGGTGAATATGAAGGTTCTCCTGTCACTATCGGTGCCGGCCGCTTCGGACCTTATGTACTCCACAACAGAGTTTATACCTCCTTACCCAAGGACGAAGATCCGATGACCATTACGATTGAAACTGCAATCGAACTCATTAATGAGAAGCGTAAGGAAGAGACTCAGAAACACCTGCGCGTCTTTACAGAGGATCCGAAGCTCGAAATCCTCAATGGCCGTTATGGTCCCTATCTCTCATACGACGGCAAGAACTACCGTCTGCCCAAGAACATGCATGAGAAGGCTGCCAATCTGACTTACGAGGAGTGCATGAAGGTGATTGAAGCTACTCCCGCAAAGAAAAGCTGATGATACGCATTATCCTCATAGGATACATGGGAGCCGGAAAGACCACTATCGGCAAGGCTCTGGCAAAGGAACTGAACGTTCCGTTCTATGACCTTGACTGGTACATCACCAGTCGCATGCGCAAAACCGTAGCCCAAATCTTCGAAGAGCGTGGCGAAGAGGGATTCCGGGAGATAGAAAAGAACATGCTCCACGAGGTGGCTGAGTTTGAGGATGTCATCATCAGTTGTGGTGGAGGAACACCCTGCTTCTTCGACAACATCGACTATATGAACCAGCAGGCACCAGTCGTCTATCTGAAAGTAGAGCCAGAGACGCTCTATATGCACTTGAAGATGAGCAAGAACGACCGTCCGCTGCTGAGAGGCAAGTCGCAGGAAGAACTGATTACGTTTATCCGTGAACAATTGCAACTGCGTGAACCTTTTTACACGAAGGCCCGCTATACACTCGACGTCACCCTGATGGACGACTACGAGAAAATCAAGATCAGCGTAGCAAAAATCCGCGAACTATTAAATATTTAAATCCGAGCACAAGACAATTCCGCTTATGAAGAAATGGACTATTGACGACTCCAAGGAACTCTACAACATCAATGGTTGGGGAACTTCCTATTTTGGCATCAACGACAAAGGCGATGTCTACGTCACTCCCTGTAAAAACGGTACGCAGATTGACCTGCGTGAAGTGATGGACGAGTTGGCACTGCGTGATGTCACGCCACCTGTGCTGCTCCGTTTCCCTGACATTCTCGACAACCGTATCGAGAAAACGTGGAGTTGTTTTAAAAAGGCCTCTGAAGAATACGAATACAAAGGCGAGAACTATGTGGTCTACCCCATCAAGGTGAACCAGATGCAGCCTGTCGTCGAGGAGATTATCTCTCATGGTCGTAAGTTTAACCTCGGTTTGGAGGCTGGTTCGAAGCCTGAGCTCCATGCCGTCATCGCCATGCAGTGTCAGAGTGATTCCATCATCGTCTGCAATGGCTACAAGGATCAGAGCTATATCGAACTGGCACTATTGGCACAAAAGATGGGTAAGCAGATCTTCATCGTTGTTGAGAAGATGAACGAACTGGAGATCATCGCCCGCGAGGCCAAGAAGATGAATATCCGTCCCAATATTGGTATCCGCATTAAACTGGCTTCCTCTGGTTCAGGCAAATGGGAGGAGAGCGGCGGTGATGCCAGCAAGTTCGGACTGACTAGTGCGGAGCTTCTAGAGGCTCTAGAGCTTCTAGATAAGAAAGGCATGCGCGACTGTCTGCGACTGATTCATTTCCACATCGGCTCGCAGATTACGAAGATACGCCGTATCCAGACAGCCCTCCGCGAAGCCTCGCAATTCTATATCCAACTGCATAAAATGGGCTACAATGTCGACTTCGTTGACTGTGGTGGTGGTCTTGGTGTCGACTACGACGGCACACGCTCTCCTTCGAGTGAGAGTTCTGTGAACTACTCCATTCAGGAATATGTCAATGACTGCATCTACACCTTTGTGGATGCTGCCAACAAGAATGATCTGCCCCACCCCAATATCATTACGGAAAGCGGGCGCTCTTTGGCTGCTCACCATTCCGTGCTTGTCATCGATGTGCTGGAAACGGCTTCACTGCCTGAGATGCCAGAGGAGTTTGAGCCTGATGAGAACTCCCACCAGTTGGTGAAGGATCTCTATGAAATCTGGGATAACCTCTCACCACGCAATGTGCTCGAGGACTGGCACGATGCCGAACAGATCCGTGAAGAGGTGCTCGATCTATTCTCACATGGTATCGTGGATTTGAAGACGCGTGCTGAAGTAGAGGCGATGTATTGGAGCGTCTGTCATGAAATACACGCCCTCGCCAAGAGTCTGAAGCATATCCCTGAGGAACTGATGAAGATTGACAAACTCCTGGCCGACAAGTATTTCTGTAACTTTTCATTGTTCCAAAGTCTCAGCGACTCGTGGGCCATCGATCAGGTATTCCCTATCATGCCCATTCAGCGTCTGGATGAGCGTCCCACGCGTAATGCCACCATTCAGGATATCACCTGCGACAGTGACGGTAAGATTGCCAATTTCACAACCAATCGCCACAATACCCACTCTCTGCCTGTTCATGCTTTGAAGAAAAATGAGCCCTATTACTTAGGAGTGTTCCTAGTAGGTGCTTATCAGGAAATCTTAGGCGACATGCACAATCTCTTTGGCGACACCAATGCTGTGCATATATCTGTCTCTGAGAAAGACGGCAACTATCACATCGATCAGATTATCGACGGTGAAACGGTAGAGGAAGTGCTCGAATACGTGCAGTATAATCCTAAGAAACTCGTCCGCCAGCTTGAAGTTTGGGTGGCCAAGAGTGTGAAGCAGGGTAAAATCACCCTCGACGAGGGTAAGGAATTCCTCTCGAACTATCGCTCAGGCCTCTATGGCTATACCTATCTAGAATAACTAGATAGTCTAGATCATCTAGAAAGACTAGAAAATGAAAGAGAAATTGACAATAGTAAAGGTTGGTGGGGCGGTCGTTGAGGATGAAGCCCAGCTCTCACAATTACTCAAGGACTTCAGTGCCATTGCTGGCAAGAAGGTCTTGGTGCATGGTGGAGGCCGTAAGGCTACGAAGGTGGCAGAAGCCCTCGGCATAGAGTCGAAGATGGTGGGAGGCCGTCGCATTACCGATGCTGATATGCTCAATGTGGTCACAATGGTTTATGGCGGCTTGGTCAATAAAAACCTCGTGACCCGTCTTCAGGCAAACGGTGTGAATGCCTTAGGTCTCACGGGTGCTGATATGGATGTGATCCGTTCGCATAAGCGTCCCCCAGTAACACTAACAACTCCCCTCCTTTCAAAGGAGGGGCAAGGGGTGGTTGATTTCGGTTACGTAGGCGATGTCGACAAAGCCAACGGCCAGATGCTTAGCAAACTCATCGAAGAGGGCATCACACCTGTGATGGCACCTCTGACCCATGATGGACAGGGACATATCCTCAATACCAATGCCGACACCATCGCCAGCGAGACAGCTAAAGCCCTTGCGCCCTACTACGATGTCACGCTGATCTTCAGTTTTGAGAAGAAAGGCGTGCTGCGCAATCTTGACGATGACGACTCGGTTATCCCTACTATTACGCGCGCGGACTTTATTAAATATAAGGCCGACGGCACCATCAGCGGTGGTATGCTCCCAAAAATAGAAAATGCCTTGGCTGCTATCGACAGCGGTGTCTCTCGCGTCATCATCACCCTTGCGACTGCCATCGACGGACAGAGTGGTACAATCATTTCAGACCTCCCCTAACCCCTCCTACTTAGGAGGGGAATTCTTTTTTCGTTTTTTTCGCCTTATTTTGTAACTTTAGCATATCTCAATCGTCATTATTATTAGAGAGGATGAAAAAGATCAGTTTCCGGAACGACGTGTTGCCACTGAAGAACGAACTCTTCCGGCTCGCCCTCCGTATCACGCTCAACCGAGCGGAGGCAGAAGACGTTGTGCAGGAAACGATGATAAAGGTCTGGAACAGGAGAGACCACTGGGACGAAATCGAAAGTATCGAAGCCTTCTGTCTCACCATCTGCCGCAACATCTCGCTCGACAAGATGAAGAAAGCAGAAAACCAGAACCAAAGTTTGGAGGAAGGGCACGATGCGCCCGATTCCAGCTACACATCCAATCCAGAGGAGCAGGCTATGCAGCGCGATCGCATCCAACTGATACGCCAACTCATCGATCATCTGCCGGAGAAACAACGTAGTTGCATGCAGTTGCGCGACTTCGAAGGCAAGAGTTACAAAGAGATAGCACAGGTGTTAGGCATTAGTGAGGAACAGGTAAAAATCAATATCTTCCGAGCCCGCCAGACCATCAAGAAAAAATTCATAGAAACAGAGGATTATGGATTATAAATACATCGAACAGCTCTTAGAGCGTTATTGGGAAGGCGAAACGACCCTGCAGGAAGAGGCTATACTTCGGGCCTTCTTCAGTCAGGACGATGTACCTGCCAACCTGATAAAATACAAGTCACTTTTCGACTGTGGACTACAGGAGGAAACCTTAAGTGACGATTTCGATGCCCGTATCCTCGAGCAGATTGGCGGCGATGAGCCGAAGGCCAAGATTGTTACACTGGCCTCACGCTTAAAGCCACTCTTCAAGGCAGCTGCCATTGTGGCCATTCTCCTGACGATTGGCAATGCAGCACAGGCACCCTGGAACTACGGATGGGACAATCCGCAAGACGAATATGCCAAATATCGTCAGCAGCAGGTGGACACCGTAAATATCCTAAGTCCTGTCCAGGCAGAGAATGTTACTGATAGCATGGTGACACCCAAACCGGAAGAGGCCTCTTACATTGAATAATTATTCTATGCTTTCTCTATAATAATCTAAACACATTATTAAAACAAGGAAACTGTGAAGTTTCCATTCTCTCAAATTTTCATAACATACTAACGTAGAGAGGGTTGCCAAAGCAATCCTCCTCTTTTTTATTTCCGCATCCGCAGATTCAGTTGCAAGAGCGACGGTATCAGGATGCACAATGAGAATCCCACCGCCATCAGTACATGCTGCTGAGTACCAAACAAATCGATAAGCTTAAGGTCTGGATTGGGGTAAAAGTTGTACAGCACATAAGCAACGGTATTGTTCACCCAATGGAACACCACACCTGGCACAATACTGTCCGTGTGCCAATACATCCAGCCCAGCAGCAGACCTATCAAGAAGGTATGAGGAATCTGTGCGGGGTTGAGATGGGCAGCACTGAACAAAGCAGCAGAAATAACGATTGCCACCCAAGGCCGACTATTCCATTTGAGCAACGAACGCAGGATAGCTCCGCGGAACACAAGTTCTTCAGCCAACGGAGCCAACAATCCGATAACGAAATAGCCATAGCGATCACGCAGAATCATGTCGAATTCCTCTTCCACAAAATTCGGCAGTTCAGGCATCTGTTCCTGAAGCCATGCGGAAGGGATAATAGCTCCCAAGGCTGCCAACACACACCATACGAGCACCACCCAAGGACGTGTCTGTATCCAGTGGCGCGACACAACAGCCCACTTCTGCCATAAGAACAATGCGACGATCGCCACACTGAAAAGGGTCATCGTGAGGATAGTACCCGTGGCATCCATCACAGCCCCAGGCCCCTTCCATAACAGATAAATGCCCTGTATAATACCGCCAGCGATAATCTGAACCGCTAAAAACACAAACCAATAGATAATCGCATTCTTCATATATGAGCCTTATTTACCGTTCAATAATATTTCTTCAGTTACCTGTCTGTCTTGTTCCAATTGGGCTATCAGTGCCTCCCGGGTGTCAAACCGTTGCTCAGCCCGCAGACGACTGACGAACTCCACCGTCATCTTCTGTCCATAGAGATTGCCGACGGTGCTCAGGATATGCACCTCTAAGGTCTGCTGCTTACCCTCGAAGGTAGGGCGTGTGCCGATGTTCATCATCGCTGGCATCCGA
>JAEEGL010222613.1_pt1 | contig 10822 bp, 7 predicted proteins | sample 9134231 | NCBI WGS metagenome assembly JAEEGL01 (sample SAMN16246548, study PRJNA631951) | gut metagenome | biome: gut microbiome; feature: rumen; material: fiber-attached | host: Bos | place: Iran: Karaj | collected 2018-10
CGGGAATGATCGCAAAGGGACTTAGAGAGCTTGGCGGAGTTTATGCATCACTCCTTGCAGATGAGGAGTTTGTAAAAGACACTACGAATATTGAGATAAACGGATGAGAAAACCATGAAAACTTATTCTGATCTTGGAGATAAATTTAGAAATCCTGTGCTGTTTGCAGATTACTCTGACCCTGATGTAATAAGGGTTGGAGATACATTTTATATGACTGCCAGCAGCTTTAATTACACGCCGGGACTTCCAATCCTTGTGTCAAAAGACCTTGTGAACTGGAGGCTGGTTAATTATGCCCTGAAAAACATAGGACAGGAAAGATTTAAGATACCGAGACATTCCGAGGGAGTCTGGGCTCCGGCCATCAGATTTCATAAAGGAATGTTCTACATCTACTACGGAATGCCGGATGAGGGCTACTACGTAGTAAGAACAAAAGACCCACTCGGAGAGTGGGATGAGCCTGTTCTTGTTCTTGAAGGAAAAGGACTTATTGATCCATGCCCTTTTTGGGATGAGGATGGAAGGGCTTATATCATTCACGGATATGCCAAGTCAAGGATTGGCTTTAAGAGCATTCTCGGTATATTTGAGATGAGCACTGACGGACTAAAGGCCATCAGTGAAGATCACTTTGTGTTTGATGGAAATGACCCATCTCACCCGGCAGTGACCATTGAGGGACCCAAGGTTTATAAGAGGGATGGATTCTACTTTATTCTTGCTCCGGCCGGAGGCGTAAGGGAAGGCTATCAGGTCGCATTGAGGTCAAAAGACATTCACGGCCCCTATGAGATAAAGACTGTGATGGCTCAGGGCAGTACTGTTATCAACGGCCCTCACCAGGGGGCCCTTGTGGATACCCCTGACGGAAAAGAATATTTCTTCCATTTCCAGGACAGAGGACTTTACGGAAGAATATGCCATCTTCAGCCTGTAAGCTGGAATGGCGGATGGCCGATTATCGGAATAAATCCTGATGAGAACGGAGTTGGAGAGCCGGCACTTAGGCTGGATAAACCTGTTGTAACAGGAGATGAGCCGGTGTATCTTGAGGGCTCGGATAACTTTACTGATGGTAAACCCGGCCTTATGTGGCAGTGGATGGGAGATCACGATGATAGCTTTTATGGAAGCGTAACAGATGAAGCCGGCGCATGTATAGGCGGCTTAAGGCTCTTTTGCCAAAATCCGTCTCATGATGAAATGCCGGTTTTATGGCGCAGCAGCAATGTCCTTACACAGAAGCTGATATACCCATCCTTTGAAGCTGAAACTTTTATGGATGCATCAGGGCTTTTGCCGGGAGAAAGAGCGGGAGTTTGCATGACCGGCGGGCAATACGTGGCAGCTTTTGTTGAGCAGGCAAAAGACGGAAAGTATTATGTAAGGACCATTCATTCCGAGGGTGATGATGCGCACAAGAGTGATGTCATTGACCTTTCGGAGCTTTTGGACAGCTATGTAAATAACTGCGGTCTTTCTTTAGAGGATACCTTAAAAGGCATTAAGTGGGTTATGAAATTTACCGGAGAAGATACCTATTTCCAAAACGTAACTCACAGCCGGGGAGAAGCAGATATGAAGCTTAAGGTGTATCTCTCTTTTGATAAGACACCTGATAAGATGATAGACCTTGGCATTGACTATACGCCTTCAGATCACACCTGGGTAGGAGCTAAACTTGGAATATTTGCTCTGTCTGCCGGTGTGGGCAAAGATTACGGGCATGCAGATTTTAAGAGTTTTACGGTTAAGGAGCTCCTATGATTGACGCAATTAGGCAAAATGACCTTGGCAGATTAAAAGAGATACTGATAAACGAGCCTTCACTTGTAAGTAAGGAGGCTCTGTTTGAAGCTGCGAAGCTTGGAAATCTTGAAATTCTCAAATACCTTGTTGAGTACTCGAGGATAAGCCTTAATGAGTACGATGATGAGCACAGAAACGTGCTCCACTACGGCGCAGAATCCGGCGACATAGAGGTGTTTAAATATCTGGTTGAGAGATGCGGCATGGATCCCCTTGAGGGAGATATGGAACTCACTACGCCATGGGATATCGTGCATGAGCTTAGACAAGGCTATGAGAACATGTACGACGAATATCCTGAGGACTCATTGGCTCTTGGATATATTGAGATTGAAAACTACCTCGAAGAGCATTTTGGCCATAAATATGAGGATTACTATCATAATCCCGTAAGGCGCGGTTTTTACCCGGATCCGTCGATAGTAAGAGTGGGCTCTGACTACTATATGGTCAATTCTTCCTTTATCTTTTTTCCCTGTATTCCAATCTCTCACTCAAGAGATCTTATACACTGGGAGATAATAGGACATGCCATAACAAACCCTGACTGGGCGCATCTTGATGAGCTTGAGGGCGGAAGAGGCTATTGGGCTCCGGATATTTCCTATTATGAGGGAAAGTTCTACATAACAGCGACCTATAGGTTGAACGATGTTCCGCCGACTTACAGAAGGCAGATCGTTGTAAGCTCGGATAAGCCGGAAGGCCCTTATACAGAGCCTGTTTTCATCGACGAGGATGGAATTGATCCGAGTATTTTTAACGATGATGACGGCAGGAGATATATGCTCTTAAACAGAGGAGCGAGGATCTTCGAGCTGGATAAGTCAGGAACTAAGAAGATTTCCGATGCTCAGCTTCTTTTCTACGGAGATCATAAAAGAGCTCCGGAAGGACCACATCTGTACAAGAAGGATGGATATTATTATCTTCTGGAGGCTGAGGGCGGAACAGGCCCCGGGCACAGAGTTACTGTATCCAGGTCAAAAGAGCTCTTTGGCATCTATGAGAGATGCCCCTATAATCCCATAATGAGACAAAGCGACCCTCAGGCGCCTATCCAGAGATGCGGACACGGAGATCTTGTGGAGACAGAAGACGGAAGATGGTTCATGGTCTATCTCTGCGGAAGAGCCCTTGATGGCAAATACAGCGTGCTCGGACGAGAGACTGCAATCGATCCCGTAACCTGGACGCCGGACGGCTGGCCGATTGTCAACAATCTAAAGGGACCGTCAGCTATGCAGGTTAAGCCTTTTCCTGGGATTGGTGAATATCCGGAGACCACAGATGGGGGAAAAAGACAACTCATATCTCCTTGCGGATTATATATGGATTATATAACACCCCGTCCCTTTAGAAACAGCGAAGTAAAATGCAGCCATGATGAGAGAGTGTTTACCATAAAGGGAAGCAGAGCGCCGCTTTCAAGTATTGAGAGCAGGAACATTGTCCTGAGAAGGCAGAGCAGTTTTATCTTCTCGTATTCTGTGACTATGGATATACCTGAGATGCTGGATGGACAAAACGCAGGAATTTGCGGATACTATGATGAGAACACCTTCTTTGAGTTTGGAGTTATAAAGAAGGAGAAAGAGCGTTATCTCTACGTTCGCGAACACATAGGAAATGAGGATAGATCTCTTTTCGCAAAAGATCCACTGAATTCAGATACAAAGATGATAAGGCTATATATGGATACAGATCATCTAAGAAGAAATCTTTCCTATAGCCTTGATAAAGAAGGAATAAAGAAAAGCTTTACCATCCTGGATAATGTCTTTTACCTGTGCGATGAAGGGCTGAATTTTGGCAAGAGATTTACAGGTGCAATGGTCGGAATGTATGCTTTTTCAGGCGTAAATGAGATGACTGTTACTTTCAGAGATGATATGTTTAAGGAGATGTAAGAAGAATTTAGATGAAACTCGATACTGATATTTATTTTGACAGCTACAAAAAACATAAAGGGAATCCCCTTATGACTCTAATTGGTTTTTATAAGGGGATGTACCATAACTTCCTGCTGTCTACCATATTTTATGTGGTTAAGCACAGCCCGGTCTGGATACTGCCCATTGTGACTGCAAATATCATAAATGCAGTTACGGATCACAATCCGAATGTAATTACACTGATCATTTTCAATGTTGTGTTGATGGTATTTCTGCTTATTTTGAATGTTCCGATGAACTATCTTCACATACACTTCAGGAGTAAATCTGTAAGGAAGGTTGAGGCAGGACTCAGAAGCGCTCTGATCCACAAGATACAGGTAATGTCGATTCCTCATCAAAAGGACATGCTCTCGGGAAGGCTTCAGTCCAAGGTGATCAGGGATGTTGAGGCGGTAGAGACATTGTCGGATCAGATATTTGTCTCCCTTATAAATATCATTATCAACATGTCAGTAGCTCTGACTGTTACTGTAACAAAGAGCATTGTGGTATTTTTGTTCTTCCTGTTCATGGTACCTCTTGCAGCAGTTTTGGTGGTGGCCTTTAAAAAGCCCATCAAGAAGCACAATCAGGTGTTCAGGAAAGAGATGGAGGAAACCTCAGCCAAGGTGATGGAGATGGTTCAGCTGGTGCCTGTCACAAGAGCCCACGCTCTGGAGGATGAGGAGATAGTCAGGATGGATACCCAGGTTGATCTCATCGCACAGGCAGGTTATAACCTTGATATCATTCAGGGAAACTTCGGAGCCGTAAGCTGGGCATTTTTCCAGATATTCCAGGTTATGTGCCTTGCATTTACGTCGTTACTTGCTGTCAGAGGAAGAGTTCAGGTTGGAGATGTGGTACTTTATCAGAGCTACTTCACATCCATTGTCGGTCAGGTATCATCTCTTTTGACACTGCTTCCCGTTATATCAAAGGGCCTTGAGTCCGTATCAAGTATCGGGGAGATCCTTGAATTTGAGCACGTTGAGGACAGCTCTGACAAGGAAGAAATCGATGATATCAAGGGCGAGTTCACTTTTGAAAATGTGGGATACTCATATCCTGACAGCGAAGAGGAAATTGTTCATGACATAAATCTCCACGTTAATCCCGGTGAGACGGTGGCCTTTGTCGGAGAGTCGGGAGCAGGTAAATCGACACTTATGAATCTGCTGGTAGGATTTGGGCTTCCTTCAAGCGGACGCATTCTTATTGATGATAAGGATTTAAGCAAAATCAATCTTCAGAGCTACCGCAGAAACCTTGCTGTAGTGCCACAGAATACGATACTGTTTTCCGGAAGCATAAGGGACAATATTCTGTACGGAACAAGTGATGTGACTGAGGCTGAGCTCTCACGCGTAATTGATGAGTCAGGCCTTAGGAGCGTGATTGACAAACTTCCGGCCGGACTTGAAACCAAGGTCGGAGAGCATGGCGATAAACTCTCAGGAGGTCAGAAGCAGAGAATATCAATCGCAAGAGCTCTTATAAGGCATCCGAAAGTTATCATTCTGGATGAAGCTACATCAGCGCTGGATGCTCTTTCCGAAAAAGAGGTGACCTACGCTCTTGACCATATGTCGGATAAGTGTACGACATTTATAGTTGCCCACAAACTTGCAACAATAGAGAAGGCTGACAAGATAGTGGTAATTGATGCCGGAACGGTTGCAGAGTGTGGCACAGCAAAAGAACTAATGGATAAAAAAGGTATATTCTACAGAATGGAGATGACAAGATGATACAGCTTGGAATTAGATTTCATGACACCAGAGAACTCTCTTTTGAGGAGAGGCTTAAGGAAGTTAAGAACCAGGGATTTTCATGCATTCATTTAGCACTTTCCAAAGTTCCCGGATTTACGGCTGACACAAACGCCCTGACACCGGGCTATGCAATGTATCTAAGGAACGCCTTAAGAAAGGCAGACCTTGATATGGCTGTTCTTGGATGCTATTTAAATCTTGCAAATCCTAATGCCGAGAAGCTCTCGGAGATACAGGAGAAGTACTATGCGCACCTTCGCTTTGCATCCATCGCAGGCTGCGGAATGGTAGGAACAGAAACAGGTGCTCCAAACGAAGGCTATATCTATGACAAGGAAGCCTGCCATTCAAAGGAGGCTCTTGAGACTTTTATAACCAATTTAAGGCCTGTTGTTGACTGTGCAGAGAAATGCGGAGTAATACTTGCAATCGAGCCTGTTTACAGACACATAGTATATGACGGCAAAAGAGCCAGAGAGGTCCTTGACCGTATCGGATCACCTAATCTTAAGATCATCTTTGATCCTGTAAACCTTCTTTGGACCGATAACTATGAGCAGAGAGATGAAGTTATAGAGGAAGCAATAGACCTCATCGGAAAAGATGTTGCCATGATCCATTTAAAGGACTGTGTACTTGATGGAGATAAGGTAAAGAGTCTTGGATGTGGTTTTGGAGATATGGATTACTCCAGGATCATAGAATTTGCGCTGGAAAACAAGCCATTCATTCATGCAACCCTTGAGGATACTAAGCCCGAGACAGCAGTGGAGTCCAGAAAGTGCATAGAGACTGTAATAGAAAATTATTACAATAAATGAAATTTATTTGGTAAATTTGTTTATTGATGATTCTTTCCACAAATGTTAAGTTAATCAATGTTGTGTTTTAGAGGAAAATATTAGCAACAGAGGAGAAAATTATGAAAAGAAAATTTATTGCAACAGTAATGACAATGACAATGGTAATGGCGCTTTCAGCTTGCGGAAGCAATGCTTCTACACAGGAGCCTGCCACTGAGGAGACAGCTGTAGAGGCAACTACAGAAGAGTCTGCAGAAGCAGCTACTGAGGCTTCAGTAGAGGAGACAGCAGAGGCTACTGCTGAGGAGAACACAGAAGAGGCCGGCGGAGAGTTTTCTGTTGGTTCAGTTGACGGAAACGCTTATGTAAACGAGTACTTTGGCCTTAAGCTCAACCTTCTTGATGGCTATTCATTTGTTGATGATGAGCAGCTTGCTCAGATTACAGGTCTTACATCAGATATGCTTTCTGATAACAAGGCTTTAGCAAAGGCAATCGATGACGGAACAGCTACAATCGTAGCTTACGCAGCAGATTCAACAGGTCTTTGCAATGTAAACGTAACAGCTCAGTCAAATGCTTCACTTGCAAACGCAATCCTTGATGAGGAGGCTGTTCTTACAGCAAGCGTTGCTCAGGCTAAATCAGCACTTGAAGCTCAGGGCATCTCAGACATTACATTTGATATTGTTGACAGAGAGGTAGCAGGTGAGACTCACAAGGTTCTTAAGATGAACGGTGAGTTCAACGGCATTGAGTTCCACAACGAGATGGTTAACTTCCAGAAGGGTGACTACATGCTTGCATTTGCTGCAACATGCTTCAATCAGGATTCAACTGATGAGCTTATCGATGCTATCGAGGCTCTTAACTGATCCCGGTCATTAGAATAAACAAATATAAATCCCTGATCACTTTTAAAAGTGGTCAGGGACTTTTTTATTTCTTAAGATATTCAAGCTGATCAGTCAGCTCCTGTGGTATCTCTATTTCTTCCTTGTTAAGCCTGTGGATCGCATTGGTAATTGGTTTTGACATGTTCGCCATATGAGTCATGTGGCGGTTTATAAGCTCCGTGTACTGAGGATTTTCTCCGATCTTTTCCCTCACTTCTTTTGAGAAAGGACAGAAGGTAAATAGAATCTCTCTTGCTACCTTATTTAATCTTGGTGACCCGGATGACTCAAATTTTACATAGGAGAGATAGTCTGAAATAAAGACATTTTTGTAGTTGTTGTTGTACTTTTTAAGGTCTGCCTTTAGCTTTTCTTTACCTTCAGGTGAGAGGGTAGAGTTCTTTTTATAGAACTGCAGATAGTCACAATACATTGATGTAAGGGACGGGTCTGTTACGTCATTCCAGTGGACGCCCTGAACGGTCTTGCACATTTCCCATCTGAATTCGCCAAAGAGCCTTATCATTGCCTCTTCGGTATTTTCTGTGTTGAAGATTGAGACGAGCATACGGGCTTTTGTTCTTCTGTTCTTGCCGGCTATTTCCTGCCACATAACAGCACGACTTCCGATGTTGGGCATCATTATCATGTAAGGCGTTATGTCGTCATCATAATAGATCTGTGTTATGCCTATTTCAGGATTTGAATAAATTGCCTGTCTGCAGAATACGCTGTAGTCAATACTTCGTATCTTTTCGAAATATTCGTTTACCTTGGATGATGTCAGATATGCCATATCCAATGGACGGATAACGTTCATGCTGTCAAATACGGGCACAAAAGAGGAAATACGTCCAAAGGTCATTCTGTTGCCCAAAGTAAAGAGATTGCGCAACTCAAAATCGAGCCTCTTTTGAGGGTTATTGAACATAGCCTCATACTGGGCATTATTGATATTGCCGTTATTGTTTTGCTCTTTCAGATAGGTGGGCCAGTCCTGATCGAATTCATTTTTCGAAGGGTCCACATCAAGGAAATAGACTTTTTTAAGCCATTCATATGCAGTCAGGACTGTTCCGCCCGGATCGGGAGCATAAGCCTTAGCCATGTTGTAGAGTATGCGTGTGTTTTGTTCTCCGGCCAGATCTTCGTCAACAAAGCCAAACATGAAGAACATTTTGACTTCTATAGGTATGTTGTTATCGGTAAGACTCTTTAAAAATGCAGGTGTGTAAATCTCATAGAACGTACTGCCTAAGCTGCGCCTGAGAGCCCTGGAATCATCGGACGAGTCGTATCTGTTATCATTGGTTTTAAACGCTGTGATCTGATCCTCAAATCTGGCTGCGGTTTCAGCATTGACGCCGGAGTAGGAGAGGATTGTTGCAAGAGCGTTGACAACCGTAACCGAAGCCTCTTCTCCGGAAGCAGTGCGCTCCTGATCGTAAATACGCGTTTTTAATGACTTTACGGTAGATGTGAAGCTGGCGGTTCTCTTTTTGAGCATCTTTCTGTATTCGCTCAGTAGGATCACATCTTCTGAAATTGCACTGTAGACATTAAAAGTGCTCATGATAATGCCGTTGGCAATGTCTGTACTTAAAGGATATAAGCTCTTTTTTAAAGTCTCTTCGTTTTCTTTCAGAGATTGAATAAAATCAATAGACCAGGTAGGTATCTTTTTTGTTCTCTCCGGTGGGATAATAGCTTCAATTTCAGGGAATTCCCTCGGTACTTCACCTGCTTTGATGCACAGATTCTGATAATCGGCAAGATCTGCGATTATCTGTTCATATTCCTTTAAAACCTCATCAAATTGCTGGTCATATACAGCGCAAACAGTAGCAGCTGTACTTGTTGACTGGGCTGCCAGGATGGGGGCAATCTTTGGATTTGATTTTACAATCTTGGGAATATCATCGGTAGATTCGTAAGGGTATGAGTATACAGAGGTATCTTCCAGGGCTTCAATAGTGTAATTATAAGGCTGGCCCGGATGTTCGACGATACCTATAAAACTACCCACCCCTACCGTAATGGAGGAGAAAGCGTTTGATATCTTAAGAGAACCCTTAACTACAACTTCCAGGGTAGATACTGTATCTTTGCCGGCTTTATGAAGGATTTGACCTTGTTCGAGTTTTAAAAGACCCATGACACCTCCGTAAATCAATCAGCAGTGAACAAATATATGATATCACGCATAAAACTTAACATCAAATAATTACTGTCAGAGTAATACAGGCTTTAAGCTGTATTCTGACCCTTCATAGGACTTGGAGATAGAATTATAGATACTGCTGGCAGTAAGTGTCTCGTCAAAGAGCCTCTTCTGCAGAGGATCAAGAAGCTTATCAGCATATTTTGGCCTGTCAATGACAGGTATGTTTGACTTTTCATGAATGAGAGCAAGAACATCCGAAGAGTCCGTCCGAAGTCCCAATACCCGTGCATAGCAGGTAAAAGAGCTTTTCTTGTACTCGCTCATATTTTCCTTGGTTATGTTGAGCAGGATATGAAGTAGTGACCTGCTTATCCTTGTATAAACCAGGTTCTTGCTCTTTAATTTTGAACAAAAACAGCTGAAATCATCGAAATTATCAAGATTCTTTACTATAAGATTGGAAATGTCGTTGCTGATATCCAGGTAGTCCGTAAATCCCTTGTCTCTTTCCAAAGTGAGCTTATAGTGCATAAGTCTTGAAAGGGAATTGGAAGATAGGAAACTTCCGCTGTAGGAGGCGATCTCATGGATTGCGCCTTCGGGCATAAATCCTCCGAGGATTTCATAAGCGTTTGCTTTTGTATAGCGTTCGGAAGCCGTAAAAATCCTGGCTCTTACACCGGATGCGCTGGGAACACCGCCAAGATCATCACTGTGATAGGGCTGGCCTATGCGCTCGATGGTGTAGGGCTTTATCCTGCTTTTTTGCTTCTTTAGCGCCTTTAAGTATTCTATGGCGAGGATGCTGTTCGGAGATTCAAAGATCTGCCTGTAAACATCGATATTATTGTCTACGGATTGGTTTTTAAGAGCTGCCATAAGTGCGCTTGCGCTGGCTGCAGGATAGGGCTTGCCCTGCCTTAGCTCTTTTTCCAGGATTTCCTTGTAGAGGCTTGATTCGGTATGAAGGATATCTGCGATCTCATCCAGCTTATTAAGGTCGGCATGCTCGCTGCCAAAGCACAAATAGTCAATGCAACCAAGATTGTTAAGTATTGATACTGCACCCTGAGCAAAGTACTCAGCGCTTCCTGTACTGTAGTAGATTGGAAGCTCAAGTACCAGATCGGCACCGGATCTTAGCGCCATTTTTGCTCTTGCGTATTTATCCACGATGGCAGGAGCACCTCTTTGAACAAAGTCTCCGCTCATAATGACAACGACTCTGTCTGCTCCAAGGTTTTCCTTGCATTTTTCGATAAGATGCTTATGACCTTCGTGAAACGGATTAAATTCTGCTATTATTCCGATTGTTTTCATAGGGAATTTACCTGTTTTTCCAATTTTTGTACAAGTTTTACCTTGTCCTTAAATTATAATATAAGTATGATATTTATTGGAAGTTTTTTGACTTTACTTATTAATTGGAAAA
>JAEEGL010482214.1_pt1 | contig 10822 bp, 9 predicted proteins | sample 9134231 | NCBI WGS metagenome assembly JAEEGL01 (sample SAMN16246548, study PRJNA631951) | gut metagenome | biome: gut microbiome; feature: rumen; material: fiber-attached | host: Bos | place: Iran: Karaj | collected 2018-10
CTCAAGCGGTTCTCACCTTCCTCCCACCTCAGCAAGTCGCCAGTCTTCTCGTCTATCACTACATATTTATATTCAAATGGCAAGTACAAACCTACTGCGTCAACCGCCAGTACCCACTCGTTCGTGCCCGCCCTATTCATGCGCAGTGTGCGACGGGGCGACCAGATACCCAGCGGAGGCTGACTGCCCACCAGAGCCAGTACCTGCCCCTCACCAAGCTGAGGAGCCTGCACACGGAACACCAGCGTACGGGTATAATAAAGAAGTTCAATCTTTGAACTATTGAACCTTTCAACTCTTAAACCTTTTATACTCGTATAGGCCGAGCTGTAGAGATGGCTCTCGGGAGGAATCTCGCGCCAGTAGTCGCGGCAGACAAACGTCATGCCGTCGCGCACAGGGAACAGACGAGGTACGCCCCCCCATTCGCGGCGCACCACCTTCTCGCCCCTCAAAATCAGAAACTCATAGCGCAGGGCCGACACGTCACGCTCCGCAACTGGGATGTCTAGTTGCCAAAGCACACCATCCTCGGTGCGCATCGGATATCGGCGCTCGAAAGAGTTGCCTGACGGGCTCAGCAGACTAAGCGCCACACAGACGCACTCACCCCATTCTGTACGGTACTCAACAGAGAGACTCATATCGAACCGCACGTTCGACTTTGGGAAAACGAATTCGCTCATCTCGGTATATGTTTTAGCGTATTTACGAGACAAAATTAGATTAAAAAACGGAAAATCGCAAACATAGGAGAAAAAAAGTGCAGAATATTTTGCAGGAACAAACGAAAAGCCATATCTTTGCCTTCGGAAACGTAAAGTTATGAGTAGTTATCCGAGCAGAAACAACCGCACTGGTTCGATCGGGATACTCATCAAGTTATATTAAGAAACCGAGATAAGCTTCGCACGCCAATGGCGGGCCACGCCCCGAAAGGGGTAACCTTGAGTCGGTGGATTACAAAGGCTGCGAGCACTCAAAACATGTTGTATCGGAGTTTCATCACATCACCAGTGCGGTTTTACATATTCAACGATCAGGGGCGGACCTTAATAGGCTCGCCTCTTTTCGTTATATGAGAGAGAGATGTCGCTCAATGCTTACTCATACCATTGAAAACTGACTTCGGCATGACTTCATTCTCTTCTGTCATCTGTTTCTTCAAGAATTCTCTTCCCTCCTTGTTTGCTAATCAATGTATTTCAGCTAAGGAACAAAAAAAGTGATTTGGGATGAAAAACATGAAGAAAAATTTGGCTAATCGAAGAAAAAGCAGTACCTTTGCGCCCGATTTATGCCGTTGAGGCCAGAAAAAGCAGGCCAAGAGAGTGGTCTCGCCCCGCGGTCAAACCCGTTTAATTCAATATTATAAAAATGTACGCAATCGTAGAGATTAACGGTCAACAGTTCAAGGCTGAAGCTGGTAAGAAGCTGTTCGTTCACCACCTGGAGGGTGCTGAGGGCGGCCAGACTGTTGAGTTTGAGAAAGTGTTGTTGGTAGACAACGAAGGTTCAATCACCGTTGGTGCCCCCACCGTTGAAGGTGCGAAGGTAGTGACCGAAGTGGTTTCTCCACTGGTAAAAGGTGAGAAGGTACTTGTATTCCACAAGAAGCGCCGCAAGGGCTACAGGAAGCTGAACGGTCATCGTCAGCAGTTCACCGAGTTGACTATCAAGGAAGTTATTGCTTAACAATTTAATTTAGGAGGAACAAGAAATGGCACATAAAAAAGGTGTTGGTAGTTCTAAGAACGGCCGCGAATCTGCAGCCCAGAGATTAGGTGTTAAGATTTTCGGCGGAGAGAAGTGTGTAGCCGGTAACATCATCGTTCGCCAGCGCGGCACTCGTCATTATCCCGGCCAGAACGTGGCTATCGGTAAGGACGATACGTTGTATGCCCTTACAGACGGCACGGTTCAGTTTAAGAAAGGTCGTCGCGACCGCAGTACCGTTAGCGTTATTCCCGCTGAGGCATAGTCGGAAACTGAATTGCAAAGACAAAGTGAAGGCCGAGCAACTGATTGCCCGGCCTTTTTGTTGTTTATTAAGTCATAGCCTTGAGTTTTACTTCTAGACTGTTTACCAAGCAAGCTTGGCTCTGCGCTCATTGAGTCACGGCCTTTCCAGTGTATTCCAAGTTTACGGCATCGGTCTGGTCACCAAACCAAATGGTCATCTTCAGGCTTATGGCTTCAGAAGTGGCTGTAGCCCTCTCGATGAAAAGGTTTGTGGCAGGATGGTCGGTATTATTATAGGTTAACTTGTCGTTCTGTCCGAAAGAACTGTTGTCGCCAATGATAAGCGTCTGCGTCTGGTTGTTGTCAGTGGACATAGCCAGGTTGTTTAGTGTAACGGACGACATAGTGACGGTGCCGGTTCCCTTGATGTCCTTCATCGTGAAGCCCTGGATGGTGATGGTACCAGTTGTGCTGCTCTTCAGGCTTACCTGGAGCTGGGCAGTTCCCTTGGCAATCTCGGCAAGCTGTGAGGCGTTTGGACCTTCCAGGCACTGGATGTTAGCCACGCCAGAATAGACGTAAGTTTGGCCGGTATTCACGAGGTTACCCAGCACTTCGTTCAGGATTTGGTTGATGGTTTCGCTGTCGCAACTGACAGCGGTCAGCCCTGCGCCTACTATCGTCAGGCAGAGAGCAATACTTTTGAATATTCGCTTCATATCTTCAATAATTTATGTCTTTGCGATGCAAATTTACGATAATTGGTACAATCGGGCAAGAAAAACGAGGGAAAAACAGGAGAAAAGGCTGGAAAACGGTTTAAAACGGGAACCACACGAAAGCAGCTGCGTCCCATAGGGCATGACTAAGCACAATGGCTCCGAAGTGCTGCGGCATGAAACGGTAGAGCCCTCCCCAGATAAGTCCACAGACGAAGGCCGCCATAATCAGCATGAAGTTTGCAGAGGGCAGATGAACAATGGTATAGAAAAACGTGCTCAACAGCCAAGCAAAATTTGCGGAAAGGCCTTTGCGCAAATTTTGCTGGACAAAGCCCCTCCAAAACAACTCCTCAGCCGGGCCGATAATGAAGAGCAGGGCCAGGGAGATGAGCATACCATTCTGCCCTTCCTTCATCCCGTAGATGAGATCGACCTGGGGACGGGCAAAAGAGAAAAGCAGCTGGGACACCTTGTCGCCAACCCAAAAGACGCCCCAAAGCACTACGGCTATTCCGATGCCCAATAGGATTTCCTTCACGTCAAAATGAAGCTGTGGACATCCGCCAAAGAGGAAAGCCAAAGAGGTGAGGATGATGGCCGAAGCGGTCATCATCCACCAGAAATTCACAAAGGGTGCGGTCCAAGGGGAGAACATAATGAACCAGAGCACCGCTGCCACAAAGAGTGAGAAGAGGAGCTTCTGCTTCATCGGATTCAGAAATAGACGGAGAGCGACATACCGATAATCATCAGCAGGCTGAAAAGAAGCTGCAGCTGAGCAGTTTTCTCATCAAGCCGAGCACACATATCGTTGTTCTGCTTCTTGTAAATCATAATCGCCCGAACATTTCCAATCGCTATCGGCAACGAGAGCAGAGCCACAAGAATCCACCAGGATGCAATACCAAAGAATGCGAGGCAAAGCAGCCAGACATAAGGAAAGAGCACTTCAAAGGCGTAGAGCCAGATGCCGAAGTCGCGCCCTGTAAGCATCGGGAAGGTCTGGATGCCAGCTCGTTTATCGGTGACAATATCGCGTACATTGTTTACATGGAGAATAGCTACGGTGATAAGACCCACAGGTATTGCCAGCCACAGGACATCCCAATGAATCTGGCCGGAAACAATCAGCGAAGTGCCAAGCATGGGGAGCAGGGAATAGCAGAAGATGATGACTACATCGCCCAAAGCATGGTACTTCAGGAAAGGATAGCAAAGCGAGAGCAAGATGCCGATTACACCAATGAGCAACAGCAACGGACCCGTTATCCACACCATACAAAGGCCCATAAGCACAGCCAACACATTCAGGCTAACGGAAAGGCGGCGGAACTCGGATGCGGTGAACTCGCCATCTACCAGAAGCCGCACACCGAATGTGTCCTGCGCATCGACTCCCTGCTTATAGTCAGAGATGTCGCTCCAGACGTTTCCAGCGGCATGAACCAAAACAATATTCACCACCGCCAAAAGACCGAGAAGCCAATTTACAGATGAACCATGACTCCAAAGCCAGAAAATAGTTGTCAACACAGGCATTACAGATGCCGGAAAAGACCAAGGACGGGTTGCTATTACCCAACGTTTTAATGAATGTTTCATTTCTGCTGTTATTATAAACTGGTGCAAAAGTAGTCATTTTTGTGTTAAAAAACAAAATAAAAGTGCAAGAAAAGCAGCGAATAGTGCCATTCAGACACATTATTAATAAATAATCGCGCGCGAAGAGGCTCGTTTCACAAAAAAATGAGTAACTTTGCACGGTTAAACAAAAAGCCTTTCCCCTACGGAAGAAAAAGAAGAAAAAGAATACGATTATAAAGTAAATTTGAGAAATGCTGACACTGAAACTAATCAATGAGGAAACCGAACGCGTGATTCGCGGTTTGGAGAAAAAACACTTTAACGGAGCCAAGGAAGCCATCGATGAAGTAATGGCCACCGATAAGAAACGCCGCCAGGCACAGACGGAGTTGGACCAGAATCTGTCGCAAGCCAAGAAACTGGCTGCTGAGATAGGCGGGCTAATGAAACAGGGACGCCGCGATGAAGCAGAGGAAGTAAAGGCAAAAGTAGCAGCCCTAAAGGAGGCCAGCAAGGCACTAGAGGAGCAGAAGGCAAATGCCGAAGCCGAGCTGACTCGCCAACTATGCGCTATACCCAACATTCCATACGATTTGGTGCCGGAAGGTGCCGTCGCAGAAGACAACCTGGTGGTAAAGAGCAACCTGCGCGAATGTAAGCCGGGGGATACGGTAGGAAACTGGGACACGGTCGTGGATAACGGCGAGGCAAAGGTACCTCACTGGGAACTGGCCAAGAAGTACAACCTCATCGATTTCGACCTGGGTGTAAAGATTACAGGAGCCGGTTTCCCTGTCTATCGCGGCTGGGGTGCCCGTCTGCAACGCGCCCTCATCAACTTCTTCCTCGACGAAGCCCGAGCTGCAGGCTACGAGGAAATTATGCCGCCGACTGTGGTGAATGCCGATAGCGGATACGGCACGGGCCAGCTTCCTGACAAGGAAGGCCAGATGTACCACTGCGATCTGGATGACCTCTATCTAATCCCAACGGCAGAGGTTCCCGTGACGAACATTTATCGCGATGTCATCATCGACGAGAAAGACCTGCCCATCAAGAACTGTGCCTATACACAGTGTTTCCGCCGCGAGGCCGGTAGCTACGGAAAGGATGTACGAGGCCTGAACCGTCTGCATGAATTCAGCAAGATTGAGATAGTTCGCATCGATACGCCCGAACACTCGGACGAGAGCCACAAGGAGATGCTGGCTCACGTTGAGGGCCTGCTCCAGAAACTGGAACTCCCCTATCGCGTACTGCGCCTCTGCGGCGGTGACATGAGCTTCACCAGCTCTATCTGCTACGACTTCGAGGTATATAGCGAGGCACAGAAACGCTGGCTCGAGGTAAGTTCCGTCAGCAACTTCGATACGTATCAGGCTAACCGTCTGAAGTGCCGCATCCGCAGAACTGCCGACAAGAAGACAGAGCTGGCCCATACCCTGAACGGCTCTGCACTGGCCCTGCCGCGCATCGTTGCCGCCTTGCTGGAGAACAACCAGACAGCCGACGGCATCCGCGTACCCAAGGCCCTTGTGCCCTACATGGGATGCGAGATCATCAAATAAGACAGTATTAGGTATTAAGGTTTAAAGGTTAAAGATTGATAAAGAGAACAATGAACAAGATTGTAAAGAAGGAACAATTCAGCGAGAAGGTCTTCAAGCTGGTAGTTGAAACACCTCTGATTGCCAAAGCACGCCGTGCAGGTCATTTTGTGATTGTCCGTGTGGGCGAGAAAGGCGAGCGAATCCCACTGACGATAGCCAGCAGCGACCCTGAAAAGGGTACCATCACACTGGTTATCCAAACCGTAGGAGCCAGCACGACAAAGCTCTGCGCGCTGAACGAAGGTGACTATATCACCGATGTGGTGGGTCCGTTGGGACGAGCCACACACATTGAGAACTTCGGTACTGTTGTCTGTGCCGGCGGCGGAGTGGGCGTAGCACCTATGCTGCCCATCATTCAGGCTCTGAAGGCTGCGGGCAACCGCGTGGTCAGCGTCCTGGCTGGCCGCTCGAAGGACCTCATCATCCTGGAGGACGAAGTGAGGAAGAGTTCGGATGACGTCATCATCATGACCGATGACGGCTCATACGGCCAGAAGGGCGTAGTTACCGTAGGCATTGAACAGGTTATTCAGCGCGAGAAGGTGGACAAGGTCTTTGCTATCGGCCCTGCCATTATGATGAAGTTCTGCTGCTTACTCACAAAGAAATACGAGATACCCACCGACGTCAGCCTGAACACCATTATGGTGGACGGTACGGGTATGTGCGGAGCCTGCCGCATCAGCGTAGGCGGCAAGACGAAGTTCGTCTGTGTCGATGGTCCTGAATTCGACGGCCATCAGGTTGACTTCGATGAGATGCTGAGACGTGCAGGTGCCTTCAAGGCTGAAGAGGTTGAAGCCTTCGAAGCCTTCCAGAACAAGACTGCATCCAGCAGCACTAAGACTACTCAGGAAGTGGCCGATAAGAAAGCTGTCGATGCCTCGAAGATGGACACCGAGACACCCCTCTCCGTCTTAACTGACCGCAAAGCTGAATGGCGCGAAGAACTGCGACGCAGCATGAAAGCCAAGGAACGTACGGCCATAGAGCGGTGCAAGATGCCTGAGCTGGATCCTGTATATCGTGCGACCACCCGCACAGAAGAGGTAAACCAAGGGTTGAGCATAGAGCAGGCTATAACGGAGGCAAAACGTTGCCTGGATTGTGCTAACCCGTCTTGCATGCAGGGCTGTCCCGTCAACATCAACATTCCCTCTTTCATCAAGAATATTGAACGCGGCGAGTTCCTCGACGCAGCTCGAGTTTTGAAGAGCACCTCTGCCCTACCCGCTGTGTGCGGCCGTGTATGTCCCCAGGAGAAGCAGTGCGAGGCACAGTGTATTCACCTCAAGATGAACGAGCCGGCTGTAGCCATCGGTAACCTGGAACGCTTTGCTGCTGACTTTGAACGCGAGAGCGGTATGGTTTCCCTGCCCGAAGTGGCTCCGGCTAATGGAAAAAAGATTGCTGTCATCGGCTCCGGCCCCAGCGGCCTTAGCTTTGCAGGAGACATGGCCAAGGCCGGATACGACGTCACCGTCTTTGAGGCTCTGCACGAGATTGGCGGTGTGCTGAAGTACGGCATCCCCGAGTTCCGCCTACCCAATAAAATTGTTGACGTAGAGATCCAGAATCTGGAGAAAATAGGAGTACACTTCATCAAGGATTGTGTAGTTGGCAAGACAATCACAGTGAAGGATCTGGAGGAACAGGGATTCAAGGGTATCTTTGTAGGTTCTGGCGCAGGACTGCCTAACTTCATGGGTATTCTCGGTGAGAACTCCAACGGCGTGATGTCCAGCAACGAATACTTGACCCGCGTGAATCTCATGGATGCCTCCAACCCCGACTATGACACACCTGTGCGAAAAGCCAAGAGTGTGATGGTAGTAGGCGGCGGAAATACGGCAATGGACAGTTGCAGAACGGCCAAGCGACTGGGTGCAGAACGCGTCTTTATTGCCTATAGACGAAGCGAGGCTGAAATGCCGGCACGACTGGAAGAAGTGAAGCATGCCAAGGAGGAAGGCATAGAGTTCCTGACACTGCACAACCCCATTGAGTATCATGCCGATGAGAAAGGAAACGTTACGGAAGTGGTACTGCAGAAGATGGAACTGGGTGAACCAGACGCCAGCGGACGCCGTAGCCCTCAGCCAATTCCTGGTGCAACAGAAACTATCGCCATCGATCAGGCTATCGTGGCCGTCGGCGTAAGTCCCAACCCTATCGTGCCAACCAGCATCGACGGACTGGAACTGGGGCGCAAGAACACCATCGTTGTCAACGAAGGCATGCAAACCAACATTCCCACCATCTTTGCCGGCGGCGACATCGTACGCGGCGGCGCCACAGTTATCCTGGCTATGGGCGATGGTCGCCGAGCTGCAAAAGCGATGGATGAATATTTGAGTAAGTAAAACATAAGAATAATTTTAACTATGAGAGCTGTCAGAATTAAGTATTCATTACTACTGTTGAGTGTATTCTACTCGCTAACCGCTTTTGGTTGGGAGCGTGAACTTATATGGCCAAAAGGCAAGATGCCTGATGCACAATCTCATCAGATTGCTGCAATGACCGATGAGGCATCTTCGGACAAGTTTAAGGCCGACAAGCATCGGGTAGCCTATCTGGAATGGTTCGATGCGCCGGCGAAGGAAACCAGGAACAACGGATGTATGATACTTATTTCTGGCGGCGGCTACTTTACCTGCTGCGACGTAGGTCTGATAAAACTATGGCGCGAGACGTTCACTAGCCTGGGCTTCCAGTGCGTAAACTTTGTCTATCGCACGCCCCGTCCTGTGGGACTGCCCATCTATCAGACTGCATGGGAAGATGGACAGCGAGCCGTTCGCATGGTTCGAAGCGAAGCCGCAAAACGCGGATTTGATCCCGAAAAGATTGGTGTCATCTCTATGTCTGCAGGCTCACACCTGGCAATGCTCCTGGCTACAAGTTCACAGACACCTGCCTACGAACCGATAGATAAGCTCGACGATGTACCCTGCCACATCAACTGGGCACTGGTTAATGCGCCAGCCTACGTCACTACCGACGGAGAGACCGGTACGCCTGCCACAAGACTAGGCTACGGTAAGGATGTCCGCCTCTCAGGCTGCTTCAAGTTCGATGAGAAGACATGCCCCATAAGCCTGCAGCACGGAGGCAACGACGAATATAGCCCTAACGGTTCTACACTCATCTATAGAGAGTTGAGAAAGCGGAAGATACCAGCAGAACTGCATCTTTATCCTAATAAAGGACATGGGGCCTATGGTTTGGAACGTGCCATCGAGTTTGTCAGACAGATGGAGTTCGTAAAGCCTGTAGAACCAGAAGTGGATATCATGCAGCGTTATGCCAGCGACGATGCACGTCGCGAGTTAGTCAAGGAAGATGTGTGGCCAGAAGGCAAGATGCCTTGCGCACAAGAACAGCAATGCAAGCCTTATCTGGAATGGCACTTCCCAAAGGAATTGAAGACGAAGGCCATTCAGATTATCTACTCAGGAGGAAGCTATATGGGTAACGACCCGAATGGTTTCGAGGTAGCTCCCGCACGGCGTTATCTTAATGAGAAGGGTATGACCGTCGTAACGATGAAGTATCGTACACCTCGCCCCACTCCTAAGAGCGGACTAGCAAAGCACACCACAGCTTGGCAAGACCTGCAGCGGGCCGTTAAGATTGTTCGGAACAAAGCAGAAAGCTATGGACTCGACCCCAATAAGATTGGCATTATGGGCAGTTCTGCCGGTGGGCACCTCACGCTGATGGGCGTTACCTCTTCAATGCACCAGTCTTACCTCCCGATTGACGAGATCGACAAACAGCCCTGCAATGTACAATGGGGAATCGGTATCTACCCAGCCTATGCACTTACCGACGGAGCGGAAGAGCCAAACAAGGACGGAGGCAATCTGGACGATGCTGTGCTCGTGCCGGAATTCAGCTTCGACCTGAAGACTGCTCCAATGCTCTTTGTACACGGAGACGCAGACGGATGGGCAGCAATGAACTCAGTAAAGACCTGGGAAAAGATGCGGAGCATGGGCATTCAGTGCGAACTCCACACACTGGCAAAACGCAACCACTGCTTCCAAAGAACAGCATCGCCGGGCACAGGAAGCTACACATTCCTGGAACGCATCGGTGATTTCCTTCAATATATACTGAAATAAAAGCGAACGTAATAAAGAGACAGATAATGAATGGTGTTTATACAATTCTTCTGCTACTGGCCAGCAATGTGTTTATGACACTGGCTTGGTACCTTCATCTGAGATTATCCCAAGCCGGAGTCAGCAATCACTGGCCCCTGATTGGTGTTATCGTTTTCTCGTGGGCTATCGCTTTCATTGAGTATTGTTTCATGATTCCTGCAAACAGAATCGGATTCATCGGTAATGGAGGACCATTCAGCCTTATGCAGCTCAAGGTGATTCAGGAAGTTATCTCGCTGGTCATTTTCTGTATCATTGCCAATATGCTCTTTCAGGGACAGCATCTCCAATGGAACCACCTGGCCGCCGCAGTCTGTTTGGTACTGGCCGTATATTTCATTTTTAAGTGACTGAAACATGAAAAGAATCATCCTGTTTTCCCTCATTGCCTTCAGCCTGACAGCATCATCCCAGCGCAGGAGAATCGTGGAGCCAGTCTTTGACATCACTCCAGAAGAAGCTATGGCTCAATACGATTTTGACAAAGCTGAGGAAATCCTTAATGCCAAGATTGAATACCTTATAAAGAAAAAGCAGCCGACAGAATACGAAGATTCATTGTTGGAAGAGGTAGAAAAGGCAAAAGTACGCCTCCAGGCAACCGAAAGAGTCGTCTTTATAGACAGCCTTGTAATGCCTAAGGAAGACCTGATCAGCAATTTGCGACTGGGTGCCGAGAGCGGGAGTATTGAGACTTATACACAGTGCTTCCATCTGCCCGACACACTGGATTGCACCGTTTTCATAAATCAACTTAAGAACTACCGCA
>JAEEGL010604167.1_pt1 | contig 10822 bp, 7 predicted proteins | sample 9134231 | NCBI WGS metagenome assembly JAEEGL01 (sample SAMN16246548, study PRJNA631951) | gut metagenome | biome: gut microbiome; feature: rumen; material: fiber-attached | host: Bos | place: Iran: Karaj | collected 2018-10
AAAAGAGCAGATCCTGTCTACCAAGGAAGAAATCCTCACGCTGAAAGACGAACTCGACAAGGAAGTAAAGGATCGCCGCAGCGAGGTGACGCGGCTCGAAAGGCGCGTAAACCAAAGAGAAGAAGCCCTCGACAAGAAATATGACGCGGTCGAGGCCCGCGAGGAAGCGCTGAACGAAAAGTACAAGGAAGCAGAGCGCCTGGAGAGCGAAGCGCAGAAGCTTCACGACCGGCAGGCGGGCGAGCTTGAGCGCATCTCCAACATGACGATGGACGAGGCGCGCCAGATCATCATGAACCGCGTGCAGAAGGACGCCTATCACGACGCCGCGGTCATGGTAAGGGACATCGAGGCCCGCGCCAAGGACGAGGCGGACAAGAAGGCCAGAAACATCATCTCCCTCGCCATCCAGAAGTGCGCGGCCGATCACGTGGCCGAAACTACGGTCAGCGTCGTCGCACTGCCCAATGACGACATGAAGGGCAGGATCATCGGCCGAGAGGGCAGAAACATCCGTGCGCTCGAAACCGCGACCGGCGTCGACCTCATCATCGACGACACGCCCGAAGCGGTCATCATCTCGGGCTTCGATCCGGTGCGCAGGGAGATCGCAAGAGTCGCGCTGGAAAAGCTGATCATGGACGGCCGCATCCATCCCGCGAGGATCGAAGAGTTGGTCGAAAAGGCCAAGCGCGAGGTGGACAACCAGATCCGCGAGGCCGGCGAAAACGCCGTGTTCGAGACCAACCAGCATTCGCTGCACAGAGAGCTCGTGCTGCTGCTGGGCCGCATGAAGTACCGCACCAGCTACGGCCAGAACGTGCTCAAGCATTCCATCGAGGTAAGCCACCTCGCCGGAGCGATGGCGGCGGAACTGGGCGCGGACGTACAGCTTGCAAAGCGCGGCGGCCTGCTGCACGACATAGGCAAGGCCATCGACCACGAGGTCGAGGGCACGCACGTCACCATCGGCGGCGAGCTCGCGCGCAAGTACCACGAGAGCGAAGCCGTCATCAACTGCATCCTTGCGCACCACGGCGACGTGGAGCCCCAGAGCGTGGAGGCCGTGCTGGTACAGGCGGCGGACGCGATCTCTGCGGCCAGGCCCGGCGCCAGGCGCGAGAGCATAGAGAACTACATCAAGCGCCTCGAGAAACTGGAGGAGATCGCCAACTCCTTCCAGGGCGTCGAAAAGTCCTACGCCATACAGAGCGGCCGCGAGGTGCGCATCATGGTAAAACCCGAGGACGTCAACGACGCGGGAACGCTGGTGCTTGCCAAGGAGATTTGCAAGCGCATAGAGGACGAAATGGAGTATCCGGGCCAGATCAAGGTCAACGTGATACGCGAAACCAGAGCCGTGGAAATGGCGAAGTAAGCGCTTTATCGGCCCACACCCTCGGGCTCACGGAGACGCGCTTTGCTTACCACATATTTAACCGTCCTGCATCTTGCAATACTCACGCGTGTGTAGTATAATAACAAGGCTATTTTGAACAGGGAGTGAATGATTTGCCGAACATCAAGTCCGCTATCAAGCGAGTAAAGGTTTCCGAAAAGAAGAATCTGCGCAACCGCATGGTCAAGAGCGCGATGAAGACCAGCCTCAAAAAGTTCTCCACCGCCGTTGAGGCCGGTTCCGCCGACGCCGCTCTGCTCAGCCAGACCCAGGCCGCGGTAGACAAGGCCGCCACCAAGGGCGTGATCCATAAGAATGCCGCCAACCGCAAGAAGAGCCGCCTGGCCAAGAGGCTGAACAAGCAGGCCAACGCCTGACAGATCCTTTGATGCAATGAGAGCCGTGTAGATACATGGCTCAATTTGCGTTATATAAAAACAGCCGAAATGCCCCTTCATCCCGACAGACGCCCAAAGGAGTGCATGCAGCATGGAAAACAATCCGAATCCCGAAAAACCCGTCACGGAAGACACGCAGCAGCCGGCGGAAAACGAAAAAATGCCCGATAGCCGGGACGACTGGTCGTCGCTCGTCGAAGCGCAGCCTGAGACCGATCCTTCTCCGTCCTGGGGAAAGCTCAGCTTTCACTGCTCCAAATGCGGACAGGACTACACTTCCGAGGGCATGCGCATACTGCTCACCTGCCCCAAGTGCGAAAAGAAACTGAAGCTTTTGACGCCCGAGCGTGAACTGTACCACGCAGGCGCGTACCTGAAGTTTCAGGTGACCGAGGAAGACCTGCCAAAGCACATCGAAGCGCGCGCGGGCTCGAGGCTGCTAAAACCCTTCAAGCTCACCGACAAAATGCAGGTGCAAAAGCAGTACGTGCCCTTCTGGCTGTTCGACGTGGAGGCCAAGGGCAGCTTCAAGTGCGACGTGCACACGCTGAACTTCGAGCAAAAGCCGCCCATGGAGCGCAGGTTGACCGTCGAAGGCTTTTTGAACTACGACGACAAGTACATGATCCGAAACATCGTCGTTGACGCGAACAACGCGATGGAAGACGTGCTGATGGACGAATTGGAGCCCTTCGACTATTCGAAGCTCGAGCCGCTGGACGAGCGCGTACAGCTGGACGCGCCCATCGCCAAAGCCGATACGCCGCTTTCGGACTGCATAAGCCGCGCCGAGAGCCTTAGCACCATCGCGATGGCGAGGGAAGCAACCGAGGACATCGGGCAGATCAGGGAAGTCATCGTACACTCGGACAACAACGCCCTCACGTTCAAATCGATGGACGCGATGCTGATCCTCTTGCCCGTGTACCGCGTCACCTGCAAGGCGGAGGGAAGAGAATACACCTTCGCCGTCAACGGGCAGACGGGCGAGGTCACGGGACAGATCCCGTCCACGAAGTACAAGCATATCGCCTTCTGCGCCGTGGCGGGCCTGGCCGTTCTGATCGCAGCCGTGCTGTTTTTCAGCTTTACCGCTACTTCCGCGCGCATTGGTTTGCTCATCGGCGTACTGCTCTTCGGCGCACACTGTGTGCGCGCGGTGATTCTGCGTGCAAAGGGCAAGCAGATGCGAAGGGCAGACATCTATGCCGTTCACCTCTATGAGGACGAGAAAAAGAACCTGACCACGGTCAAGCGCCTGATCGCCGAAAAAAGGCTGTCGCGCAACTTTTCCGCATCGGCGGATGATGTGGAAGAGGAAGAGGGCGCAGGCGGCAAGCCGGGCACGAGAAAGCTCGTGAACGCGCTCATAATGATCGCCTACATACTGTGCGTACTGTCGGTGTTTGCCATACTGCCCGCCGCGGTCTTCATGGCCGCTGCGATCGCCTCCGAGAGCGGCGCGTGGATTTGGCCCGCAGTCGCGGCCGTGGGCTTCATCGCGCTGGGCACGGAGGCAAGGAAAGCGCTTGAGCGCACGCCGAGGGTGCGCGCCTTCTTAAGGCGCATCGAGGGCGGAAGCCTGGTCATGCTGATTTTCCGCTTCCTGGTCGAGATCGCGCTCAGAGTCACGCTCGAGATCATCTTCTCCGTCCTGACCGGCGGGGGAGGGCATTCGTCCGGCGGAAGCCATCACAGCTCAAGCCGTTCCTCAAGCTCCCGTTCGGGCCATTCCGGCGGCGGCGGCCGATCCAGCGGCGGCGGCGCCGGCAGGAGATAAGCGCATCGAATATCAGGAAGACAAAAAACGATCCGGGCTGCAGCGAAAGATTCGCGGTGCAGCCCGGATCGTTTATACTTCGAAGATCATCCTATTCGTTCTTGATGACCGTGTATTCGTACCCCCGCGTGTCCACGCGAACGCTCACGATGGTCTGGCGCAGGATCGGGCGGTATTCGTTGTCGGTGGTGCGCTGTTCGATCTCGCTCAGGGTATTCATGCTTTCGACGTCAGCGGGCTCGATGCGGCCGAACGCAGCGTACAGGTCGTCATACTCGGAGTGCCTTGAGAGCATGATGAAAAACTGGCTGCCGGCGGAATTGTAGTCGTTTTCCAGCCTACACATGGAGATTACGCCGCGCTCGTGCGGCATGCCGTCGAATTCGAAGCCGTTTTCCTTGAATTCGCCCCTGATGGTGTAGTCCGTTCCGCCCGTGCCGTCGCCGTTGGGGTCGCCGCCGCGGATGAAATAGGTTGGGTAGACGTAGTCGATCTTGAGCCCGTCGTAAAAGCCGGCGTTGGCAAGGTTGATGAAATTGGAAACGGTGTTCGGCGCGTAGCCGGGGTCCAGCGTAAAGCGCATCACGTAGCTTTGGCCGTCGATGTCCAGCGTAAAGACGGCGACGGGCTTGGGAATGTCGGCGTAGGGATTTACGTACACCACGCCGCAGGCGCTCAGAAGCAGCGCCATACACACGAGCAAAAGCGCGAGCAGCCGCCTTTTCATCTACGTATCCTCCCGGTTCTGCGTAAGGGCCCTGCCTTCGTCCAGTATCACGCGGCGCTTTTTTTGGCACAGCTCGTCGACCCTTGCGATGTATTCCTCTATGTTCCTCAGGTTCGGCGCGCGCTCTATGCGCCTTTTGCGGTCAAATATCCATTTGGTGATCGCGCCCGCGCCCACGGCCAGCACCTTCTGTGTCTCCTCCATGTTGCCTATGTTGTACAGGCAGGCGTAACCGGGCTTTGCGTAGCCCACGTTTTCGAGGTTGCCGGCCATGTATTTCTGGCGGTAGAGGTAGTAGGGCCTGTAGCCCGCGCCGCAAAGGCGTGTCCTGGCCATGCGGATCATTTCGTCCGCACCCTCGGCGTTTGCCTGATTGTGGGCGCCGCCTGCCACGGTGAGCTGCTCGTGCAGGCGGCTGGAGCGCTTGATGGCCAGCGAATGCACGGTCACGCTTTCGGGAGAAAGGTCGATCGTCCTGTCCAGCGTATGGCGGAAGTCGTCCGCCGTCTCGCCGGGCAGCGCCGCGATCAGGTCCATGTTGATGTCGTGAAAGCCCATCTCGCGCGCGAGCAGGTACGCCCGCACGGTATCTTCGGCGCTGTGCGCCCGGCCGATCAGGCGGAGCGTCTCGTCGGAAAACGACTGCGGATTGACCGAAATGCGCCCGACCTGCATTTGCCTGAGCATCGAAAGCTTTTCGCGGTCGATCGTGTCCGGCCTGCCCGCCTCGACTGTCCATTCTGCGGCCCCCGGAAACAGCGTCATCGCGCTTTCCAGCACGCTTTGCAGCTGGCCGGTCGTGATCGCGGTGGGCGTTCCGCCGCCCACGTAACCGCTTCGGATCGTGAGTCCGAGCCGGCGCATGAGGTCCGCGCCGTCCCGGAGCTCCCGGATCAGCGCCTGCACGTAGGCGTCCGTCAGCTTGCTTTTGCCGACCTCGACCGACGCAAAGGAGCAGTACGCGCAGCGGCTCACGCAAAACGGGATGTGGATGTACAGATCGAAGCTGTTCTCGGGCGGATAGATGAGTCCTTCCTGCATCTGCACGATCTCGCCCAGCAGGGAGACCTTCTCTTCGGAAACGAAAAACTCGTCCGTCAGGCGCCGCATGGCTTCGTCCGGCGTCTTTCCCTCCGAAAGCGCCTCGTAGATCAGGCGCGTGGGGCGTATGCCTGTAAGGCTCCCCCAGGGCGGGCAAAAGCCGAGAGAATCCATCAAAAGCTCGAACAGCGCGTTCTTGGCTGCGCGCTTTATGCGGCGCTTGGCTTCCAGCGCGTCTGAGCACACGATGGCCGTGCGCATAGAGCGGCGATCTCCGCTTTGTACCGTCTCCGTCCAGGTATCGCCCGTAACGCTGTGCGCGTGCGAAAACTGCATGTCTCCTGCTTCTTCGCCGATCGTTATGTCGCCCAAAAACAGGCGTATCACGTCGCACAGCTCGGGATAGAGCCACGCTTCGTTCGTGTTCAGGCGCACGGAGGTCATCTCACAGCCCTCCCCGTATCTCGCCGATCAGCGCGCCTTCGCCGTGGCCGGGGTACACGTAATAATCCTCCGGCAGCTTAAGCAGGCGGCGCAGGGAGGCGAACAGCTTGTTTATGTCTCCGCCGGGCAGGTCCGTGCGGCCGTAGCCGTTGCTGAACAGCGTGTCGCCCGTAAAGACGAGCCGGTCCTCGCGGCTCAAGAGGCAAAGTCCGCCCTCGGTGTGTCCGGGGGTCAGAAGCACCTCGAATTCGGTGCCCGAGATCGTGACCTTGCCCTCGTTAAGCAAAACGTCCGCCTCGCAGGGCTCGAACCGCCCAACGGCGAAGGGAAGCACCAGCGCGGATCTTTCGTCCGTAAGGCAGTGCGCGTCGGCGGCGGAAACGTAGATCTTCGCGCCGTATTTCTTTTTTATGTGCGCTGCGCCCAGCATATGGTCGAAATGGCCGTGCGTCAGCACGACGCTGTCGATCTGGGCGCCGCTTTCCCGTATAAAGGCGTCCAGTTCGTTTACGCCGTCGCCGGGATCGATCATAATGCGCCCGTTCAGTATGTAGCAGTTGGCCTGCACGGGGCCGATCACGCGCATTTTGACGTCCATCAGAACTGCCTCCGGCTGTCGAGCAGTATGGTAACGGGGCCGTCGTTTAAGAGCGTTACCTCCATGTGCGTGCGGAAGCGCCCCGTTTCCACCGAAAGGCCCTTGTTTTTAAGGCTCGTGATCACCTTTTCGCACAGCGGCTCTGCGATCTCGGGCGCGGCGGCCGTGGAAAAGGAGGGACGGTTGCCGTGGCGCGCGTCTCCGGCCAGCGTGAACTGGCTGATGAGCAGAACGCTGCCGCCCACGTCCTTTACGCTCAGGTTCATCTTTTCCTGCTCGTCCTCGAAGATCCTGAGCAGGGCCACCTTTTTGGCAATGTATTCGGCGTCCTCGTCCGTGTCGCCGTCCATCACGCCCAGCAGCACCGTGAGACCTTTTCCGATCTTTCCCACGCGCTGCCCTTCCACGTCCACGTGACTGAACGAAACCCGCTGTACTACCGCCCGCATTTTCCGGCCTCCGATTTTCTGTCTGTTCTGAAAACAAGCGCGCATGAAAGCGCCCGTTACATTCCGGTCCTGAATACCTCTATGATGTCGCTGCGCTTTTGCAGCTGCTTTATGACCTTGTCCAGCTGCGCGGTGTCCTTTACCTGCAGCGTCAGGCTGATCTGGCTCGTGCCGTTTTTGAGGCTCCTGGCGGAGACCGCCAGCATGGGCACGTTCAGCGAAGCGAACAGATTGCTCAGATCGCCCAGCAGACCCGCCTTGTCGTAGCCGCGGATCTCGATTTCGGCCTCGTAAGCTTCGGTGTTCTGTCCCGCCCAGCTCACGCGCACGAAACGGTCGGGCTCTATGCTCTCGTCCATCATGTTCGCGCAGTCGGCGCGGTGGATGGACACGCCCCTTCCCCTCGTCACGTAGCCCACGATGCTGTCGCCGGGCAGGGGATTGCAGCAGCGCGCGAACTTGATCAGCATGCCGCTGTCGCCCTCGACCTCCACACCCTGCGTGGCGTGGGTCACGGTCTTTGCGGGCGCCTTGTCGGCGGCGTCCGGCTTTTTCGGCTCCGCCTTCACGGTCTTTTTGTATTCGTCCGCGAGGCGGTTGAGCACCTGCGCGCAGCTAAGCCCGCCAAAGCCCACGGTCACGTACAGATCGTCGATGTTGCTGAGCGAATAGCGCTTGTAAAGCGGCTCCAGATATTCGTTCCGGAAAAGCTGGGGATAGGAATAGCCCAGGCGCTTCATTTCGCGCTCCAGCATGTCGCGCCCGCGCGCGAGGTTTTCGTCCTTGCTGGCGTTTTTGAGGTAGGAGCGGATCTTGGCCTTGGCTTCGCCGGTCTTTACGATGTTCAGCCAGTCGAGCGAGGGCCCCTTGCTCGTGGAGGAGGTGATGATCTCGATCACGTTGCCGCTTTCCAGCTGCGTGCTCAGCGGCACCATCTTTTTGTCCACGCGTGCGCCGACGCAGCGGTTGCCCACGGCCGTGTGGATGCGGTAGGCAAAGTCGATGGGCGTGGCGCCCTTGGGCAGGGAAATGATGTCGCCCGCGGGCGTGAAAACGAACACGTCGTCGCTGAACAGGTCGGTGCGCAGGAAAGATGAAAATTCGTCCGCGTCGCCCGCTTCGCCCGACCAGTCTATGATGCGCCTCAGCCAGCTGAGCTTGTCGTCCAATTCGTCCGCGGCGCGGCCCTCTTTATAGCGCCAGTGGGCCGCGATGCCGTATTCGGCGCTGCGGTGCATTTCCTCGGTGCGGATCTGCACCTCGAAAATGGAGCCGCTCTTGCTCATGACCGTCGTGTGCAGCGACTGGTAAATGCCGTATTTTGGGGAATGGATATAGTCCTTGATCCTGTCGGGGACGGGCTTCCACAGGCTGTGCACCACGCCCAGCGCGCCGTAGCAGTCCCTTAAATTCTTGACCACCACGCGCACCGCCACGAGGTCCATGATCTGCTCGTAGCTCTTGTTCTGGGCCTTCATCTTGCGGTAGATGGAATAGCTGTGCTTGATGCGGCCGCTGATATCGAAGTCCTTTATGCCCTCGTTGACAAGGGCGCTGTTCAGGGCGGTTTTGATGTGCTCGATCAGGTACTGCTGCTGCTCCAGATTTTCGTCGCTCTTTTTGCGGATCAGCTCGTACTGCTCGGGGTCGAGGTATTTGAGGCACAGGTCCTCGAGCTCGCTCTTGATCGCGTACACGCCCAGCCTGTGCGCAAGCGGCGCGTAGATGTCCAGCGTCTCGCGGGCGATGGCCTTTCTGCGCTCGGGCCTTTGCGTGTCGAGGGTGCGCATGTTGTGCAGCCGGTCGGCAAGCTTTATCAGCACCACGCGGATCTCCTTGGCCATCGCAACGAACATCTTGCGAATGGACTCGGCCTTTTGCTGTTCCTTGCTGAAAAAGTCCACGTGGCTCAACTTGGTCACGCCGTCGACCATCATGGCGATGTCCGGGCCGAACTCGGCTTCGATCGTGTCGCGGCTCACGTTTTCCACGTCCTCGATCACGTCGTGCAAAAGCCCCGCCGCGATCGTGTCCGGGTCCATCATGATGCCCGCGAGGATCATCGCGACCTCGCAGGGGTGGGTAAAATAGGGCTCGCCGCTCATGCGCGTCTGGCCTTCGTGCGCTTTTTGGGCAAAGTCGTAGGCCTTTTTGATCACGCCCATATCGTCTGAGGGGTGATACTTCTTACACGCGGCGATGATTTCGTCACAGCTTCTGACAGATGCTTGCATGTTCTAACCCCCAATGCGCCTGAATTCCCTGTACAGCTCGTCCTCCAACGGGTCTCTTTTTTCGTTGAAATAAACCGGCACGCAGCCGCTGTCCGATATCTTTATGCCGCACAGCCCCGCGTGCGTCAGCACCGCAAGCCCCACGCTCAGGCGGCTTACTTCCATTTTTGCGGCGCGGCTGAGCGCCGAAAGCGCTTCGCTCAGGCCGGTATACCTGCGGCGGGCCTGCGCGGCGTTTCGCACCTGCCTGTAGATCTCCCTCAGGCCTTCCACGTCCGGCAGCTTCGAAAAGGCGGGGCTTACGGGGACGCCGAGGATCCTGCGGCCGCCCGCGCACAAAAAGGCGGGTACGCCCGCGTAAAAGACGTTCTTGTAGCAGCCGGGCGCCTGCCCTTCGGGGCACAGGCACAGCGCGTTAAAGCCCCTCGGGTCACCCGGATACCTGTACAGGCAGATGTCCGCTTCTTCGCCCAGCACGTTGGCGGCCGCGCGTGCGCTCTGTGCGTCGGATGCGACGACGAGGCTGCCCCTGAAATCGGAAGAGAAGTATTGGCTCACTTCGCCGGGCGTGATCGGCTTTTGCGCCTGAAACCTGCCGAAGTTTTCGCAAAGCGACAGGAGCATTCCGCCGAAATGCATTTCGTCCCCTTCCGGGTCGAACTTGTCGCTTCTGGGCAAGAGCTGTTTTACCATCGCCTGCATCGAGGTCTGCCCCATGTAGGTATTGAGGCCCAGCTCGAACAGCATGTCAGCCTTGCCCCTGAGCAGCGCCGCGTCCGCGCCGTGGCGGAACCATATGCCGCCAAGGCGCGTTCCGTCGTTTGTGGTGACGCCGAGCTTCAAGTGTTCTTTCTCCTTGCCCACGGGATACGCTTCGCTGATCTCGCAGCGCGTCAGGAAAACCGCGTCGGGATTTCCGCAGCCGGTGGGGGAGAGCGCCTCGATGTCCTTTGCCAGTTCCGGTGTCAGTTCGCTTCCGCTGACCTCCGCGTCGTACTCCTGAAAGGGGATCCACAGGCGCGGATCGAGCGTATCCAGCATCGTCCGGTTGAGCGCGCGGGTAAATTCGTCCAGGTTTTCTGCCCTGAGCCGCAGCCCCGCCGCCATCTTGTGGCCGCCGAAGCGGTCCAGCAGATGGGAGACGCTTTTGAGCGCCTCGTGGATGTCCACGCCCTCGATGGAGCGGCAGGAGCCGGTATAGTATTCGCCGTCCGGCGTCAGGGCGATGGCCGGACAGTGGTATTTTTCGGTCAGGCGGGAGGCGGTAAGCCCGATCACACCGGGGTTCCAGTCCCTGCCCTTCACGATGATGACGGGGTTCGAAGCGAAGTCGAAGCCGACCAATTGCTGTTCGGCCTCCTCGATCGCGCGGTTTTCAAAATCCTTGCGGTTCCGGTTTTCCTGATCGAGCTCCTGCGCGAGGCGCTCGCAGGTTTCGGCGTCCGTCGAGGTCAAAAGGTCGTAGGCGCGCTTTGCGTCGCCGAGGCGCCCGCTCGCGTTCAGGCGGGGCGTAAGCTGAAAGGCGACGTTGCCTTCGCTCAGCACCTTGCCCTCCAGGCCGCTAACGCCGATCAATGCGCGGATGCCCGGGCGCGCGGATACGTTGATCTTTTTGAGGCCCAGGCAGGCGATGGCGCGGTTTTCGTCTCTCAGCGGCACGATGTCCGCGATCGTTGCAAGCGCCGCAAGGTCGATGTATTCCATGGCCTTGTCGCGCCCGGCCAGCGCCGTGACCAGCTGAAACGCGACGCC
>JAEEGL011500238.1_pt1 | contig 10822 bp, 7 predicted proteins | sample 9134231 | NCBI WGS metagenome assembly JAEEGL01 (sample SAMN16246548, study PRJNA631951) | gut metagenome | biome: gut microbiome; feature: rumen; material: fiber-attached | host: Bos | place: Iran: Karaj | collected 2018-10
GATCGTGGCGGTAGCTTTCATGGAGGGCAGACGTGCAGGATCCATTATCCTCGCCGGACTGTACTGGACACTGACTCTCGCCATCATACACCAGCTGTATGCGGTGAGAGAGGCTCAGCAGCAGACTGCCATGGCGATACGTGCCAGTGAGACCAAATCGAACTTTCTTGCAAACATGTCCCATGAGATAAGGACACCGATGAATGCGATACTCGGTATGGATGAGATGATACTGAGAGAGGCAAAGGGAAATGAAAAGATCACTAAATATGCCTCTGACATAAGGTCGGCAGGCAACCTGCTGCTTTCGATAATAAACGACATACTTGACCTTTCAAAGATAGAGTCAGGCAAGGCGGAGCTGATATCTGTCGACTTCGATATCTGCTCGGTGATAAACGACATCATAAACATCACGGGAAAGAGAGCGGAGGATAAGGGACTGGAGTTCTCGTTCGATGCGGCATGCGATATCCCGGCGCGCCTGCACGGTGACGAGATAAGAGTGAGACAGATCCTGCTGAATGTGATCAACAACGCTGTGAAGTACACGGATAACGGCAGAGTAAAGGTGGAAATGAGAGCAAAGATACCGGAGGACGAGGGGACGAAGCAAAATGACAGGATCGTCCTGACTGCTTCCGTAGAAGATACGGGAGTAGGGATAAAGGAGGAGGATCTTGCAAAGCTCTTCCAGCCCTTTGACCGTCTGGAGGAGACGAAGAACAGGAACATAGAAGGTACGGGGCTGGGACTTAATATAGCCAATGAGTATATCAAGATGATGGACGGGAGCATTGATGTCGAGAGCGAATATGGCCGGGGGTCTGTGTTTACCCTGCACATACCGCTTCAGGTCGTCGATGACACACCCATAGGTGACTTCACTGCTGCGATACGCTCGCACAGGGAGGAGGCCGACGACTATCGTCCCGTGATCATAGCGCCGAATGCGAGAGTGCTCGTGGTGGATGATAATGAAATGAATCTTGAGGTCATCTCGGGACTGATGGAGAGTACACAGATCAAAGTGGATACTGCATTATCCGGGCCCGAGGGGATAGATATGATGGACAGGAGGCGGTACGATCTCGTCTTCCTTGATCAGATGATGCCGGGAATGGACGGGATCAGTACGCTTGAAGCCATGCATGCCAGATACGACATGAGGGGCGTGTCTGCGATAGCGCTGACAGCAGACGCAGTCAGCGGAGCCAAGGATTATTACCTTTCCAGGGGATTTGATGATTATCTTTCAAAGCCTGTAAAGTCCGATGCGCTGGAAAAAATGCTGATAAAGCATCTGCCGAAGGGCCTGCTGCTCAAGGAAGAGGATATCAGGAGGATCACGGAGGCCGAGGAAAAAAGAAAGGCTGAACGGGATGATCTTGATATCATAGTCGTCGTGAACAGTGACAGCGAGGCGCTGAAAACTGCAAAAACAAAGCTTGAAGGGATATACAAGGGCACGTATGTGACAGATCCCGAAAAAGCAGGGAAGTTTATGAAAAGGCATGATGTGAAATATGTGATGATGAGCAGGGAGCTGTTTGAGAAGACAACAGAGGAGGTTGATCATGAAAAGGAAGATCGTTAGCGCACTTCTTGTATGTGCGATGGCTGTCGTGATGTGTGCATGTGGTGGTGCACCGGGTGCGGATGCCGGATCGGGAGCAGACACTGCGACAGATGAGGAGCATACAGAGACAACAGGATCCGTATCGGACAAAGCTGCTACGGATGAGACTGCAAAGGAGACCGATGAGAGTGAAAAAAGTGACAGCTTCCGCATAGGGATCGTGACAGGATCATATGCGCAGTCCGAGGATGACAGACGCGGCGCGGAAGCCTTTCAGGAAAAGTACGGGGCAGATAATGTAACGCTTGCAGTCTATCCCGATAACTTTACGGAGGAGGCGGAGACCACGATACAGACCATCGTCAATCTTGCCGACGATCCCGAAATGAAGGCGGTGATCGTCAATCAGGCAGTGGACGGTACAACGGAAGCTTTTCGCCGGATAAAGGAAAAGCGTCCAGATATCCTTTGCATTGCGGGTGAGGCGTATGAGGATTTTTCCGAGATAGGTGAGGTGTCTGATCTTGTGGTCAACAGTGATTTCGTGGCACGCGGCTATCTGATGATCCGTACGGCTCATGAACTGGGATGCGATACCTTTGTCCATATTTCATTCCCTCGTCATCTCGACTATGAGACCGTGTCAAGACAGGTGGCGATCATGAGGGTGGCTTGTGAGGAATTTGGCATGAATTTTGAGATGGAGACCGCGCCTGATCCTACGACAGAGGTGGGAGTCCCGGGCGCCCAGCAGTACATCACTGAGCATGTGCCCGAATGGGTGGACAGATACGGACAGAATACGGCTTATTTCTGCACCAATGATGCTCATACCGAGCCGCTGATCAGAGCACTCATGAAATACGGAGGGTATTTCATCGAAGCGGATCTGCCGTCGCCGCTTATGGGCTATCCGGGAGCACTTGACCTGGATCTTACCGAGGATGCAGGTGATTTCGAGAAGATCACATCAAAGATCGAGGATGAGGTGGTAAAGAAAGGCGGCGCGGGACGCTTCGGAACATGGACATATTCATACGGATATACTGTCTCGGCGGGACTTGCCGAGCATGCAAGAAACGTCATACTCGGACAGAGTGAGCTTAACGACATAAATGATCTGGCAAAGGCATATGGTGTATTTTCACCGGGAGCGGAGTGGAACGGGTCCAACTATACGGATGCCGAAACAGGTAAGAAGTCGGATAACACATTCCTGATCTATCAGGACACTTACATCTTCGGAGATCCCGGATACTACATCGGAGATACAAAGGTAGAGGTGCCGGAAGAATACTTTACCATTCAGTGAAAGCGGGAGTGAAGACAGTGGGATGCACGAAGGATCGGAAGATCAGAAACGAAAAAAAATACGAACGCAAAAAGCACAGCATGCTCGTGCCGCTTATCCTTGTGTTCATATTCATGGTCGTGATGATCGTATATACATCGAAGCTGGTTTATTCAGTTGCGGTGCTCAACTCCAATGCGGTGATCGAGGACAGGATAAAGAATGTTTCGTCACTGGTGGACAATCATCTGAACACTGCCGAAAATGTCCTGCAGATCACTGCGGATTCGGTGCATCATATGCTCATCAGCGGCTCCACACCGGCCAGGATACATGAATTCCTTGTAGAGGAAACCGGGAACGTGACTGAGCAGTTCGGTGAGGATTACCACGGGATATACGGATACATCATGAGCCGCTATATGGACGGACTGAACTGGGAGCCGCCGGAGGATTATGATCCGAAGAGCCGGGACTGGTATATCGTGGCACAGGAGAGCGAAGGAGAGGTAGCCATAGTGCCCCCGTATGTGGATGCCCAGACAGGCAATCTGATAATATCCGTGAGCAGGATGCTTTCTGACCGGCAGAATATCATTTCTTTGGATGTCCAGCTGAACGGTATACAGGCCATGATGAACGAGCTTACGCTGAACGGGAAAGGCTATGGATTCATCATGGATGAGGACGGTCTCTTCATAGCACATAAGGATGAAGGCAGGAAAGGAACCTATATCGGTGATACCGACGGAGGGGACGAGCTGCTGGATATCATCAAAAGTACCGGAAACGGGAGTTTCTCACATGAGTATGAGGGGGCGATGTGTACTCTCTTTGTGAATGCCATATCCAACAACTGGTATGTGGTAATGGTAGTCAGTAATGATGAACTCTACGAGGAAGTCATAAGTCAGGTGGCTGTGACCATATTTGTCTCCCTGCTGGTGCTTGTCATGATTGCTGTATTGTACTACATCGGTCATAAAAATGAGCGTAACTATACCCGGAGAATGGAGGATATGAAGGCCGAGGAGCAGAGGCAGGAGTATGAGAAAAAGGTGCTCAAGCTGGAAAAGGATGCCGCTGACCAGGCAAATAAAGCCAAGAGTAATTTCCTGGCCAATATGTCCCATGAGATACGTACCCCGATGAATGCGATCATCGGTATGGACGAGATGATACTAAGGGACGCAAAGGATGACAGGATAAGAAGATATGCGACAGATATACGCAGTGCGGGCAAAACCCTGCTGTCGATCATAAACGACATACTCGACCTGAGTAAGATAGAGTCGGGGAAGATGGAGCTGATACCGGTGGAGTACGACTTCGCCTCCGTACTGAATGATATCGTGAACATGACCAGGAACAAGGCGCAGGAAAAAGGTCTGGCATACAATCTTGCTGTGGAACCGGATATACCCTCGGTACTGCTGGGTGACGAGATAAGGATAAGGCAGATCATACTCAATATCACCAACAATGCCATCAAGTATACCGAAGAGGGCAGTGTGGACATAGATATCTCTTTCGATCATGACGAGAGCAGACTCGTGGTCAGGGTGGCGGATACGGGAATGGGTATCAGAAAAGAAGAACTGAACAAGCTCTTTTCTTCATTCCAGCGACTGGATGAGAGCAGGAACAGGAACGTGGAGGGTACCGGACTCGGGCTCAACATCACCAAGCAGCTGATAGAGATGATGGGAGGTTCGATAAATGTGGAGAGCGAGTATGGCAGGGGATCTGTCTTTACTGCAAGGATAATCCAGAGAGTGGTGGATGACACGCCCATAGGGAACTATCTTGAGAGGCTGGAAAAGACGGGAGAGAAGGATGACGGGTTCAGACCTGTGCTTATCGCTCCGAAGGCACGGATCCTCATAGTGGATGACAATGAAATGAATCTCGAGGTCATCACCAATCTGATGCGCGATACCAGATGCAGGGTAGACACAGCTCTTTCGGGAAATGAATGCATAGAGTGTCTGAAGAAGGAAAAATATGATGTGGTTCTTTTGGATCAGATGATGCCGGTACTGTCGGGAACAAAGACTCTGGGGATCATAAGGGGAGAGCATCTTGCGGATAATACTCCCATAATCGCGCTCACTGCGGACGCCATAGTGGGGGCAAGGGATTCATATATCAGGGAGGGCTTCACGGATTATCTGTCAAAGCCCGTTATGTACGAGGAGCTGGAGAGCATCCTGCTCAAATACCTGGATAAGGGACTGATGATCACCATGGAGCAGCTGAAGGAAGAAGAGGAAGAGCATAAACGAAGACAGGATGCAGATAGACCGGTGATACTGGTCATAAATGATTCGTCTGAAAAGCTGAACGAACTGAAGGAAATGATAGGTGATGATTATAAGGGTGTATTCGTACGCAATGAAGAAGCTGCGGCGAGATACCTCGATAAACACAGGGTGGCATATATTATCTCAGACGGCGCAGAACACAGCATGACGGAAGAGACGAAAAAGGAATGACCGGAGATCGCAGAGTATGGATAACAAAGATCTGAGGATAGCACAGCTTGAAAAAGAGAATAAAATACTGAAGCGTAGATATGCAAGGCTGGAACAGGATCTGACCATGCTGTCCAATCTCACAGACTATGCTTCGAGACTGAGGAACTTCAATGAGCAGAGAGTGGTGGCGGCAAACAGGGCAAAGAGCAACTTCCTTGCCAATATGTCCCATGAGATACGCACGCCGATGAATGCCATCATAGGCATGGATGAGATGATCCTTAGGGAAACCAGGGATGCACGGATAAACAGGTATGCCCTCGATATAAGAAGTGCCGGGAGGACACTGCTGTCCATAATCAACGATATCCTCGATCTGAGCAAGATAGAGTCAGGCAAGATGGAGATTACTCCTGTAGAATACGGCTTTGCTTCCGTGCTGAATGATATCGTGAACATGACGATGAAAAAGGCACAGGATAAGGGGCTTTCTTATGAGCTGAATACATCGGATAACATTCCTTCGAGAATGCTCGGAGATGAGATACGTATCCGTCAGATAATGCTGAATATAATCAACAATGCCATCAAGTATACCGAAAAAGGCGGAGTGAAGGTGGAGATATCTTTTGATAAAGAGAAGTCCATGCTGAGGATGGTAGTATCGGATACCGGCATAGGTATACGTCCGGAGGATATGGACAGACTGTATCAGTCTTTTCAGAGACTGGAAGAGTCAAGAAACAGAAATATCGAAGGTACCGGCCTGGGGCTCCATATCACGAAGCAGCTGGTAGATATGATGAGCGGACATATAGATGTGGCAAGTGAATACGGCAGGGGTACAACCTTTACGGTGGATGTGTATCAGAGGGTAGTGGATGATACACCCATCGGAGATTTTGCCGATGAACTGGCCCGGCTTCAGTCACGGACGGAAGAATACAAGCCGCAGCTTGTGGCGCCAAAAGCAAGAGTGCTTATAGTGGACGATAACGATATGAACCTTGAGGTCATCACGGCACTGCTTTCGGATACAAGGATACGGATCACGACTGCCGACTCGGGGAGAGCATGTCTTAACGAGTTGCGAAAGGGAAGATACGATATGGTGCTCCTGGATCAGATGATGCCCGGCATGTCAGGCAGGGAGACGCTGGCTGCCATCAGGGAAGAGGAACTGGCGAAGGGAATCCCCATCATAGCACTCACAGCCGATGCCATAGTCGGGGCAAGAGACCAGTATATCAGGGAGGGATTCACGGATTATCTCTCAAAACCGGTGATGTACGAGGAGCTGGAGAGCATACTTCTCAGACATATGGATAAAAGTCTGCTGATGACAAAGTCGCAGACAGAGCAGGCAGAAGACGATGCGGAAAAACCTTTGGTGCTGGTAGTGAGCGAGGATGATGCAAAGGTGAATGAGATAAAGGCAATATTGGGAGACAGATACAAGGGTGTATATCTGAGAAGTGAGGAGAGGGCGAGGAAATTCCTTTCGAATCATTCTGTGAAGTTTGTCATCAGGGAGGAAAATCAAAAGTGAGGTCGTTTCAGGCGATAACCTATGAGGTGGATGATATAGATATAGCTGTAGCCGAGCTTAAAGCGCAGATCGATACTTCGCTTTTTATGAAGAATACGTGCGGTGTTGTCTTCTGCGGTTTTGAGCCGGATATCAACGTCCTGTCAAAGGCTTTATCAGAGGCTTTTGATTTTCCTTTCTTCGGGTGTACCGGCATAGGGGTGCTGTCTACCGCCGGTTATTCACAGAGCAGCATATCGCTCCTTGTGATGACGGCAGACGACGTGGAGTTTGCCATAGGACTTACCGAAAAGATCGGCGGTGCGGAAGATATAGCAGGTTTTGCTTCCACATACAGATCCTGCAGAGAAAGACTCTCCGGAAGAGACCGGCTTATATTCACCTATGTGCCCTGGAGGACGGATGTGGTGTTTGACGAGATCGTGCGTATCCTGGATCGGGAATCGGACCATGTGCCGGTATACGGAGGAGTGGCTTCCGATGGATGGTCTTTTGATGCCACGTATGTATTCACCGATAAGGAGGCTTCACAGGAGAAGGGTGTCATGATGGTACTCAGCGGCAACATCAATCCCATTTTTACGATAGAGCATTCCACAACGCTTACCACCAATCTCCACAGAAAGGTCACCCGTGCCGAGGGAACTGTCGTCTATGAGATAGACGGCAGGCCGGCAACGGATTTTATAGCCGAAATGGGGCTTATCACCGAAAAGACTTCCGTGATACTCGACTATCTGGGTACGCCGTTCCTTGCTACTCAGAAAACCGCAGACGGAGATGAGATAGACACGCTCAGGTGCCTTGCGGTGATAGATCATGACAGAAAATCCTGCGGATATATCGGCATTATAGAGGAGGGAAGTGAGCTGAACATGGTGCTGATATCAAAGGAAGATATTGAAAGATCCGTAAAGGCAGCTTTTGATGAGATACTGGGACAGATCAAAGCGGCAAAGGATTATACCTACAGTACCGTTTTCTGCTCGTCCTGCGCTGCAAGATACTGTCTGATGGTGGCAGATAAAAATGCCGAGGGGCGTGCCTATGAAGGGCGTCTGCTGGAGGGAGTAAATGTACAGGGAGTCTATATCTACGGGGAATTCTGCCCTGCTCACGGCAGGAAGGGCGGCAGACTTTATAATGCCCTGTCTAACGAGACATTCACGATACTTGCAATATAGCGGATGCCGGCTGATACCGGTACAGCCGCATTAAATGCCGAGAGTGCCCGGAAAGGATCGTCCCTGCCGGGTGTTTTACGAGTTTTTATTATGTGGTAGAATGTTAAATGTCGGTCGTCAATGCATATGCCGTAACCGGCAGAGCTGTGAAAGGATCATTTTGTGATACCGGTGGATTTTGACGATCTTTGTACGACTATAAAACGATAAGGACAGGGATATGACTAAGATAAAGAGCATGACCGGGTTCGGCAGAGCCGAGGTCACTGAGAATAACAGGAAGTTCACAGTCGAGATAAAGGCTGTAAATCACAGATATCTGGAAGCCTCGGTGAAGATGCCGAAGAAACTCACCATGTTTGAAGCAAACATCAGAAATGTGATGAAGGAGTACATGGAGCGAGGGAAGGTGGATGTGTTTGTCACGCTCGAGGACTACAACGAAGCGGCAGAGACGGTAAAGTACAACTCCGCACTGGCACATGAATACATGAAATACATACAGGAGATGGCTGATGACTTCGGCATACAGAACGATGTGAGGCTTTCGGTACTCGCAAGGTTCCCGGATGTGTTTACGATGGAGGATATGGAGACTGACGAGGACGAGCTGTGGGGTACTCTGGAGAAGGCCGTCAGAGGCGCGTGTGATAACTTCGTAAAAGCCCGTGAGAAAGAAGGGGAAAATCTGAAATCGGATCTTATCGTCAAGCTGGATGAGATGGCCGGCTACGTGGGCTTCATCGAGGAACACTCCCCTGAGATAGTAACGGAATACAGGAAGAGACTTGAAGAGAAGCTGCGTGATATGCTGGGCAATCTCGATGTGAAAGCGGATGAAGGCAGGATAGTGACAGAGGTCACCATTTATGCCGACAAGATATGCGTGGATGAGGAGATAGTCAGGCTAAAGAGCCACGTACAGGCAATGAAGGATGAGCTGGTCAAGGGCGGTGCCTGCGGAAGGAAGCTGGACTTCATAGCTCAGGAGATGAACAGGGAAGCAAACACAACGCTTTCAAAATCGGGCGACCTGGCTCTCACCGACAAAGCGATCGAGCTCAAGACAGTAATAGAAAAGATCAGAGAACAAATTCAAAACGTAGAATGAAAGCCCTGTCTCTGTGGCAGAACGGACAGACGCACTTGTGCGGCTGGACGAGATGACACGAGAGACGCTAACCGCTATGAGCAAAAAAGCTATGCGAACGAAGGTGAGCAGAGCGATTTGCGAATAGTGGGAGCTATGCGAGAGTGCCGGAGGCACGGAGCATAGCGTAGGGCTTTCAGCGTGGCAATACAGCAGAAGGGGGAAAACAGCAGGATGGCGAACGGGCGTGGCATATTAACCATTGTTTCGGGCTTTGCGGGCTCGGGCAAGGGGACCGTGATGAACAAGCTCATCTCTGAATATGATAATTATGCTCTTTCGGTATCTGCCACATCCAGAGCACCGAGACCCGGTGAGAAGGAGGGTGTGAGCTACTTCTTCAAGACAAGGGAAGAGTTCGAGGAGATGATCCGGAAGGGACTCCTGCTGGAGCATGCCGAGTACGTGGGCAACTATTACGGTACACCGTCTGAATTTGTCTTCGCAAGGATGGATGAAGGAAAAGACGTGATACTGGAGATAGAGATGCAGGGGGCCATGCAGGTAAAGAAGAGATATCCCGATACACTGCTGATCTTCCTTACACCGCCGAGCGCGGATGAGATATATAAAAGGCTCAAGGGGCGCGGTACGGAGACTGATGAAGTCATAGACCGTCGCATGAAGAGAGCTTATGAAGAAACAAAATTCATAAAAGACTATGATTATCTTGTGATAAATGATAATATAGATGATTGCACGGCGAGAGTTCATGGTATAATACAGTCTGCACACCATACGGTGGAGCATGAGATGACTCTGGTCGAGAGCCTGACAACAGGGCTTACAAAGTTTCAGTGATCAAAGAAAAGTAATTAAGAAGGAGAAAGAAATATGCTGCACCCGTCATACGGAGATCTAATGGATGTCGTCAATGCCGATGTACAGGAGGGAGACGCACCCATAGTCAATTCAAGGTATTCAATAGTGCTGGCGACGGCCAAGCGTGCAAGACAGATAGTGGACGGATCTGATCCGATGATCGAGACTACCGAGTACGACAAGCCTCTTTCAACAGCAGTAGAGGAGCTGTACGAGGGCAAGCTCAAGATAGAGAGTCACGATCAGGATGAAGTGTTCATCTGAAAAAAAAGTAACGAAAAGCCCTGAAGTGAAATTCAGGGTCTTTTTTATATCACTGGGCTGCGACAAGAACCTCGTTGACTCCGAGCAGATGATAGGTCTGCTGCAAAAGCGCGGTTATACCATGACCGATAGCGAAGAGGATGCGGATATCATAGTCGTCAATACCTGCTGCTTCATAGGGGATGCCAAGGAAGAGAGCATCAACACGATAATAGAGATGGGAGCGACAGGAAAGAAGCTGATAGTATGCGGATGCCTGGCCCAAAGATATGAAGATGAGATAAAAAGGCAGCTGCCGGAGGTCGATGCCATAGTCGGCACGACATCCATAGATGCGATAGCAGATGCGGCAGATGAGGTGATGTCAGAGACTCCGTCGCAGAAGCCTGAAGCAGGACCCTTCATACATACAGCAAGTATCGACAGATATGTCTATCTTACCGGAAACAGGGAACTGCCGGGTGTCGTTAGCGCAAGCCTTAAGATAGCCGACGGATGCAACAAGA
>JAEEGL011597818.1_pt1 | contig 10822 bp, 9 predicted proteins | sample 9134231 | NCBI WGS metagenome assembly JAEEGL01 (sample SAMN16246548, study PRJNA631951) | gut metagenome | biome: gut microbiome; feature: rumen; material: fiber-attached | host: Bos | place: Iran: Karaj | collected 2018-10
AAGATCATGCCGATGGACTGCCGGAGCTTTAAAAGCTGCTTTCGGGGCAGCGCGGTGATCTCCCGGCCGTCGATCAAAACCCGGCCCGAGGTCGGCCGTTCCAGCAGGTTGATACATCGCACCAGCGTGCTTTTCCCCGCGCCGGACAGGCCGATGATCCCGAAAATCTCGCCGTCGCGTACAGTCAGAGAGATATCTTCCAGGGCAACGATCTCCCGGTCTGCCGTCCGGTAGGTTTTGCCCAGGGATTGAAGCTCTATCATAGATGTTTTCACCTCCGCATCAGGGGAGCCCGATGGGCTCCCCTGTGTGAATGAATTGTCAGGAAATCGGAACGATGCCGGCGCCGGTCTGGGCATTATACTGATCGACCGCGCCGTCCTGCAGGGCGGCCACCAGCGCCTGAATGGCGGCGTTGTTCTCGTCGCCTCTGCGCACCGCGATGATGTTGGCATAGGTCTGCGCCGCGTCGCCGGAGGCGTCCTCGATCGCCAGGGCGTCGGTGGTCTTGAAGCCGGCGCCGAGGGCATAGTTGTAGTTGATGACGGCGATGGTCCCTTCATCGGAATTCTTCAGCAGCGCCGGGACCGCATCCGCCTGTACCGCCTGGATCTGATAGCCGTGGTCGTCCGCAATGTCCAGAACGGTGACGCCCGTCTCCACGGACGCGCCTTCGGGCAGCTCGATGACGCCCTCCTGCTGCAGAAGGAGCAGCGCTCTGGTCTGGTTGGAATCGTCGTCCGGAACGATGATCGTCGCGCCGTCGCCCAGGGCCTTCAGATCGGTCACGCTGTAGCTGTAGATGCCGAAGGGCTCATAGTGGATCAAACCGGCGGATACCAGATCCGTGCCGTTGGATTCGTTGAAGCTGTCCAGATACGGTCTGTGCTGGAAATAGTTCGCGTCCAGCGTGCCGTCCTGGAGCGCGGTGTTCGGAAGCACATAGTCGTCATAGATAACAATGTCCAGATTGATGCCCTGCGCGGCAAGGGAGGGCTTCACGATTTCCAGAAGCTCCGCATGGGGAGTGGAGCTGGCACCGATTTTCAGCACGGTGGCATCTGCCGTTTCTTCGGCTGCATCGCCGACGGATGCCGGGACGCCGCCCTCCACGACGAGGCTTTCCTCGTAGTCCAGTCCGTAGGTGTCGGCGAGAGTTTCTTCATAATCCTTGTGGAAGAACCGCTCGGCCGCCAGAGCCTTGATTTCCCCGTTGATCCAGTTCAGCAGGGTTTCGTTGCCCTTGGAGACAGCGGGGGCGATGGTGTCCTGGCTTCCCAGGGAGGGAATGCCCACGGTGTAGCCCGGATTCTGCAGAGCGAAAGCGATGACCTCGGTGTTGTCGTTGGCCCAGGCCACGGCGTTCTTGTTTTCCAGCGCGTTCTTTGCATTGGCATAGGTGTCGTACTTTTGAAGCTTGATTTCCGGGTTGTTTTCGGTCAGATAGGTCTCCGCGGTGGTGCCGGAGATGACGATCACTTCCTCATCGGTGCCGATCTGCGAAAGGTCGGTGATGACCTTGCTGTCGGGGGAGACCACGCCCAGCGCGACGTTCATGTAGGGCAGGGCAAAATCCACCTTCTGCGCGCGCTCCTCCGTGACGGTGAAGTTCGCCAGGATGATGTCCACCTTGCCGGTTTCCAGGTTCCCCACGCGGTTGGCGGCCTCGGTGGACACGAAGTTGACTTTCACGCCCAGATCCTCGCCGAGCCGGTTGGCAAAATACACGTCATACCCCTGGTATTCTCCGTTTTCATCCACATAACCGAAGGGGTTCTTGTCCGAAAAAACGCCGATGTTGACGGTGCCGCTTTCTTTGATTTCATCCAGGGTGCGGTAGACGGCTTCCTGCGTTTCGGCTTCTGTGCCGGCCTGCTGGGCGGGGGTTGAGGCGCCGCAGGCCGTAAGCGATACAGCCAGGATCAGCGCCAGTGCAACGGTCAGTAACTTGTAAAACTTTTTCATGATATTCCTCCCGGGCGTATGCCCTTTTCTCAAATTGCAATATGGTTTGTTCGTTTCCGTTCAAAGGAAAACGTTCGTAAAAATTCCTTCGCTCTTTCTGTTTTCGGGGCGTCGAAGAACTGCGCGGGCGTGCCCGCTTCTTTGATGACGCCGTCCTCAAGAAAGATCACTTTGTCCGCGACGGCTCGCGCGAACTGCATTTCATGCGTTACGATCAGCATGGTTTTTCCCTGATCGGCCAGCTCCAGCAGGACGTCCAGGACCTCCCGCACCATCTCCGGATCCAGCGCCGCGGTCACTTCATCAAACAGCAGCACCTCCGGGTGCATCATCAGGGCTCTGACAATAGCGACCCTTTGCTTCTGGCCGCCGGAGAGCTGCCTTGGAAAGCAGCGGGCCTTATCCGCCAGTCCCACGCGGGAAAGCATGGTCAGTGCTTCCGTCTCGGCGTCCTTTCGGGGGCGTTTCTGAACCTTCAGGGGGGCCAGAAGAATGTTGTCCAGCACGTTCAGGTGCGGAAACAGCTCATAGCTCTGAAACACCATGCCGATTTTCTGACGGATTTCTGCAAGATTGCTTCCGTCCCGGCGAACGGGTTCGCCCCGAAGCCGGATCTCTCCGCTCTGGATATCCTCCAGAGCATTCATACATCGCAGAAGCGTACTTTTTCCGCATCCGCTGGGTCCGACGATGACAATGACCTCGCCCTCCCGGACGTCAAAGCTGATATCCCTCAGCACGGTCTGGGCATCAAACTGCTTTGTCAGATGCGATATGGAAAGGATTTCATTCGGCACGGTCTCACCTCCATCGTTTTTCCAGATGTCCCGCCAGCAGACTGATGGGCCGGCAGGCAAGGAAATACAGCGCAAATACGCTCAGGTAAACTCCGAACGCGGCATTCGGGCTGCTCATACGGTTTGCTTCAATGATCTGCTGCGCCACTTTCAGCACCTCCACGACCCCGATCATCAGCACGAGGCTGGTGGTTTTGATCATGCGGGTCGCCAGGTTGATGGATAGGGGAATCAGACGGCGCGCGCTCTGGGGCAGAATAATATGGCGGTACGTCTGCATGCGGCTCAGACCCAGGGCGGCCGCGCTTTCGTACTGATGGGCCGGGATGCTGATCAGCGCGCCCCGGACCAGGTCGCCCATTTCCGCTGCGCCCCAGAAAGTGAACACGATCACCGAGGAAAGTTCCCCGGACAGGTTCCAGCCGAAGCCTCTGGTGGTTCCGAAATAGACGAGGAACAGCAGCACCAGCTGCGGCATGATCCGGACCGTTTCCAGATAACATCGCGTGATCGCCCGGCTGACAGGGTTTTTCCACGTCATCAGGATCCCGACGGCGACACCGAGGACGATGCTGAGCAGGACCGCGATCAGACTGATCCGCAGCGCGATGCCGAGCCCGCCCAGCAGACGGAGAAGGTTTTTCCCCTTGAACAGGACCTCAAATCCCAAATCCGGCATGGCGCAGCCTCCTTTCCAGCAGGTTTCCCGCAAAAGAGACCGGCAGCAGGATCAGCAGATAGAACACCACCAGCAAAAACAGGCTCTCCGTCGTCCGGTAGTACAGCCCGATCAGATCCTTTGCGGTGAACATCAGATCCATCAGACTGATCGCGGAGAAGACGCTGGTTTCCTTCAAAAGGAAGATGACGTTCGCCGTGAATGCGGGAAAGCAGATGGACAGCGCCTGGGGAAAGACCACATACCGCAGGGTCTGGCTTCTGCTCAGCCCCAGACTGAAGGCGCTTTCCGACTGAACTTCATCCACGGCTTCCAGACCGCTGCGAAACGCCTCTGTCATGTAGCTGCCGCCCAGAAAGGCCAGTCCCGCCGCGCCGCAGATGGCGGCGTCGGTCCGGAGCCCCAGCTTGGGCAGACCGTAATAGATGAAAAACAGCTGGATCAGCAGCGGCGTATTCCGGCTGATTTCGACATAGGCGGATACGAAGCGGCGGAGAACCGGGACGCGGAAGTGCTGGACCGCGGCGCAGATCAGCCCGATCAGCGTGGCCAGAGCGATGCCCGCCAGGCCGATCTTCACGGTCAGGATCGCGGCGCTCCGGTACAGGGGAAGGTAGGTTTCGATAAAGCGCCAGTTCAACATATCGCCTCCTTTTCGCCCGCTGTCAGGCGATTTTTCTCAAATATAGCCCCTGTTTTTTTGAAAAAGGCGCAAAAATATACCGGGGCTTGCAGCAAGCTCCCGGGCAAAAGCATTTCAGCATGCAAAAATCATTTTTGCACGACCAAGGGGCGCAAACGTCCGCATGACAGCGCCCCGGTCATACAGTAAGCCCGGGAATGCCTCATTCGACGACACATGCACATCATCTGTTTTTGAATGCTTCTCCGCAGCATGTCAGCACCTCCTTTGAATTCGTCTCGGAGCGATTTTTCATCTCCGGTTACACGTTGTATGGGTCGATCAGCGGCTGTTCGCTTGATCGCCACAGAATATAGCACAATAAACCTACTTTGTCAATAGGTAAATGGAGAAAAAATTTTCGTTTTTTTCGGAAGGGGTCCGCCGCAGGCGGGAAGGCCGGGGATTGTACGGCATGCACCTTGATAATTGCGGCGATCCAATATATAATTGTTTCGGCACTTGGCGGATTGCGCCGCGGCGCGGCGGGCCGGTGCCGACCGGGAAATAAAACAAAGAAGGGATTCCAGTGACCGAAAAATTTGAAATAGAAAAGACCCAGGCCTATGAAGCGACCGCCGAGCTGTGCGAAAAGGCCGGCCTGCGGCGCGGGCAGATCCTGGTGGTGGGCTGCTCCTCCTCGGAAATCTGCGGCGAGCGCATCGGCAGCGGCTCCAGTGTGGATGCCGCCCGCGCCGTGTTTGAGGGGATCAGCGCCGCTCTGCGGGAACGGGGCGTTTTCCTGGCGGCCCAATGCTGCGAGCATCTGAACCGGGCGATCGTGATCGAGAGGGAAGCGGTACCCGGACAGGAGATCGTCAACGCCGTGCCCCAGCCCAAGGCCGGCGGCTCCTTTGCCGCCACCGCCTACAGCCGGTTTGCGGATCCCGTCGTGCTGGAGGAGATCCGGGCCGATGCGGGACTGGATATCGGCGATACGCTGATCGGCATGCACCTGAAAAAGGTGGCGGTGCCGGTGCGCCTGGAGCACAACGCCATCGGCATGGCCCATATCGCGGCGGCGAGAACGCGTCCGAAGTTCATCGGAGGGGAACGGGCGGTATATAACGAAGCAATCAAGTGAGGCGCATTTTTCATCAATGCGGAATTTCTCTGAACAATCCGGTTTTTGATTCGTCAAAAGGATATCAAAGTATTTTTGCGACACCGTTTTTGGAGGGCTTATGAAAGGCATCGTTCTCTACACATCAAAATACGGCGCGACGAAGCGCTATGCGCAGTGGATCGCGGAGGAAACCGGATTTGACTGCATGGAAACAAAGAAAGCGGAAATCGAACGGGTGAAGGAATACGACACGGTCATTCTCGGCGGCGGGATCTATGCCTCGGGCATCGCCGGACTGCCGTTTCTCAAGAAGCACATCGGGCAGCTTCAGGGAAAGCGGGTGATCGTCTTCTGCGACGGCGCGTCTCCCTATGAGGCGTCGGCGTTTCAGCAGATCGTCGCGCGCAATATGCGCGATTCCCTGGCCGGCCTGCCGTGCTTCTATTGCAGGGGCAGCTTTGATATGGACGGCATGAGCATCCTGGACAAAAGCCTTTGCAAAATGCTGAAGAAGGCCGTGGCAAAGAAAAACCCGGAGGAATATGAGCCCTGGGAAAAAGCGCTGATGGAAGCCGGAGAGGAAAAGCACGACTGGACCGACAAGGCTTATATCGCGCCGATCCTGGAAGCGGTCAGGGAAGACGCGAATGACAGGCAAAGCCATGCATGACAGAACCGCCGGGACGGGAATATCACCGGCCCGCAGGGAGATTTCGCAAATGGATATCCGGCATTATTTCATTGAAAAAGGGCAGGGAGAACCGCTGATCCTGCTGCATGGAAACGGCGAAAGCTGCGAGTATTTTCAGGGGCAAATGGATGCGTTTGCCCGGCGGTACCATGTCTATGCCGTCGATACCCGGGGGCACGGTAAAACGCCGAGAGGGGAACAGCCCTTCACGATCCGGCAGTTTGCAGACGATCTGCGCTGTTTTATGGATGAGCACGGGATCGAAAAGGCGCATCTGCTCGGTTTTTCGGACGGCGGGAACATCGCCATGATTTTTGCGATGCGGTATCCGGAGCGGGTGGACCGACTGATCCTGAACGGGGCGAACCTGGATACGAGGGGCGTGAAGCGCGCCGTCCAGATCCCGGTTGAGATCGGCTACCGGATGGCAAAGCTGTTTTCCGGCAGGAGCGAATCCGCGAGGGCAAATGCGGAAATGCTGGGCCTGATGGTCAATGACCCGAACGTCCGGCCGGAGGAACTGGAGGCGATCCGCGCGAAGACCCTGGTGATCGCCGGAACGAAGGATCTGATCAAGCCGTCCCAGACGCGGCAGATCGCCGAGCATATTCCGGACAGCCGGCTTGTCTTTGTCGAGGGAAACCATTTTATCGCGAGCAAGAACCCGGAGGAATTCAATCGGGCGGTGCTGGATTTTCTGACAGAATAGAAGGTGACGCGGATGATTGTATGGCTGATTATCATGATCCCCGTCAGCGCGTTCATTACGGGCATCGGCGTCTATGCCTGGAGACGGAAAAAGCCGATGTGGTTCTGGTCGGGAACCAAGGTCCGGGAAAGCGAGATCTCGGACGTGCCGGCATACAACCGGGCCAACGCGATCATGTGGATCTGTTATTCTGCGGTCTTCTGGCTCAGCACATTCCTGGGCATCTGGAATGAGACGGCGGGCGGTATCCTGCTGATCGCGGGCTGCCTGATCAGCGCTCCGGTCCTGCCGATGGTTTATGGAAAGATCTACAACAAGTATAGAAGAAGGAACGCCTCTTGAGGCGTCCGACACAGCGCAGAGTCCCCCCGTTCCATGTGAACGGGGGGCTTTTTGCGCGCTTTGCTCCCGGGAGGAGCCCGCCCGTGCCCCGAGCGCCGGAAGGCGGGCGGATTTTCCATGTTTTTCCTTGCAAATCCCTTGAGCCCGGACGGAAATCGTGGTATAATATCACATAATAAAACGGCTGTTTTTGTATGCGGCGGACGGAACGAATGTGACCGCGCGTTTCCGCGCAAAACGACGCGGAAGACGCCGCAGATGTTCCGCAGCCGGCTTTTGCAAGAATAAGGGGAAGCAGTATGAAAAAGCGATGGTTATCCTTTCTCCTGGCCCTGGCGCTGCTGTGCGCATGCCTGCCGCAGCCGCTGCACGCCCGCGCCGGGACGGACGTTGAATATGTGCTTGCAGACAGCGTGCAGATCGGCAAAACCTATGTGGTCGTGGCCGACGGGAGGTTTGCGCTGACCAACCGCCAGGAGGGCCCGGCCCTGCATTCCTATGAAGATGACGCCGAGACGACCCTGGCGTCGGCGCCCGTACAGGTGGAGGACGGCGTCCTCGCCGGCAACGTCACCACGGACATGCTCTGGACGGTCGAAGAATCCACGGCACCGGCGGCATATGACGGCATGGAGCAATACTTCCTGCGCGATCAGTTCGGCAATTATCTGCGCCGCGGCTCCGGTTCCGGCGGACATGGGGCGCAAATGCTCTCTGAGCCCGGGATGAATGAAAAGACCCGCTACTACACCTGGTCGTTCTATCCCTATGGGGACGGCGCCTTCGCCATGTATGTCAACTCGGACAGGGCTTACGGCAGAGACTGCCCGTACTATCTTTTCGGCAATGAGACAAGCTTCGATTCTCCGAGCAATATCACCCGCACCGCAGACGATCCCTTCGCTTTTGCGGAATGTGACGACTGCTCCAGGATCCAGCTCTTTGAGGCAGTGGGCTATGAGCCCTGCGCGCATGAATACGAGCAGACGGTGGTTCCGCCCACCTGCACGCAGGCCGGCTGCACCGTCCATACCTGCGTCAAATGCGGCAGCAGCTTCAGCACCGACTATGTGCAGGAGCTGCACCACGACTGGCCGGATGAGGGAACGGTCACCAAGGCGCCCACGCAGACCGAGCGCGGCATTCTGACGATTGCCTGTACCCGCTGCGGCGCCCTCAAGGAGCGGCCCCTGGCCGCAGGGACGGAAAAGGCCCATAAGAACGAGATCCTGTTCATCTCGGACCTGCACTCGGGCAAAAACGCCGAGAACGGCTACCACAATCTGCGGGCCATGTTCCGCCTGCTCCGGGAGAACGACGATTTCATTCCCGAGGTCGTCGCCGGCGGCGGCGACTACCTGGAATCGCGCACCTATGATGACGCCGACTGGCCCCACACCTTTGAAGTGCTGCACGACATCATGTACGAAACCTCCCCCGATACCGTCCAGGTCCTGGCGGCGGGCAATCATGAATGGGAATGGAGCCGGCAGAGCGAGGAAATGCTCGAAATGCTGCTGGGCAGTCCCCGGGTGGGGCTGAAATATTCCACTGACGATTTTGAGATTTTCCAGATCGGCGCCCATACCAACGATTCTCCCAAGGAGGAGTTCCTGGAAGAGGACATCGAGGCGCTGCGCGCCTATCTGGAATCTGTGGCCGGCAGCGGGAAGCTGGTTTTCATTCAGGCGCACTGGCCCCTGCATTACGGCTACAACTCCGACCAATGGCGCACCACCAAAAATGCGGACGAGATGATCGACCTGCTGAACGAGTATGCCGAGCAGCTGGACATCTGCTTTATCTGGGGCCACAACCACAACGAGGACGCCATGCGGCACCGGTGCCTGGTCCGCGGCGATGAGATGGAGTACGCCGAGGAAAAAACGAAACAGATTCAGTTCACCTATGTCAATGCCGGCTGCCTCAACGAGCGCCATGCCAAAGAGGGCGCCGGTCCCGAGGATTCCTACTACGGCCCCGGCTACCTGCTGGAGGCGCGCATCGTCGGGGATCAGCTGATCCTGGACTACGGCCACATCACCGGCGCCTGGCCCGATCCCGCCGAGGCAAAGTACGACCACGATGCCGACCTGCTCTATGTCGAGGAGATTCAGGAGGCCAGGCCATCCCACCATGAGATCCCGCTGCTGCACCGCGGCGGCTGCGATCATGAATATGCCGAGGCCGTGACGGAACCCACCTGCACGGAGAAGGGGTTCACCACCTATACCTGCACCAGGTGCGGCAGCGCTTATACCGGAAACGAGACCGCCCCCCTGGGCCATGATTATGAGGCGGTCACGGCAGAGCCGACCTGCACAACGGGCGGCTGCACGACACATGTCTGCTCCCGCTGCGGCGACAGCTATGAAGACGGAAAAACCGATCCGCTGGGCCACGATTACAGGGCCGCTGTGACGGAGCCCACGTGCACGGAAGCGGGTTTCACCACCTATACATGCTCCAGATGCTCCGACAGCTACAGGGGCAGCAGCGTGGCCGCCCTCGGTCACGCCTGGGACGAGGGCAGAGACACCGTGGAGCCCACCCAGACGGAGCCCGGCGTGCGTACTTACACATGCATCCGCTGCGGTGAAACGAGGACGCAGGCCATTCCCCCGCGGGGCCATGAGCACGACTACAAGGCTTCCGTCACCGCGCCCACCTGCACACAGAAGGGATATACGACCTATACCTGTGCCTGCGGCAGCAGCTATACCGGCGACGAGGTGGATGCGCTGGGGCACGATTTTGTCGATGGCATATGCACCCGCTGCGGAGCGAAGGCGGGCGGGCAGACGCCCGAAATCGTCACAGACGCATTGGCCGCGGCGATCCTTGCCGCGGAGGCCGTGGAGAAGGAAGCGTACACCGAGGAATCTGTGGCGGCGCTGGAGAAAGCGCTTGCCGCGGCCGGGACGGTCCTGGCCGATCCGGCGACCCAGGCCGAGGTCGACGCAGCTGCCAAGGCTGTGGAGGATGCCGTCGCCGCCCTGAAGCCCAGGGACGACCCGCCCTTCCGCTTTGACGACGTCAGAGACGAGACCAAGTTCTACTTTGCCCCCGTTTACTGGGCATTTGCAGCCCGGCCGCAGATCACCAAAGGCGTCGACGAGACCCATTTTGGCCCGGACGCCGGCTGTACCCGCGGTCAGGTCGTCACCTTCCTGTGGCGCGCCGCAGGATGCCCGGAACCGAAGAACACCGCGCCCGCATTCACGGATCTCGATCCCGACGGCTTTTATGTGAAGGCTGTGGCCTGGGCCGTGGAGAATGAGATCACCAGGGGCACGAGCGACGCGACCTTTGCCCCGGAGGCCACCTGCACCCGCGGTCAGATCGTCACGTTCCTGTGGCGTGCGAACGGCCGGCCCGAGGCAGACGATCCGGGCAATCCGTTCCAAGACGTCCCCGCTGACCGGTTTTATTCCGACGCGGTGCTTTGGGCGGTGGAAAAGGACGTCACCGAAGGCGTTTCCGCGACCGCCTTTGCCCCGGACGATACCTGTTCCAGAGGACAGATCGTGACGTTCCTGTACCGGACGGAGAAGGCGAAAGGCCGGGAATGATTGACATTCTTTTTCGTGCGGGACTATACTGCTTTTAGAAATGCGTATCTGCATCGATAAAACGGAGAAATACATGTCTGCGCGTCTGACGGCCGGGATCATCCTGCCGGGCCGTCATGAAAGCGCAGATCAAATCGAAAGAGGGAAGAGAACCATGAAAAAACGCGTACTGAGCATTCTGCTTGCGCTGTGCATGCTGATCGGCCTGCTCCCCATGCTGCCTGCGCTCGCAGCGGAGGGCGATCTGCCGGAAAAACTGTACATTGCGCCGACCGCCGCGGGCAACATTCCGTCGCAGATCGACGTATATCCCGATCCC
>JAEEGL012103511.1_pt1 | contig 10822 bp, 9 predicted proteins | sample 9134231 | NCBI WGS metagenome assembly JAEEGL01 (sample SAMN16246548, study PRJNA631951) | gut metagenome | biome: gut microbiome; feature: rumen; material: fiber-attached | host: Bos | place: Iran: Karaj | collected 2018-10
CCCGGTTGTTTTTCCGAACCCGTTGTGGACATAGGAGGCCGCGATGAGCTTATTCGTAAAAATGTTGTCTTCCGACGGCAGGATCACCGTGACGCCCGTATTGTGCCGATCGTCCCGCACGGTGCAGTGTCCCACCCGGACGCCGGCGACGTCCGTGATTTTGTTGAGTGGGCCGCGGGGCAGTTTCCCGATGTGTATGCCGTATTCCTCGATGCGTTTTTGCTTATTCATGTTTTCCTCCCGGAAAGGTGATGCCGTATCCATTTTACCACGTGCGGAACGGAAGCGCAATCCGGAAGATCGTTTTTTTCATTTTTTATTTTTGTGAGGGATATGCCTGCGGTTCAAACTCTGAAAAACAGCGTTTTCCGGTTTCCTCCGCGACGGAAGGCCCGGAAAACGCTGTTTTCTGTTTATCGAAGCAAATGTTTTCCCTTCAGTATCGACTTGAGTTCTCCTGCGGTTCCGGGGAAGACGATCCCGGCCATTCCAGCGCTTTCGGCGCCGTCGACGTTCGGAGGCCAGTCGTCGATAAATAGCGATTCCTCCGGTTTGAGCGAGAAGACCTCGAGAAACTTGCGGAAAATGGCCGGATCAGGTTTCAGAAGATGAACGTCCGCGGAGATGAATTCTCCTTCGAAATACCGCAGCGCGGGAACTTTCCCGCGGAAGCGGTGAAATTCCGACGAGGTATTGGACAGGAGGTAGAGGGCATATCCCGCTTCCCTGATTTCCCGCGCAAGGTCTTCCATCCCGGCGACCGGTTCCGTCAGTTCGTACCAGCGGACGAGCCGGACAGCGTCTTTGTGCAGCCGTTCGGGAAGCCACGCCATTGCCCGCGCGATCATCTCTTTTTCGCCGAAATCGCCGTGATCGAACGCCTTCCAGTCCGCGGAACAGTAGATTGCCTCGTAGAGCAGTTTTCCGTCTTCTTCGGACTGATTTTCGAACGCTTTCTGAGGGAGCCAATGAATCAGCACCCCGCCCATATCGAAGACAAAGTTCCGGATCATGTTCTCCTCTCCCCAACCTTGCCGTCGGCCTGGATCCCGAACGTCTCCGCTCCCAGCTTCATTATCTTCCGTGCGATGAGCCAATGTCCCGCTTCGGTGGGATGCACGCCGTCCCAGAGCCACAAAGAAGCTCCGTCGGTTTCCGCGCGCTTAAGGAACTCTTCCTGCAAAGGAACGAACAGCGCATTTTCTTCCGCTGAGATCTTGTGCACTTCTGCGCGCAGTCCGTCGAGAATTTTCATTGCCGATGGATCGTCCCGCAGAAGGAAAGGCTCGAGCAGGATGAACCGCACGGCCGGGGAGACTTCCCGGACCTCGCGGAGAAGTTCTCTGTAAAGGGTGCCGTATTCCTCCGCCGTCATGGTTCCGGCGGCGATGTGGGAGCAGTCGTTTACCCCGATGAGCAGGATCAGAACGTCCGGACGGATCTCGAGGGCGTCCTTCTGCCATCGTTCCTTCAGATGGCGCACCGTGTTTCCGGAGACTCCCCGGTTGACGCATTCGAAGCGGTGCGGCCATTCGGCGGTCAGCTGTCCCGTGACCATATAAGCATAGGAATGTCCGATCTGATGATTGAGATCCCACCGGGAGGCTTCGTCCTTATACCGGTTGCCGTCCGTGATGGAATCTCCCTGAAAAAGAATTTTCATAACGGTACTCCTCCGTTCCGCTTTGTTTTGGAACCGGTCAGGACTTCAAAGACCGATCACGTCGAAAAAGGCCTGTTTCAGGAGAAAATCCCGGCCGATCAGCAGGGGGTAATTCTTCCGTCTGACCGGAAATCCGTTCAGCCACGAAACGCCGTCGTGCAGCCCCCAGAATACGACGCTGTCGAGAACGCCTTCGTCCGCCAGTTCCAGATAAAACCGGAAGAGCTCTGCATACTTCGTGCGGAATGCCGCTTCCGTTTCTTCCGTCCAGCTGATATCCTCTGCGTTGTCACCCCACCGGTAGCAGGAGAGATCCAGTTCCGTGACTTCGAGCCGGAAGGCGGGATTCAGGCGGCGCAGTCCCGCGATCTTATACACGTTGCGTTTCAAGGCTTCCAGATCCGTGAACAGGTTGAGGTGCATCTGCAGGCCGACCGCGTCGACGGGAACGCCGTCCTTCAGCAGCTTCTCCACAAGAGAAATCATGGTGTCGGCTTTCGCGTCGGATGACTCAAGGTTGTAGTCGTTGATCACGAGGCGCGCGTCCGGATCTGCTTCGCGGGCGGTGCGGAATGCAAGCGGGATGTAGTCCTCCCCCGCGATGCGGTACCATTTTGATTCGCGCAGTCCTCCGTCGTCCCGGAGCACTTCGTTCAATACGTCCCATACCGCAACGCGGCCGCGGTACCGGGAGACCGTCGTGCGGATGTGATCCGCCATTCTGGCGAGAAGAAGGTCCTTCGATGCGTCCGTGTCCCCGTCACGGAAAAACCAGTCGGGACATTGTCCGTGCCAGACGAGCGTGTGACCGCGCAGGGCGATCCCGTTCTCCGTCCCGAAATCGGCGAAACGGTCGAACCGATCGAATGCATACCGGTTTTCTTCCGGATGGATGGAGATCGGCTTGGATTCGTTTTCCAGCGTCAGGACGTTGAACTGTTTCCGGATCGTTCGGCAGGCGTCCGTATCTGGAGAAAGGTTCCAAGAGTTGATCGCCGCGCCGACCTTGAACTTGCCGCGGAAGGTCTCGGCGAGAGAAGGCGCGTCGGGAGAGAAAGCGGGAATGTTCAGCGTTTTTTCCATATCGTTGTCCTCTCTGTTTTATCGGATCCTGCGGTAGACCGGCATATAAGAGAGCGGAGCCGAGGCCGTGACAAACTGACCGCGGCTTTCTACGGTCCCGCTGCCGTCCATGGCTTCCCAACGGCCCGCCGGAAGATAGACCTGACGTTCCCGCGCACCGTATTCCGTGACGGGAGCGACCAGATAATCACCGCCGAACATGTACTGATCCGCCGCCGTCCAACAGGCTGCGTCTTCGGGGAATTCCAGATACATGGCGCGCATCACGGGCATTCCGGTTTCCACCGCCTCATCCGCGGTCTTTTTGATGTACGGCTTCAACTCTTCCCGTACGTCCAGATAGCTGCGGAGTATGCCGTATACTTCCTCGCCGTAGCTCCAGAGTTCATTCGGCGCACCGGAGGAACAGAATCCCCCTCCGTGGTCTGTCCCGGTGACCAGGGGGCCGAGGCCGGGCTGACGGTCGCCGTGCATGCGCAAAATCGGCATATAGACCGCCCATTGGTACCACCGCACAAGCAGTTCGCGGAAGACCGGATCGTTGACGTTGCCTCCGTAGAACCCACCCGTGTCGGAGATCCACCACGGGATCCCCGCCGCTCCCATATTGAGCCCGTTCGCAAGCTGGACCTTCATCTCGCGGAAGGAGGATTCCACGTCGCCGCTCCAAACGAGGGCTCCGTACCGCGGACTCCCGACCCAAGCGCAGCGCACCAGATTCAAGATATCCGAGACGCCGTCTTCCTTCTGCCCGTCGTATACCATCCGCGAATGGCAGCGCGGATAGAAATTCCCGACTTCCTCGTAGGAACCGAGCCAGGTGCGGTAGTGGTCATAATCCGTCACGGTATATTCGGGCTCCGCTTCGTCCAGCCAGAACATGTCCACACTGTATTTTCCGTAATTCTTTTTCAGAAGCCCGTAAGCAAACGCACGGGCGTCGGGATTGGTGGAGTCGCAGAATCCCACCTGTCCGTTGAAATCCATGACGGCGGGGAGACCGCGTTCCGTCCGGATGAGGTATCCGTTCGAGGCAAAATCCCGGTAATTGCGGGAACGTGGATCCACTGTCGGCCATACGGACACCATCAGCCGGATCCCCATCTCCTTCAGTTCTTTTACCATGGCGGCGGGATCGGGCCAGTATTCCGGATCGAAGTCCCAGTCGCCCTGATAGATCCAGTGGAAGAAATCGATCACGATAACGTCCAGCGGGATGCCGCGGCGTTTATACTCGCGGGCTACTTCCAGCAGTTCGTCCTGCGAGCGGTAGCGGAGGCGGCACTGCCAGAGACCGTACAGGCTTTCCGGAAGCGGGGAGGCGTGTCCCGTCACTTCCGCGTATCTGGCAATGATTTCGGCGGGAGCAGGCGCGGCGGTGACCCAGTAATCGGCGCACACCGTTGATTCCGCTCGCCATTCCGTAGCGTTTTCCGCGAACGTGGCGCGTCCGATCGACGGATTGTTCCAGAGAAACCCGTAGCCGTGGGAAGAGAGCAGAAACGGGACGGAGATCTGGGAATTGCGGTGCGCCATTTCGAGCGAGCATCCCTTGAGATTATACCGGGCGTTGCGGTACTGTCCCATGCCGTGCAGGATCTCTCCGTCCCGGGCTTCAAACCGGACGCTGAACGAGAAATTCTGCGTCCCCTGTTTCGTTTTGTACTGACGCGCCCTGTCGTGCAGGGACCAGGGATAAGACTGTTCTTCCAGCAGAAGACGGTCCCCGGAGAAGAAGCGCAGCCTGTCTCCGGCAAGTTCGCAGCGCACGCCGGCCGTTTCCACGGAATGATCGGTCACAACGGTCTCGCCGGTTTCAGGGGTGAGGTCCAGCGCCCAGCTGCGTTCGGGGATCGGCCCCATCGGAACGGAGCGGACGCGGATGCCGCGGCCCCATGCCTCGATGCGGATGGTTTCCTGACCGAAGGATACGGTCAGAGAGGTTTCGGTCGTCTTTCTCATATCGGAACCTTTCATTTTTCCGGCGTCTCCCGCCGTTTTGTAAAGTATACCATAAAACGGATAAAAATGCAAGAAAAACAAAGAAAGTCCGGCACGGGTCCTTTTCAAAGGATAAAAGGACCCGTGCCGGATGTGACGGGAATCATTCTTCGACGATTTCCGCGATATCGTACAGATCCACACGCGGGATCCGGACGGTCGCCCGTCCGTCGTTCCAATCGAAATCAAGTTGCTTTCCTTCCGGGCGGAGGATGAATGCGGCGGGTTTGCGGTCCGCAGCGACGGAGATCGTGATATCCAGCACCGGCGGGATGAAATCCTCCGTCGCGGTTTGCTGACTGGAATGGGATCCGTTCGCGTTCACGAGCTGGACGAAACGCTTTCCGCCCTTTTTGAGGATCCCGGTTTCGAGCATCCCGACCGCGCCGAGGATCTTCACGGAGGGAGAGTACAGCCTGTCGGCGAGCGCGCGGATCAGATCCCGGTGGATGTACTGCGCGCAGGCTCCGTACTGCGTTCCGATATCGGCGGCGATCATGGCGATCTTTCCTTTTCCCCACGGGAAGACGACGGCTCCGGGGAGATTCGTGTCCCGTTCCGCGTCGCCGATCCAGCCGACGGTCTGAGCTCCCGGAGCTGAAATCGAATGAGCGTCTTTCAGGATGCCGGTGAATTCGTGATCGATCTTCAGCCAGCGCTGCTGTTCCGATCTGTCGTCGGAGTCGATTTCCGCGGGAAGCACATCCGCGAAGAACCGGCAGGTGAAAGGACCGGTCAGAAGCAGGCTTCCTCCGTTCTCCGCATAGGACAGCAGTTCCGCTTTCATGGCGTCGTCAAGACCGTATTTCAGTTCCGGCACTGCGATCAGACCGTAGTCGGAGCAGTGTCCGCGGAGCGTGTGCTCGCAGGCGATCTCAACGGGCTGCCCGGCGTCGCAGAACAGGGAAGTGAGCCCTACGGTCCTTTCGTATCCGGTACGCCCCCAGAGATTGCCGTGTTCCAGCGCACGGTCATGGGTAGAGAGCAGAATGACCGCGTTGTGTTCGCTTTTGCCGCGGAAGCAGTACGGTTCCCGCGCACGGACGAAATCCGCGACGGGCTTCATGCGGCGGATCTGCTCCATGCGGGGAGATCCGTCCTTGTACTGCGTGATATAATTCTGGAATCCGCCCCCGACCGAAAGGACAGCCGCAGCTTCCTGCATGATCTGGACGGGATGCTTCGGAACGCCGGAGAGTCTCAGAAGCCCGAAGGATGAGCGGAAATTCCACGCCATGAGGTCCCACGTGCGGTCCTGCTGCGCGATGGCGCGTCCGGCATACCGCGCGACATTGAAGGAATTGCCGGGGTTGAAGTCGCCCGATAGGAAGTCGACATTCGCGGATACCGGCTCAGGCATGTGGTCGGTGTATGCCCAGTTCGACGCGATCTGAAAATCAGGGAAGTCGGCATGGACCGCGTCCACATAGTAGCGGACGTATCTGCGGAAGAGTTCGCGGCAGAATTCACGGTATTCCTCGAAATACGGATCTCCCGGAGCGGTCGGCAGTTTGCCCGCGAGGTCGATCCCGGTTTCCTTCTCAAACGCAGCGACCGTGTCCGGGTGATAATCCACGCAGGTCCCCCAGCATTCGCCGTCCACCCATACGCCGTCCGCGCCATATTTTCCGGCAAGTTCTTTGAGCTGCGGGATGAGCAGCATGTCGGCGTAATGTCCGGCCGTTCTCGCAACACTTCCGGACGGGTTCCCCTCCGCGTCCTTGACCGCCTCTTCCGGATGAAAAGCGCAGAAACGGTGATCGATCACGCCGGAATAGTGGAGATAGAGCGCGACTCCCTCTTCTTTTGTGACTTTCCGCCAGAGGGCCAGGGTATCGAACGCGAATTCCGGCATCGCGTTCTCAAGTTCCGTGGGATAAGACGCCCAGCCGGGATGTCCTTTGCAGTCGATCTGGATGAAATCCGGACGGATCAGTCGGCAGATTTCCCGGATATCTTCCTCCCGCAGAGTAGCTCCGACGACGAGTCCCGGCGCAGGGCTGGCGTGAAAGTCAAAGTGCAGGCCGAACGCGCTTTCCGATCTTCTCTTCATGGAAAATCCTCCCTGTTTGCAGCGATATGGTTCCTGCGGCTATTATACCATATTCGAAAAGAAGGCACAAGCTTTTTTGCAGAATCCACAAAACAGGATTGAAAATTTCTTCCGGTTATGGTATGATGAACAGGGAACTCCCGATTCGGAAAGGAGCAAACAGATGCACATCACGGACAGAATGGCGGAAAAACGCTGGGGCGTGTTCACCCATTATCTCGAGGGGATCCAGAACAATCCTTCGAGTTCTCTCAATCAGGGAGCGGGGAGGACTTCGTGGAATGAATGCGTGAATGCGTTCGATGTTCACAAGCTGGCGGATTCCCTCTGCCGCTGCGGAGCGGGATACTATTTCATCACTGTCATGCAGGGGAACGAGACCATGATCGCTCCGAACCGGACGTTCGATAGCATTGCCGGAACGAAACCCGGCGAGGCCTGCGCCGTCCGGGATCTTGTCGAGGAACTGTACGATGCGCTTTCCCCGCTCGGGATCGACCTCTATCTCTACTATACCGGAGACGGTCCGTACAAGCATCCGGAAATCGGACGAAAATTCGGGTTTACGGAGCCCCGTTCCGACGGCGTGACGCCCGGATTTGTCCGGAACTGGGCGTCGGTATTGGAAGAATACGCGGTCCGTTACGGAGAAAAAGTGAACGGGTGGTGGATCGACGGATGTTACCGGGACTATTTCAAATACACCGACGAACTGCTCGAACCGTATGAACTGGCCTGCAAAAAAGGGAACCCCGACGCTCTTGTAGCTATGAACAACGGCGTCTTTCCGGATTACCGGAAGAATTACCGGAACGAAGACTTTGTCTGCGGCGAATTCAACGATCTGACCGTGATCCCGCCTTCCCGCTTCATCGACGGTGCGCAGGCTCATATGCTCGCTCCGCTCGGCGAGACCTGGGGCAGACCGGGCAGCAGATACAGCGGGCGGTACCTCGACAATTTTACTGCGTGCGTCAACGAAATGGGAGGCGTCGTCACCTTTGACTGCGCCTTGAACCGCGACGGATCGATCGATCCGGAACAGATCGCCGCACTGTCCGAAATCGGCGGGATATGAGAGAAAAGAGCATGTTTTATTGAAAGGAGTATTCCATGACTGAAATCATAAAAATATTCCGCGACGAAGTCCCGGCCTTGCGGTTTATCGGAAAGAAATACCCGGGCTTCGGCCCTTGGTGGGGGGACTGGTTCGCAAACGGCTGGTTCGACGAGATCGAAAAAGCAATGGGAGGACCGGATGCGATCCTGAAGATCTGGAAGAACGGCGGGGGATATGTCGGCTTGGAACAGAGGAAAGGCGATAAGCTCGCCGAATACCGGATCGGCATGTTCACGCCGGAAAACACTCCTGTCCCGGAGGGATTTGAGGCGCTTGACTTCCCGGCCGGGGCGTTCGGCACATGCTGGATCTGCGGTCCGGAGGACGAAGTGCACGGAGCGATTCCATCCTGCGCCGCCGCTGTTTCGGAAGCGGGCATGTGTTTCCGCACCGACGCGGACGGATTTGTCGTCTCCTTCGAAAACGGGCTCTGTCCGCGGTTCACGACACCGGACGACAAAGGCTGCGTGATTCTTGACTATTGTTTCTGCGTTCTGTAACTTTGATACTGTCATTCTGATACGGAGGTAAAGACATGGAAAAATTTCCCATCGGTTTCTGGAACTATGCGCCGACCGGACAGTACGGTTCGGAAGCGGTGCAGGACTGGGCGGAACTCGGCATGACGCTGACATTCAGCCCGCAGTACGGTCCCGGATCGGACAAAGAACTCTTCCGCTCCATTCTGGACGCCGCGGCGGAAAAGGACATCCGGCTCATTCTCAACGATTCCCGCGCTAGGTGGAACGGAGCGTCGGACGATCCCGCCGGATATGAGAAGCGTTTCCGCGAAGCGTACGAGGAATTCGGCACCCATCCTGCCGCGTTCGGCTATCACGTCGGGGACGAGCCGTGGGACGACAAAGCCTTCGCCGACGCCGCGGCTGCGCACAGGATTCAGCTGAAGGTCGCGCCACAGCTTACGCCGCACCTGAATTTCCTGCCGTACTGGCAGGGGCAGGAAGAATCGATCCTCAAAGCCCCGACGTTTGCGGACTGGGCGAAGCGCATGGTTTCGGATGCGGACCTCAGGATCCTGTGCTACGACTGCTATACGCAGATGAATCCGGAGGAAGCTGGAACGGATCAGTATTATACGAATCTTCGGAAATTCTCCGAAGGCGCGGACGCTTCCGGGATTGCAGCCTGGACGACCCTTCTCTCCGTCGGACATTTCCGTTACCGGGTCCCGAGCGAAGACGATCTCCGCTGGCAGCTGAATACCGCCGTTGCCTCCGGCATGAAAGGGATTTTGTGGTTCTTCGTATATCCCGCCACCATCGCCAACTACCGCGGAGCTCCTTTCAACGAATTCTACGAGCGGACGGAGACCTTCGGACGGCTGAGCTACGTCAACCGGTATTTCCAGAAGCACTTCGGCGAATTCTTCATGAAGGCGGAGCATGTCGCCACCTATCACACGGGGAAAGCCTACGGCGGTTACCCGTTGTTCGAAGCCGGAAAGACGGATCCGCTGCTCCGGGACGTCACATGCAACGAAGGACTTCCGGGCGTGGTGGGGATCTTCAAGCTGAACGGAGAAAAGCACATTGCCGTAGTAAACAACTCCGTGAAGGAGAACGGGTGCTTCGTACTGCATCTGCCGAAGGACGTGAAGGTATTCGAGCGGTTCAACTTCCACCATGTTTATGAAGATGTGAAGGTCTCCCATTGGGATGCTTTTTACAAAGAAACGGACGAGGAGATCGCGGGCGGCGACTGGCTGTCCCCCGGGCAGATGAAGGTTTACCGGATCGGATAAAATCGAAAAAAACAAAACCGTCGGGAGGGGATTTCCCGGAGGTTTTTCCGTACCGAACGATCGGTCCGGATTATTTCTGTTTTGCCTCTTTTTCCTTCCGGGCCTTTTCGAGCACCTTCCGGTACGGCATGAGCATTCCTTCGGTCATCTTTCCGCCGATCTTCTTCCGGAGCTTAGGGCTGTTGTTCAAAGCGCCGACCGCGTACATGGCGAGCATGCGGGCACGGTGCTTCTGCGGGAAGTCGTAGTGTCCGTTTTTCTTATAGAAGCGGTGATCCTCCCGCATCAGGCCCTGCATCTCCCAGATGAGATCGCGGAAGATCTTCATGCCTCCGACCCCGTAGAAGTTCGACGGCCGGGTGTGGCGGTACCGGATCGCGTACGCAAGCTGCATGGCGACCCGGTCGATTTCCGTATCCGGATCGGTCTCGTCAGAAGCCGCGCCGCATCAGAAATTGCCTCCCGTCTCCGCGCGGGCTTCGAGAACGGTCTGGAGGTTTTCTTCTGCGGGATAGTTCCCGGAAACGAGAGCCGCCATGGGCTTGCCCCTAGTGACGGTGCGGTGTCCGTTGCAGAACTGGCGGTCGTCGTAGGTCTTGAACAGGGATCCCATGCCGTGGTCCCGGATCGGGAACGCCGTGACGATGGCATCCGCCGTCTGTATCCGGTCGCGGAGCATGTCGGAAAAGCCGTCCTTATACACGCAGACTCCGTCCGCGGCGCAGCGGAAACATCCGAGACATCCGCCGGAAAAATGAAATTCGCGGAGATTGACTAAATCCGTTGCATACGGGAACACCGCGCGGAATCTTCCGATCATATCGCTTAAGGCCCGGTCCTCCCCTGCGAGATCTGCCACGATCACGACACGGCCCGGCTTCTCCCTGCCGCAGACGGGGACTTTCACCGGTCTGTGGGAGGGAAGCGCGGCGGGAACAGATGTTTCCGAAATGCCGTATTTCATGTTGAACAGGAGATAGTCGAAGAATTTTACTGCCTCATCGCGTCCTTTTTCCGTGAGAAGATCCTCCATATCCGCGGAGAGGCCTTCCACATAGCGCATGCCCATGTCCTGCACGTTTTCCCGAACGAACCGGTGCGCGGTCATGTCGTAAAAGTGTTTCGACGTCGAGATCTGCG
>JAEEGL012286763.1_pt1 | contig 10822 bp, 9 predicted proteins | sample 9134231 | NCBI WGS metagenome assembly JAEEGL01 (sample SAMN16246548, study PRJNA631951) | gut metagenome | biome: gut microbiome; feature: rumen; material: fiber-attached | host: Bos | place: Iran: Karaj | collected 2018-10
GGCAAGATACTCGACAGGAACGGCCTCGTGCTCGCGTATGACGAGGCCTGCTTCAACGTGGAGTTCCTGAGGAACGGCAACAACCGCACGAGCTATGACAAGGCGGTCTATACCGAGTCCATGATAAAGGCGATCAGGATAATCGAGGAGGGCGGCGGAAGCGTCATCGACACCTCGTACATCACCATGGACGACGACGGGAATATCGTCTACGATTTCGGCGTGACGAGCGAGACCTTCGTCAAGGCGAGATACAGGAATTTCCTCAACGTCTGCGGCTTCCGCATCCCCGATGAGGACGATATGTCCACCTGGAAGACCGCCGAGGACGCCTATCTCGAGCTCCGCAAGGCATGGTACATACCCGAAGAGCTTTCGTTTGAGGAGGCGCGCAAGGTCATCTCCATCTGGCAGGAGATACTCATGAACAACTACCGCTCGTACATACCCGTCACGATCGCATACAACGTCAGCCTCGACGTCGTTGCGAAGATCGAGATGATGGCTGACGAGCTGCCCGGGCTCCAGACCTCGCAGTCCACCATCCGCTGCTATCCCTACGGCGAAGTCGCGGCGCATATTGTCGGCTACTGTCAGAAGATGGGCGCCGAGAACGCCTCCGACCTTATCGCAAAGGGCTATTCCTACGACGACTATATCGGCGTTTCTGGCATTGAGGCGACCATGGAGGAATACCTGACAGGCGCAACGAAGGAGCATCAGGGCTCCATCGTGCTGGAGGTCAATCAGAACAACGCCGTCGTCTCCGTGGTGTCCTCCACCCCTTCGACCGACGGCGGCAGCGTGACGCTGACTATCGACATGCCCATGCAGATAGTCGCGACGCAGGCGCTGAGCGACATAATAGCGCATATCCACGAGAAGGAGCTCGAGAGCATCTATCCCGACGGCGACGGCGTACCTGCGGAGAAATACGCCGAATACCTCGAGCGTCACGAGAGCATCGGCCTTGCGGAGACCGGCGCGATAATAGTCATGGACGTTCACAACGGCGAGGTGCTCGCAATGGCGAGCTATCCGAGCTACGATCCCAACTGGTTCATAAAGGGGCTAACTCCCGAGCAGGCCGAATATCTCTACGGCGATCCCGACGAAGACGGCGACTTTGCCGACAGGACTACTCCTGCGAGGAACAAGGCCATTTCGATGAAGCTCGCTCCCGGCTCTATCTTCAAGATGTGCACCGGGCTCGCGGGGCTCATGGAGGGCGTCGTCGGCCTCACCGAGACCATCGACGATCAGTCGCCTTACGTCTATATCGACGAGGAGACCGGCAAGGAGGTCGACACCAAGGCGAAATGCTGGACGAAATACCCCTCCAAACACGTCGGTCAGGACATAATCAAGGCGCTGACCAACTCCTGCAACTATTACTTCTACGAGGTATCCTACCGTCTCGGCATCGACAGGCTCGTGAGCTGGGCCGAAAAGCTCGGCTTCACCTCGACGACCGGCATAGAGCTAACCGGCGAATCGAAGGGCATCATAGGCGGTCAGGCTTCGATGTACGACAACACGAGAGCATACAACGATCAGGACATATCCCTTCCTCTTCTGGTCTACCGCAGCCTCGCGAGGCTCCTCCGCGGCTACCAGAATATGCGCGGAGTCGAGATAGACGAGGAAGCGATCTCCCAGAGCGCTCAGGAGCTCCTGGTGCTCCAGGACGGATCCCTGCGAGGCAAGGGCTCGGAGGTCCGCCAGATACTCTCGAGGAACCTCGGCATTCCCGAGGGCATTTCCCGAGCACAGGGCTGGGACAGCGAGATCACCTCGCTGCTCGCCGAGCTCCAGTGGAAGGCATCGCACACCATACGAACCGGGATAGGCCAGGGCATAATGCTCGTAACGCCCATCGAGGCGGTGCGCTACGTCGCGGCTATCGCCAACGGCGGCACCGTGTTCGACGCGCATATAGTCTCCTCGGTCACGGCTTCCGACGGGTCTACCGTATTCGAGACCGAACCCACGGTGTTCAGTCATATCGACGCTCCCGACTCCTATTGGGAAGCGATCCGCCAGGGCATGAAGGGCGTCGTCTCGCCCGAGGACGGCGGTACCGCCGGAACCGCGTTCTCCAAGGAATACGCCGATCTCGGCTACCTTGCGCTGACGAGCGGCAAGACCGGCTCGGCGCAGGTCGGCGGCGATACCATCGACGTTCAGAACACGAGCTGGTTCGTGGCCTTTGCGCCGAACGACGATCCCGATATCGCGATCGTCGTCTGCGTCCCGAACGGGCTTTCGGGTTCCTCCTCCGCGGGGGCGGTCGAGGACATACTCACCTATTACTTCACGAAGCTCAATTCCCGCGCGACCGAAACGCTGCCCGGGATGAACGGCGTAACGCCGTGATATAATGACAGGCATCCGCTGAGCTCTCGGTTCCGCGGCTCTGCTCGGAGGGAAGATGTACGTAGTAATACCGGCCTATATGCCGGACGAAAAACTGTTGGGGGTCGTCGAGGGTCTTAAAAACAAGGGCCTCAGGTTCGTCATAGTCGACGACGGCTCGGGGGAGGACTTCCGGGAGATATTCGACCGTCTCGAACGCGAGAATCCGGACGATCTCGTGCTCCTTCGCCACGAAGTGAACCTCGGCAAAGGCCGCGCGATGAAGACCGCCTTCGAGTATCTTTACGAACACGCCGATCACGAAGACGGGCTCGTTACCGTCGACGCAGACGGTCAGCATCTTCCCGCGGACGTCGAAAAGGTGATCTCCACCTGGGAGTTGTATCCCGAAAGCCTCGTGCTCGGCAGCAGGCATTTCACCGGCAACGTACCTTTCAGAAGCAAATTCGGCAACACCATGACCCGCATAGTATTCGCAGTCGCGACCGGAGTCCGCGTCTTCGACACGCAGACGGGCCTCCGCGCCTTCGCGATCTCGAGCATACCCGAAATGCTCAAGCTCAAGGGCGACCGCTACGATTACGAGATGAGCCAGCTCCTGTACGCCACCAAGGAGCGCATGAGCATAGTCGAGGCGCCGATCGAGACCGTCTACATCGCCGGCAACAAGAGCTCGCATTACAAGGTGCTGAAGGATTCGCTGCGCATAAGCAAGATGATATTCTTCTTCATGCTTGCCTCCTTCCTTTCCTTCCTGCTGGACTACGGAACCGTGCTCGGCTCGACCGCGATAATGGGCACTTTCGCGAGCGCGGTGCGCTATGAGAACGGCATCACCTGCCTTCCCGTTTTCGGGAAGATGGTCGACACGCATCTTATCGCGCTCATACTCGGCCGCATGCTCGGATCGACCTGCAACTTCCTGCTCAACAGGAACGTGGTCTTCCGCACGGGGAGCAAGCGCACCATCATCAAATACGCCTGCGTGATAATAATCCTCCTTGCGGCGAATTTCCTGCTCCTCACGCTCCTCACCAAGGCGCAGAACCCGATGCCTCTCTGGATAGCGCAGCTCGTCGTCCAGGCGGTGCTCTACCCCGTCAACTTCATGCTGCAAAGGAAATTCGTTTTCCGCAACAAAGGAAGAAGATTCAAGATCTGAAAAATGCAGAACGTCTTCACTTTAGCGCTTCAAAGCCTCGGTCTCGGCGTCGGTCTCGCGATGGACGCCTTTTCCGTATCCCTCGCAAACGGCCTCAACGAGCCCGGGATGAAGCTGCCGAAGACCTGCGGGATCGCCGGCACGTTCGCCGCTTTCCAGGGGGTCATGCCGCTCCTCGGCTGGCTCCTCGTGCACACGGCGGTGCATTATTTTTCCGTTATAGATAAGTTCATTCCGTGGATCGCGCTCGCCCTGCTCGGTTTCATCGGCGGCAAGATGATATTCGAGGGGATCAAAAACCGCGGCTCCGAAGAGGAAAAGCCCGCCGTCGGCTTCTGGGCGCTCATGGTGCAGGGCGTGGCGACGAGCATAGACGCGCTCTCCGTCGGTTTCACGATCGCAGATTACGGCGTCGGTGAGGCGGTATTGTCCGCGGTGATAATAGCCGCCGTCACATTCGTCATCTGCATGGTCGGACTCTTCCTCGGGCGCAAGGTCGGCACCAAGCTCGCCTGGAAAGCCTCCGTGCTCGGCGGCGTGATATTGATTGCGATCGGCCTCGAGATATTCGTGAGCGGGTTGATAGGATAACCGATAATTAATAGCCCCTCCCTTGCATCAGGGAGAGGCAGCATTAGAGACAATGTCATAGGCGTACCTTTTTTGATACTGTATTAATCATTTTTGCCCCCTATTTATCCTATCTCGATAAAGTAGTTCTCAACCTCTGACAGCGAGAAAACACGCGGTTTGTCTATCTCCAGATTAGTCGCAAACAGTTCTTTCAGATATGCTGCAAGCACTGCGTCGTTTTCTCCAATTTTTACAATAAGATCATTAATCAGAGCTCTGTTCCCGGAATAATCCGAGAACCTATCCATCCCAAGCTCCTCATCAACTGCATTTGAAAGATCTCCCTTATGATCGACAAGATATAATTCACCGTTTCCCAACTCTGCCGCATACATAAAAGCAATATCCGCTCCGACCATTGAAAAAGCACACTCGTAATCGGTGCATTCGAGCTTTGTCAATCCAACGAGTATCCTGTCGCCATATGTAAAAAGCGGTGATCCTTCAAAAATAAAACTAGAATTGCCTCCTTGACAGATAACTATTTTTTGCGGAGGTTCTCCTTTGAATACTCTCTCTACCGATGCTTCAAAAAATGAATTGAATTCATCCTCCGAGAGCCAGTTGCCTATTTTGACAATACATACCGCTTCGGATTCCTCGTAAAGAGAGCTTAAAGAATAATACTTATTATATAAGGCATCCGCAGTATTTCCGCTTCCAGTCTGTGAGGGTGGAAGCACGGCTTCCTTCGGGACTGCGGATATAAGTCTTTTCGAATTAACAGCATGCGATATTAACAACGTTGTGCCAATAATAAGAAGAAGTGCAGCACATACTGCGGCAATTCGGAAAGGTGCACGGAGCTGTTTTCTCTCACTCCGCTCAATCAAAAGCGGATCAATATAGCTGAAACTTGATAGGATCTTACGCTTATTCATTTAAGAATTCCTCCTTGATAAGATATTTTTTGAGTTTTGTTCGGGTACGGTTAAGTATGGTGGCCGTATAGCCGGGAGTTAAACCGTATCGCTTCGCCACGGCCTTGACAGGCTCCATGAAGAAGCAGCGTCTGATGAAGATATCCGCGTCTCTTTTGGGCAAGCCGTACAAAAAGCGGTCCACTGCTTCGGCAAGCTCCTTAAGCTCCGCCACGCTCGTCGTCTCGAAGGAATCCGGCAGAATATCCGAAAGCTCATCAAGCACCAGCTCAAGCTCACCGCTTCCCCTCTTTGCAGCCTTCAAAAAATCAAGTCTGTCAAGTGCAAGCCTTCTCGTGATCTGAGCCAGATACGGACGTAGCTTCTGCGGTCTTGAAGAAGGGATATCCTCCCATGCACGCAGCCAGGTGTCGTTTACACACTCTTCGGCGTCACGCTCGGAACCCAGGATCGAAAAGGCCACTGCAAAGCAATAGGCGCCGTAGCTTTGCGCGGCCAAGCTTAAAGCGGTCTCGTCCCTTGAAAGGAAGAGCTGCAATATCCTTTTGTCATCGTTTCGCCTTGTCATCCGAACACCGTCCCCTTCACTGATAAAGACGGAAACCTTCGCTGTGTCGTATCACCGAATGCCGATTATTAACAAAAAAAGAGGCGATCTGTTGAGAATCGCCTCTAAAACATCTTATCGACCTATCGCATTACGCGATCTCTTCCTTTTCGTAAACGCTTACGCACTTGTAACCGCCGTGCTTGGTCTCGAAGCGGACCACGCCGTCGATCTTTGCGAAGAGGGTGTCATCCTTTCCGATGCCGACGTTGGTGCCGGGATGGAAATGAGTGCCGCGCTGCCTGACGAGGATATTGCCCGCGAGGACGAACTGACCGTCGGCACGCTTGGGCCCCAGACGCTTGGACTCGGACTCACGGCCGTTGCGGGACGAACCGACGCCCTTCTTATGTGCAAAAAGCTGAAGATCGAATCTGAACATATTAAGCCTTGACCTCCTTCTTGATAATTTTGAGATAGCCTGTGTAGTTCTCTTCTATGGCGCGAAGCCCCAGGAGCATCGTGCCGAGTATAAGCTCCGCCTTCTCCTCCGCCGCAGGAGTGATCCCGGGCTTCAATTCGAGGTGAAGCTCGCCGTCCCTTTGGTCGATCATGACTTCGGCATCCGTAAGCTCCGTCAGACCGAGGTACGCCGTCTGCGTCAGAGCGGATACCGCCGCGCAGACAATGTCCTCGCCGTGATCGGCATAGCCCGAATGCCCTTCGGCATGGAAGCCCTTAACGCTTCCCTTCTTTTCAAGGACGGTAATCGTGGTCATAGGCTCAGCCGATGGAGACGACCTTGACCTTTGTGTACGGCTGGCGATGGCCCTGCTTCTTGCGAATGTTCTTCTTGGGCTTATACTTGAAGACGATGACCTTCCTGCCCTTGCCATGCTCGACGACCTCGGCCTTGGCCTTGACGCCCTCAACAAAGGGCTTGCCGACCGTAACGGCCTCGCCGTCCGCCGTCATCAGTACGTCGAAATCGACGGTCTCGCCGACTTCCGCGTCGAGCTTTTCGACGATGATCTCGTCGCCCGCCTCGACCTTGTACTGCTTACCGCCGGTAACGATAATAGCGTACATCTTTAGAATTTCCTCCTTGACGATCTCGCCCGGGTCCGGTGTGCGATTCAGCGCAGCTTGAAATACCGACACGGAGCGGCTTACCGAGCTATGTTATCACTTCCTTCTTCGCCTGTCAAGTGATTTTTTCAATATTCCTCTATATATTTTGTCGCTTATTGACTCGTTTTGAGGGGATGGTATAATTACTGTATGGATATTTCGTATAAAGACGGCTCCCCCGTTATCTCGGGGGTCGAATGCTTCGATCTTGAAAAGAGCTGCTCCTGCGGGCAGGCCTTCCGCTGGCGCGCCTTCTCGGGCGGTCAGCTCGGCATAGTCCGCGGCAGGCCCGTGCTCGCGGTAATGGACGGGACAGATCTGATCCTCAAGGGCGCGGACGCGGACGACGCGCCTTTGTGGGCGCGTTATTTCGACCTTTACCGCGACTACGCCTCGGTGGAAAAAGCCGTCGAAAACGATCCCCGTCTCGCCGTCTGCTTCCCCGAGGCTCACGGTATCAGGGTGTTCGACCAGGAACCCTTCGAGGCGCTGATATCGTTCATAATCTCCCAGAACAACAACATAAAGCGCATTTCGGGCATAGTCGAAAGGCTCTGCGCGCTCGCAGGCGAGCCCGTCCGGTTCATGGGCGAGACGCTCTTCGCCTTCCCCGCGCCCGAGCGCATAGCCGCGCTTTCCGTTGAAGAGCTCACGGGCATCGGCACGGGCTACCGCGCGCCGTTCATAAAAGCAGCCGCGGAGAGGATCGCGGACGGATACGATCTCGAAAGGCTGCGCGATATGGAGCTTTCGGAGGCCCGCTCGGAGCTTCTGTCGTTTTACGGCGTAGGCCCCAAGGTCGCCGACTGCGTGCTGCTCTTTTCGCTCGGGCATACGGACGCCTTCCCCGTCGACGTGTGGATCGACCGCGCGGTGAAGGCGCTCTTCTTCGACGGCGGCAGCGCTAAAAAAGCGGAGCTTCTCGAGGCCGCGGACAGCCTTGGAGAATACTCCGGCATAATACAGCAGTACATTTTCCAATACGCCCGCAAGCTCGGCAGGGACGGGCTTGAAAAGAAGGAATGATCAAAGGGGGGCAGAACGGGGCTTCCTGATAAGGAAGTCCCGTACGAGCGAAGCGAGTCGCGCGGGCCAGCGCGTACGCGCCGCGATAGGCGCGGAACGCGATGAACCAAGCAGCTAAGGCCGCATCTGCGAATCATAATCCGCGGTTACTAATACAAAAAAAGCCGGAACGAAGGCGATAAGCTTTTGCTCCGGTTTTTATCTTTGTTTGATACTATCTCCTTTTCGAGCGGTCGCTTACTTCCTTATCAGTACTGCCGGAAAGCCCCCCTTTTTGATACGGAAAGGATCACGCGATCCCCATTGCATGCCGCAGTATCTGCAGCGCGTCCTGAATATCTACTGTTCCGTCGCCGTTATAATCTGCCGCGCCCGCCTGCATATCGTTCATGGTTATGAGGCCCATCGCGAAGCGCAGCGTGAGGAGAGCGTCCGATATGTCGACAGCGCCGCTGAGATCGGCGTCCCCGGGGAGGATGTCGCCGATAAATCTCGCCGTATATTGGAATAGCCCTTGGATCAAATAACCCGTCAGAACGTGATCGTGGGTCAAAAACTGCCCCTCGGAATCATACCAGCCATCGAATACTGCTCCGTTCACGGGGGTGGCATAGATCCAGCCGGAATGATAGAAGCGATTGTAATCCATCGCGACGTATCCCATACCCTCCGCACGGACGAAATACTCCGGGCCCGGGAGCAGTATCTCGGTCAGCATATTGCCGGTGCAGTCGATAGACCTGAGGAATAAATTCGAGGAGAGGTCAAGACTCGTCAGCTTGTTCTGGGAACATTCGAGCCGGGTGAGAGCGCTGTTGTCGGAGACGTCTATTGATCTCAAATTGTTTGTCGAACAGAGAAGCTCCTGAAGAGGCGAGCATTGGGTCACATTGATACCCGTGATCCCGTTCCCTCCGACGTTTATTGAATTGAGGAGCGTGTTCCCGGAAAAGTCCATAAAACCGGAGAGCGAGTTGCATGAAAGGTCGATCTCCGTCAAAAGAGGACAAACGGAAAGATCGATGCTCGTCAGATCGTTGCCGCAAAGATCGAGGACCGAAAGCCTGGTACAGCCCGTGAGGTCTATTTCCTCTATGGCGCATTCTTCGGCGTTGAGCTCTGTAAGAAGCGGGCAGTTCGTGACTTTTATCCTCTTCAGCGCAATATTATCGGATGCTGAGAGGCTCGACAGCTTCCCGCAATTTATGACGCTGACTCCAGAGATCCCGCTCCAGCCGCAATCGAGCGAAACAAGCTCCGTACAGTCGTCGAGATTCAAGCCGCCCGAGAGAGCTCCGTTGTTCGTTTGATGGAACTCAACGTTTTTTATCTTTTTAGGCGAGCCTGTCCATTCGACGCCGGTCCATGAACTCGGATCTGCAGGATCGTAGTTATCATAAAGGATATCGCCGTTTCTGATATTGTTCGAGTTCCTCTGTTCGAGGAAATACAGGAGCTTGACGTAATCATGCTCGTCATAGCCCCCGGGAACGTTGATCTCGATCTGTTCGAACACCGCAGTGAGGCTTATGGACGATCCGAGCTCATCGTAAATATCGCTCTCCTCATAGAAGTATGCCCAATTCCCGTCCTCATCGTACCAGGCGTCGAGCATCCAACCGATATACGGATGGGCATAGATCAGTGCAGCTCCTTCATCGGGCGTAATATCTGCGCCTATCGTTCCATGACCGTCGCTGAAAAGGTCGATCCGTCCGCCCATCATATTAAAATGCATCTCCGTCATCGGGCAGCCGTCGCACTGAAGCTTGCCGATACTGCCGACCGAGGAAAGGTCGAGCGCCTGAAAATGATTGTTCCCGCATCTGAGGGTCCCTATGGATCCGCATTCCGCGTGAAGCTCATAAAGATCGTTGTCAGAGCAGTCAAGTAAGTCGAGATCCTGCGTCACGTTCAGGCTCGTGATGGAGTTCCCGGAGCAGAGGACGATCTCAAGCATTGGCAGGCTCGAGCAATCAAGCTCCGTCAGATAATTGTCTCTCACGTCCAGTACGGAGAGGGATCCGGACACTCCCGAAAGGTCGATGTTCATCAGCCAGTTCGAATGCAGATCGAGAATGATCCCAAGGCTTGATGTCCCTTCAAGGAAGACGTGCTGGATGATATTGTTGCCCGCGTAGACGCACTGAAGGCTCGAGCATCCTCTTAGGCTGAGACCGTTTATCTCGTTATTCTCGCAAAAGAGATACTCCAGTTTATCGCAATCCATCAGATTGAGCATACCGATGAGATTGTGATTCGTCAATGCGAGGCCGATGAGACGGCCTTCATCATCCCAAATAACAGTATCCGTGAAGATCCCCGGAAAGGTCTCCGACTGTCCTATCCACGTACTCGGGTCGTCCTTATCATAAATGGGAAAGAGCTTTTGACCGTTCTTCACTCCGTCATCGTCCGTGAATTCGAAGAACCATCGGAGCCTGTAAACGTCGTTCTCGTCATATTCCGGATCGGCAAGGGCCGGAATAAAAGGTATCGCCATGATCATGGCGATCACGAATGCAAGAAGCGCTTTTGCTGTTTTCATGTTATCATCCTTTCTTGTTACTGTATAGCAGGAGGCGTCACCTTAGCAGTGACCTCCATTAATCCTCTGCCTGTGTCGTAGAAGTATTTGATCATAACGGGTACGAAACCGAACCGCGCTATGCCCTTCCTTCTATGGTAATTACCCTCGACCCAATGTCCGTCCGCGTCGAGTCCCATGACCCTGACTATATTCTCATGTCTTCCATCGAGCCGCTCGCTGATATCCATATCGAAGAAGCTGCCGTTGAAATACCCGGAGAATGCGTCCGCAGTCTGCGGCGAGAGAACGTACGCGTCGGGATTGGTCGTCGGTCCGAGATCGAGCCAAAGGAGCCTGTTGCCGGAAACGTCGAAGATCTCAAACCAGTCATCGAAACTGCCGCTGATCTTGCTTATGCGGTTGCCGGCGGCTTTAAGCCGGCTCAGATTGGGGTTGGAACCGACATCGAGCTTCGTTATCCGGCAGTTCTCGCCGATGAGTGTACTGACGTGTCCCGTGTACGCGAGCGACAAAGA
>JAEEGL012654651.1_pt1 | contig 10822 bp, 7 predicted proteins | sample 9134231 | NCBI WGS metagenome assembly JAEEGL01 (sample SAMN16246548, study PRJNA631951) | gut metagenome | biome: gut microbiome; feature: rumen; material: fiber-attached | host: Bos | place: Iran: Karaj | collected 2018-10
CAAGTGAAGATACTTTCTTTAATCCTGCTTCAAAAAGTGCAAAGAGCAGTCTGAAGATCACTCCGAATCCCAGTGATGCAAGTATGCCTCTTATCAAATTCGGAAATGTATTAAAGACTCCCGAAAGATTTCCGTACTCTGCAGCAGACCTTCCGAATACGATGACAAAGCCCGGGATTGCAGGAAGTACATATCCTCTTAAAAATCCGGAAAACTTCTCACGTACGAGATAAATTGCGGCTCCGCACAAAACGGATGCTATAAGCATGTCAAACTGATAATCACCCAGAGCCGTAAAGATCCTTGCCTTCAAAAAATCAAGACTTACCCTGCCGTAGGCCCAAAAGGGTTCTCCCCATGTAAAGCGAAAAGTCAGTGCAAATCCCGCGAGCATGGCTGAGATAATAAAGCAGGCTTTTTCGCGAATCGTATTCTTTTGTCGCAAGACTTCTTTATTCAAAAGATCAACCCCACATCATATATGAAACACCCATGCACAGTCTTATGAAGAACAAAAGACCGCAATAGGTATGATATGCCAGTACAAGTCCGCAAAGCACCAGGTAAGCTTTCTTGACGATACTCTTGGTGTTTTTGAAATCCCTGAGATCGGCGAGCCACATGATAAGTGAGATGCCGAAGATCAATATGATCGTAAAAGCATATCCCCAGCTGAAATTCGCATCCATGTTCCTTGCGCCTTTTTCGCTGAAAAGGAAATACTCCATATATCCCGTTCCCGCACAGATCCATGCAAAGAGCAGATATCTGTTTTTGAAGATCTCCTTTATGTGCAGAAGGAGCATCATAAGAGGAAATGCAATGGACAGAACACTTACTGCGAGAAGATATCCCGTATGTGCCGTCATTGCTCTTCCGGGAGCTATCATGATCCCGTTTCCGCCGGCGCCCGCTTTAAAGAGTGCATTGTTCTGAAGCGCCATAACGGCAAAAGAAGGAACTACGGACGATCCGAAAAATACAAGCCTTCCGAAGGGCGCTTTCTTTTTCACAAGATCGATGATCAAAAAGACCAGCATGGTGGGAGTGACCGCCAGGAAAAAGTTAGGCTTGGCTGCGGTTGTGAGTGTCAGGATCAGTGTAAAGAACAGATAGGATTTAACCGTGATCCTCTCCGTTATCTTCTTCTCGATCTGCATATAAACCAAAATGGTCCAGAGTCCGAGCCACTTCATCATCAGATAAGTGGAGTTATGCCATATGGATGATGCATGCATTCCCATGTATCTTCCGTCCGATAATCCCCTTATATAACAGGGCATTACAATATTCAGAAGAAGAGCCATGATGATCGCAGCGTTCTGGTCGATCTTCTTATCGGATATTTCCAGTAATAATTCCGCCGTGAAGAATACGGAAAGTGCGGCAAACATACCGAGAAGTATCGGAAGCAGTTCAAGGGTTCCGGACTTTGCAAGTCCGATCATGATAAACGATATGAGTGAATAGATAAGTCCGTCATCAACCGCAAGACTGATGTGTGCGGGAAGATCCGATTCATAAACGGAGCCTTCGGTCCAGCCCATAAATTTGTAATACAGGAAAACGCAAAGGCCGCAGTACAGAAGCAGCAATAATGCGGATGAAATTTTATATACCGCGGAAGCACTTTTCTTATCAGACATAGAAATATCCTCCGCCGTAGAGCATTACGAAAAATGCGATACCGCATCCCAGATGCCATACAAATACCGCCCATTCCAAAACAAGCATCCATACGGGCTGTTTTTTCTTAACGGTGTTTTCGATAAGGAGCATGAGTCCGGATACGAATACGAAGAATATTCCGTACATATATCCCCATGCAAAATTACAATGCTGGAGTCTTTCTCCTTTTTCGTAAAGGCACAGGAACTCCAAAAATCCCGCCATCATAACTTCCCAGGAAAGCAGGAAGATCTTGTGGTCCTTAAATCTCTTGAAATTAAGAAGCATCATAAGTCCGGGGAATGCGTTGGCGAGCATTACGGCAAATACGATGTTGTCCGTATAAACTCCCCAGGCTTTTCCTATGGCAAATCCTATTCCGCCGTCCTCACCCGCATGTGAATTCGAACCGAATACTCCGCCGAACTGAATCAGAAGAGTTATGAATGTCGGAACTGCAGTAGCAAGAAGGCAGAGGAACTCTTTGGTCTTCTTTCCTTTTGACATGATCAGTCTTACAATCATGTGAACAGCCGCAGCGGATACGAGAACAAATGTAAAGCTGGGCTTGGTAAGAGTCGTAAGAAGCAGGAAGATTCCGAATGTCACATACTCTTTGATATCAACATGGTCTTCGTAATAAGTAAGGATGTGAGCAAAGAGGAAAAACGCAACGATGGCAAAGCCTCTTGCCGCTAGATATGTCTGGTTATAGTAAGGATTCGGGCTGTATACCCCAAGATTCCTGAGAGTCATTCCGGGAAGGTAGATTCCCTTGGGAGGATAGAGCATGGATACAAAAAACAGTGCATAAGTAGCAAGGAGAATAAACTCCTCATACGCGGTTTTGTTTTTATCCTTATCGGGAACAAGGGGGCCCAGATATTTGATCATGAAAAGGGAAAGCACTGCGGGAGATATGGAATTGAGAACGGTCGCTGATAATGCGGCTCCCATAAACACATTACTGAAAAGCGCAAAGAATTTACCCAGCAAGAAATAAACCGGGTAAGGGAAATCAAATCCGCTGTCCATTCCCTGCATTTCCAGAATGTATGCATCAACATCGGATCCGTAAACCAGATATTCGGTATGAAATGCCTGATTTTTGAACAGAACAAAAAGCAGGTATGTATATGATGCGAGCAGAAGAAAATATGCTATCTTCGTTGTCTTTTTCAAAGCCTTAATCCTCCAAAAACATATCATATAATTATAACATACGCTAAAACATATAAAAAGCGGAGCCGCAAGGCCCCGCAAGTGTTTTCGTATAGTTATGATCCCATATTGTGTGCTCTTGCATACGCTTCATATTTCTCATCCTGCTCGGTATGTTTATCCTCCTTGGGAAGTCCCGAGAAGAATTTAAGCAAAAAGGGTATGGATATGAGCGCCGAGAGAATATCGGCACACATCTGTGAACACTGGATCCCCAAAAATCCCATAAAAACCGGCAATACTATAAGAAGAGGAATATAGCAAAGGCCCGATCTGAGCATTGAAAGGATCGATGCCTTCCTTGCTTCGCCTATACTCTGGAACAGCATGTTTCCGACAACGGATATGGGCTGGACAACCACCGCAAAGCACATAAATCTCAGTGCCGGAATGCCGTAATAAACGACCATGTCATCATCCCTGAACACCCTTATTATCTCCGCGGAGAAAAGAAAACCGAGCGCGGCAAGCATTGTCATGAGTATCGTTCCCGCTCTCCATGTGGCAAAGCAGGCTTCCCTTACTCTCTTGTACTTGCCGGAGCCGTAATTAAATGCGGATACGGGCTGGAATCCCTGACCGATACCGATCATGGTACTTCCGATAAACATCAGCACTCTTCCGTCAATCGTCATGGCTGCGATGGCAGCATCTCCGAAGGGTTTGGAAACGGCATTCAGCACCATTGTCGAAATCGTTGCACACAGCTGCCTGAGAAGCGAGGGAAATCCCGTTTTGATGATCTCGAATACTCTCTTAAAGATCTCGCCGGCGGGCAGCATAAGATACGAAGGTCTGATGGAGCTTATTGCCTTGTGGGACAGGAACATATACAAAAGGATGCACAGACTCACTATCTGGGATACCATGGTTGAGATCGCTGCACCCTTTATCCCCAGACCGTAATTAAACATAAGTATGGGATCGAGCGCCATATTCAGAATTCCGCCCGATACCAGTCCGAACATCGCAAAAAACGCCCTGCCCTCATATCTGAGAACATTGTTAAGGACACAGCTCACCGCAAGAACGGGACCCGATATCAATATGTACAATGCATAGGTCTTGGCATAGGGAAAGATCGTGGCAGTCGCCATCAGATTGATGAGATCATCAAGGAATATAAATCCCATCAACGTCAGAATAACTCCGGATAAAAGCGATGCGCTCACTCCGAGGGTAAGGGTCTTGTCTGCTTCTTCCTTTTTACCGGCTGCAAGAAGTCTTGCTATTTTAGAACCGCTTCCCTGTCCGTACATAAAACCGAACGCCTGGAAAACGGACTGAACGCTCATTACTATTCCTATCGCTGCGCTGGCACTTGTATTGATCTTACCGACAAAATACGCATCAACCAGGTTGTAGACCATCGTGATGAGCATACTTATTACCGTCGGAACCGCAAGTCTAAACACCAGCCTTCCCGGAGGCGTCAGGATCATCTTTCTATATTGTCTTGCTTCATCCTCGTTCACTTGATCCCTCGGCCCTTCATATATTAATTCAACATCATTTTAGTATTTCTTTGATCTTCTCCACGGTCTCCGCTTCAAGCACAAGAGAAGCCAGGCTCCTGCAGCTGGACATGGTAAGTCCCCGTATCGCTTTCTTGATTTCCGCAACCTTATAAGGAGACACGCTCAGATTCCTGACGCCGAGTCCCAAAAATACAGGAAGCATACATGGATCGGATGCCGCTTCACCGCATACCGTAACGGGTATTCCCACGCTCAGTGCAGCATCGCAGATGGTCTTCACCGCCCTTATGACCGCAGGCTGATATATGCTGACGTATCCCGCCATTGCAGGATTTCCTCTGTCCGCACACATAATGTACTGTGACAGATCATTGGTTCCTATGGAAAAGAAATCGACTTCCCTGGCAAGTTCACGTGCACACATAACCGCAGCCGGAGTCTCCATCATACATCCGAGCTTTATATCCTCACGATAAGTCTGGCCGTGCTTTCCGAGCTCATACCTGCATCCTTCGATAAGATGCCTTGCCTCGATAACTTCCGAAAGAGAAGTTACCATGGGGATCATTATATCGATCTTCCTGCCCTTCGACGCCTTAAGGATTGCTTTAACCTGGATCATAAATCCGTCCGGATCGATAAGACTTCTTCTTATGCCCCTGAGTCCGAGGGCGGGATTATCAGTATGACTCTCGCTTTCAAGAAGTGAATCGGGGCCTTTATCCCCGCCCACATCCATGGTTCTTATGATGGTTTCCTTGCCGGCAAAAGAATCCGCTATTCGAGCATAGATTTCTTCCTGCTCATTCTCCGGATAGTTAAGTCCTCCGCTCATGAACAAAAACTCGGTTCTTACCAGTCCCGCACCGTCGGAATAACCCGCTTCCTCGGGAACATCACCGGAACTGATATTGCACATAACACCGATCACGGTTCCGTCCTTGGTCTTTGCGGGTTCGGAAACGATCGGCTTTGAAGAATCCGCATTCCTGAAAACGGGAACATGCTTTCCCAAATACCTGTTTTTCTCCTCGGTGGTAGGATCTATTATTACAATTCCGTTTTTACCGTCTACGATACACTCCTTATTACCCGAAACATCTTCCGGCTTGTAAGGAACCGCAAATACCGCAACGATACCCATTGATCTTAATATGACCGCGGCATGTGAAGCTTCGCTTCCGCCGCGCATTACTATAGCTTTAACATTCTCCGCCTTACAGCTTACGATCTGTGCGGCAGAAAGCCTGTCTGCAAAAATGACATCTCCGTCATCTTCCGAACTCTCAGTCTGAACACCTGCACTCTCACCGGACATCAGTGCCCTGATACCCGCCTTAACTTCTTCCAGATCTTCGTTTCTGGCGATCAGAGTCTCATCACCGGAAGCATTCAGGATATCCGCATACTTTTTGCATGCTTCTTCAAGGGCTTCGTCTGCGAACATTCCGGAATCGATCAGCTCAAGCACTTCATCCGAAAGCACGGGATCTCTGGATATCATGATCTGTGCGGAGATAATATCCTTTCCTTCCGTTGTCGTACTTTCCGACGCGATCTTTTTCATGGAACTCTCATATTCCAAAAGAGCATCAAAAAAACGCATCCTTTCGAAGTCAGCGTCAGCCTTCTCCCGCTTTGTCTCGCCGGAGCCTGACGCAAACCTCGCTCGGATACGTCCTATTACGATTCCATCTTTAATGGGTAATCCTTTATACTTCATCGAATACCTTCATTATGTCTTCATACTCAGGAAGTTTGCCTTCAAATACGGCTGCACTTCCGGCAGCAACTCCGAGTTTAAGAGCATATCCCGGATCATGTTCATCGAGGAATCCCTTGATAAATCCGGCGGTCATCGAATCTCCCGCACCGAATGCACCCAGTGCCTTTCCGGCAGGAGCTTTGCACTTATGAACATCACCGTTCTTATCAAGAAGCAGAGCACCGTCTGCCCCCATAGATACTATAACATTCTCAGCACCTTCTTTGTGAAGTTTTTCTGCCGCTTTTGTGATCTCTTCTTCGGTCTTAAGCTCTTTTCCCGAAGCCTGGCAGAGTTCTTCAAGATTGGGCTTGATGAGGAAAGGCTTGAACTTGAGAGCTTTCTTAAGTCTGTCACCGGTCATGTCGACAACTACCTTAACTCCCTCGGGTACCGCTTTTAAGATCCTCTCAAGAGTATCTTCGGGTGCCTTTGTGGGCATGCTTCCGGCGATAACAAGGAAATCCTCATCGGTCAGCTTCTCTATTTTCTCGCAGAGGTCGTCAACCGACTCATCCTCAACAAGAGGTCCTGCTGCGTTAAGCTCGGTCTCTTCATATCCGCGCTCAGCCTCATCTTCGAAAGGAGTTCTGATCTTAACATTGATACGGCTTATTCCGTTCTTATAAGGAAGCATGATAAAACCGGTACGGATTCCGATGCTTCTTAAGGTTCCTTCAATCTCATCTCCGGTTGCACCTGCTATGAAGCCGAGAGCTCTTGTGGGAACATCCAGATTCTTCAGGACAACGGAAACATTGATTCCCTTACCGCCCGCACGAAGTTCTTCCCTTTCCGATCTGTTTGTGCCGCCCTTTTTAAGGTAAGCTGCAGGATACATTACATAGTCAAGGGAAGGGTTAAGTGTAAGAGTGTAGACCATTTTATTTCCTCCTTGGTTTCAACATGCTGAAGAAAAGGAGCATGGGGAACAGCTCAAGTCTTCCCGCAAGCATGTCGAAGATCAGTATTATTTTCGAATAATCCGAGAAGAAACCGTAATTACAGGTGGGACCTACGAGTGAAAGTCCGGGACCGATGTTATTGATGGTCGCAGCAACCGCGGTAAATCCGGTAGTGAAATCATAATTCTCTATACTTATAAATAAAAGCGATATAAAGAATATAACAAAATAAATCGAGATAAACACATTGGTGGAACGGATAACGGGCTCCTTAACGGTATTTCCGTCCATTCTCAGAAGCTTAACTTCCCTGGGATGACGCAGTACCGATAATTCCTTGGCAAACTGCTTCATCAGAAGAACTATTCTGTATACCTTGACTCCGCCGGCAGTGGATCCCGAACATCCTCCTATCATCATCAGCATGATAAGTATCGTTCTGGAAAGTTCCGGCCATCTGTCGAAATCCGCAGTCGAATATCCCGTGGTCGTCATGATCGAAGATACCTGGAAGAATGCGTGACGAAGCGAGTCTCCGGTGCACTCATATAAATGACTGATATTGATCGCAATTATGATCGTAGAGACGAGTACGATCGCAAGATAGTATTTAACTTCCTCTATATGGAAAGCTTCTTTGATCTTGCGGGATATTATAAAGAAGTAGAAGGTATAGTTGATACCGCTCGCCGCCATAAATACAGCGATTATCATCTGCTGTACGCCGGTGTATGTTCCGCAGGATTCATTGACGAGACCGAAGCCTCCGGTTCCGACGGTACCGAATGTAAGAAGCGCGGATGAATACAGATCCATTCCCGAGATAAGAAGTGCGATCATCTCCGCGATGGTTATACCGAAATACATGGTGTACATAAGTCTTGCGGTATCACGGACATGGGGCACGATCCTCTCAACGGAAGGTCCCGTGGACTCAGCTCTCATCAGGTTCATATCGGAAGTTCCGAGCATGGGAAGCACTGCCATCATGAACATGAAGATTCCCATACCGCCGATCCAGTGCATAAAGCTTCTCCAGAACATTCCTGATCTGCTTAAAGCCGTTACATCGGAAAGTATGCTCGCTCCGGTAGTGGTAAATCCCGATACCGTTTCGAATAAAGCATCAATGTAATTCGGAATATCGCCGCTGAGCATAAGGGGAATCGCACCGAATATGGAAAGGACGACCCAGCACAGTGCAACGATTATATATCCTTCTTTTAGTGAAAGATTCTTTCCGGGCTTGATCCTGGCAAGAGGGATTCCGGGAATAAGACATATAAAGACGGTCAGCAGATACCACATCCAGTTTCCGTCCCTATATATTAAAGAGATGATCATGGGAAGGAGCAAAAAAGCGCCCTCAAAAAGAAGGAGTATTCCCACGATATAAAGGATTATCGAATTCTTTTTCATGATTACTCGAGAATCTCCTTGATATTGGCGATCCTTCCACCGCTCATGACGATAATGACTCTGTCTCCCACCATCAGCTGATCCTGACCTGTGGGGATGATATTCTTGCCGTTTCTGAAGATGCTGCATACCAGAGCATCTTTTCTGAGCTTAAGATCCTTGAGCATAACTCCGGTAACTGCGGATTCTTCTTTGATCTTAAACTCGATTGCCTCAGCCTTTCCGTCCTCAAGCTTATAAAGGGATTCAACATCATTGGAAGGATCGGTTGAAAGCGAGCGTGCGAACTTAACGATATAATCAGCCGTTATTGCGGAGGGGTTGATTATCGTGTCCAGATTAAGTGCATCTATTACGGATCCGAAGTTGAGTCTTCCGATCTTGGTTACAACCTTGGCCTTGGAATGCTTTCCGGCATACAGTGACAGAAGGATATTCTCCTCATCAAGGCCGGTAAGCGCGGCAAAGCCCTGGAACGACGACAGATCCTCCTGATCCAGAAGATCTCTGTTTGTTCCGTCTCCGTGTATTATCCTTGCTGCGGGAAGTCCCTCTGAGAGTTCCTCGCATCTCTTATAATCCATCTCAACGATGGTGGTTTCGATACCGGATCTTAAAAGTCTTTCCGCAAGATAGTAAGAAAGGGTTCCGCCTCCCACGATCATTGCATTTCTGACCCTGCCCTTTACGACGCCCAGCTTTTTAAAGAAAGCGAGAGCATCCTTTCTGGTGGTTGCGATACTGACATCATCATCTGCGGCAAAAGAGAAATTACCTTTGGGTATGATAACTTCCTTGCCTCTTCTGATGGTGCAGACGATTATTCCTTTGAGGATATCCTCTCTCAGAATGGAAAGAGGCTGTCCGCAAATGGACATTTCTTCGGTTACATGGAAATGGAAAAGCTCAACTCTTCCGCCCGAGAAAGTATCGATCTTAAATACCTGGGGAAAGAGGAACACTCGGGATATCTCCATTGCGGCGGTATCTTCGGGATTGATTACCATCGCAAGGTTGAATTCTCTCTTAAGGAAATCTATCTCATGTGAGTAGATGGGATTTCTGACTCTGGCTATGGTCTTACATCTTCCCGCTCTGCCTGCGATCAGACATGCGAGAAGGTTTTTCTCATCGGAATCCGTAACCGCAATAAAGAGGTCACACTCCTTGATGCCTGCTTCCAGAAGGGACTGGTAGCTGACACCGTTTCCGATAACGCCCATAGCATCGTAATGATTGGTAACCGCTGCGATAGCTTCGCTGTCCTCATCGACAAGTGTTATATTATGATCTTCGCTGGATAACAGCTTGGTAATTACCATACCTACCTTGCCGCATCCGACAATGACTATGTTCATAAATCCTCCGGGGCATATATGCCACCTTTTTAAGTCCAAAACACTACATGATGTATAATACTATTTTGAGGCGGATATTTCAATCAAAGCACCCCTTAACCGTTTGACCAAAAACAGGCACTGATATATTATTTTTTTATGGAAAAATCACGTAAACAACTGACTTTCATCACACTGATCATTCTTGCAATAACCGCAGTTATTGTATTCTATACCAATCGTATCATCCCATTCATGATGGACGATCTCTGGTACTCGACCCTTTTGGATTCGGATAAACCCATAGCCTCAATAGCGGACATCATCCACGCACAGGTATGGCACTGGCACAACTGGGGCGGAAGGAGCCTTGCTCACGGCCTTCTACAGCTCATCATCCTTGCGGGTGAAGGATTTGCCGATGTCTTAAACACCCTTTGGCTCTTTGTTTTATCCTTTACGGTCATCCTCTGTTCCAAAACAAGCTCGGCAGGACTTAAGAACAAGCTTGTCGCAATAACCCTTACATCAGGTCTTATCATCGGCCTTTCCGCAAACTGGAAAATGAGCATGTTCTGGGAAGCCGGAGCCGCCAATTACCTCTACATAACCGCTTTCCTTCTTTTCTATATGTTCTGCTACTTAAGAGAAGTCGAAGGTGAGGTTAAGTCCCTCCCCGGAATCACATTCTGGATGATCCCCCTTGCGCTTATCGCAGGCTGGAGTAACGAGAACATGGGCCCCACCTGTTTCATCGTCTCCCTGATAGTTATGATCCTTATGAAAAAGAATACGAGAAAGATCCCTTTATGGATGATCGAAGGCAGCATCATTTGCTTCATCGGATGCATCCTTTGCATCGCAGCTCCCGGCAACTTCGTAAGAGCAGCCGAGGCTGAGAATGAATACGGAATTATCTGGAAGATATTCCTCAGATGCTACGGCGAGTGCAAAGCTCTTTTCTCATTCCAGATCCTTACCCTGCTTACTCTTGCAGCGGTTCTGATCATAAGCATCACCTTCCTCGGA
>JAEEGL014203520.1_pt1 | contig 10822 bp, 6 predicted proteins | sample 9134231 | NCBI WGS metagenome assembly JAEEGL01 (sample SAMN16246548, study PRJNA631951) | gut metagenome | biome: gut microbiome; feature: rumen; material: fiber-attached | host: Bos | place: Iran: Karaj | collected 2018-10
GCATACCGATTAAATACCGTAAGTATTAATAAGTGCTAAAAACACTAAAGCAGCACATGTCATGTACATGCCTGCATATGCCTAATTATTCATAGGCTGGTTCGCGTTTAAGGCTCCGTAGAGCGTGAATTATCATATTACGTTGCTAAGGCCGCGTGTGTGGCGACATGCAGCACGAAAACTAAGCCACGGCAGTACAAAGTTTGGTTTCTTGCAGCTTTGTACGTATGCCAAAATGAAACAGGAGACTATGTATGTAGATTCATATCCACGTGGTGATTCGGACGGGGAGGCAGTATCCCCCAGCTCCACCAACATATTTTTAAAAAAAACAAAACAAGCCAAAAAGCTTGTTTTTTGTTACGCGTTTTGTCGATCATTACAAAATAATTATTCACACGATAATACACAAAACAAAAACAATTTGAAGAAATCAAAAATAACGTTGTAAAAAAAACAACAAAAAATGCTTAAGCTAATTAACAGATTCAAAAACTAATAATAATGTAAAAAGCACAACACAAAAACTGAACAAATCTATTGCATTTTTATTAAAAGTGTGCTACCATTAGGACAGTCGAGATGACTAAAACAAAAACTAAAAATAAAAAGGAAAGAACATGAAAAGAAGTTACAAAAAACGCAGAAAACCATAAAATTTGGCGGGCGAAAAGGTAATTTCTAGCCATGAATTACAAAATAGGAATTACCTAAAGCTCCGCCAAATGCGTAGAGCGCGCTAAAAATCTTTCATTAGTACCTTAATCAAAAACATAAACAAGAGTGAAAGGAAAAATTAGCAAGGATCAATGCTTCACTTAATGTGAAGCGGTCAAAGGGAAAAGCGGGATTACGGTTGTGGCCAATAGTTGTGATTTAAGCGCCAGATAACCACCCGCTTCTCTCCATATTAAATCACAAAGTCTTGGGGGATAAAAACAGTTATGGTATAATCAAGGATATGAAGCTAAATCGCATCATACCGGTGATAAGTATTATTGGACTCGCAGCCATGATTCTTATACTTACTCTTACTTCGCCTACGGAAATTGGTCCGTTAGGTGTTTTATTATTTTTTACAACATTATACATCTCTATATTTGGAACCGTTTCACTCGTGATGCGTCTTTTTTACAAATTTGCCTATTCCGACCGCACCTTTAGAAACAAAGATTACCTTTACGCGGCCGTATTTGCATTTGGTCCAATTATGCTTTTAATGGCACGCTCTTTTGGCGCCATTAATCTCTGGACAATCGCTCTTATCACGATTTTTATGATTTTAGCGGAATTTCTGGTCGCAAAACGCATGTAATGTGATAAAATAAGCATATGGACTTTGGTCATAACGGACAAGATCCCATTCGCCACGCTTCTGCGAGCGAACAGCCATTTTTCACCGCCGGGCAGGGCAATGATATGCCTGAGCGCAATGATTTTGAACCCGAAAACAACTTAGACCTTTCTAATAAAGCATCCACTTGGGGAATTACCAATTATCAATCAGATGCCCAAGCAATGAACTTATTCAGCACTCAAGAAGCAATTCACAGTTCCAAGGAGGAGACAATTACTGTTTCTCAAGAAGCTACGCTTCAAAACAACGCTGAGAACACTCTTGAAAGAGCTCCTAAGATGCCTCCGAGTTTACCCGACTTCGTATTAGATGCCCCAGGCCCCATAGACACATTTGAATCTAATAACATCAATTTTTCTGAGCATTCTATTCGTACTGAAGGAGATCATCTAAATAAAGCTGCAGTTAAAGAGGTTGAAACAGTTATCGCTACTCTCGATTCTACCGGCAATGTCGCCGATTTCTATTCCGCGATCAGAGGTGACGCCAAACATCCCGGCATGATGCAAACCAATCTAAAAAACTCTTTTAATAGAGAGGTAGGCGAGTAATGAACGGTTGGGTGGTAGTTACAGCAGTAATCGTAGCGGTTATCCTTTTCATTGGTGCCACCTCAGGTTCACGCATCGCTAAACTCCGCAAATCCAAAAAATACGAGAGGGGCCTTAAGATGGTGCCGCTCCTCATCCATTTACCACCTTCCACCGATGATATTAATGGTGGAGGCCGCGACAAACGCGATATCGCAGACGAAGCTATCTCTAAAGCTCAGGTGATGTATTCTATTTTAGCATCTACCATCACCAAGGGTTTCAAAACTAAGCTCTATGGCCAACGTCATTTTTCCTTTGAAATTATCTCGAGTGATGGATTTATTAGGTATTATGCCATTGTGCCGGCTGTCTTAACAGAGACAGTTAGACAAGCTATCCAATCTGCTTATCCGACCGCTCGAATAGAGGAAAAACGCGAAGAAAACATCTTTGCGCCAGATGGCCGAATTGAAAATGTTGCTGGCGCTGAACTTACTCTTGAAAAAGATTATTTTCTCCCTATCGCCACCTATGAAGAAACTAAAACCGACGCCTCAATGGCGATTTTGAACGCTCTCTCTGCCGTGAACAAAGGCGAAGGTGCCTCTGTACAAATTTTATTCCGTCCTGCACAAAAAAGTTGGTCCGATAAGGGCAAACAGCACATCGAAAATCTTCAAACAGGGAAAAAGACCAAAAAGTCTGGTGGTTCTAATTTAGCTCTCGTCTTTTCCGATATTATACGCGCTCCCTTTGAAGTCCCTGGTGTTCACGAAAAAACTGAACAAACTACCACTTTTACGGCCATTAATCAAAGCGAAATCACTGCTATTACCGGCAAAATGCGCTACCCGGGCTTTGAAACGTTGATTAGGGTAATAGCTTGCTCCTCCAATAAACCACGCTCAGAGGCAATTATAGGTGGCATTGTGGCAGCTTTTTCACAATTCGATTCTCAAGAGGGCAACAGATTTAAGGTCAACACTTTTAAAGATGCCAAAAAACTGACCGTCGACTACACGCTTAGATTCTTCCCACTTAAAACCACCGATAGCATCTTAAATAGCGTTGAGTTGGCCTCGATTTTTCATTTGCCAGAGCAAAGCTCTATTCCTAATTCTCAGGTAGAGCGCCAGCTCACCAAGCAGGTAGATGGACCGGCTCGTTTAGTAACAGAGGGAGTATTCCTTGGGACTAATGAATTCAGAGGCGCTAAAAAGGCAATTTACCTCGGTGATGATGACCGTCGTCGTCATATGTACATCATCGGCCAAACCGGTATGGGTAAATCTGTTTTTCTCGAGAACATTGCCTTTCAAGATATGTGTGATGGACGCGGCTTTGCCTTTATTGACCCCCATGGCGATGCTGTCGAAGCTCTCTTAAAACGCGTACCAAAAGAGAGAATAGATGACGTTATCTATTTCGACCCTGCCGATATTGAGCACCCGGTCGGCATGAATATGTTTGAATATACCTCTGAAGACCAAAAGGATTTCATCGTTCAAGAGGGAATCAGTATGCTGCAATCTCTGTTTGATCCAAATAATCAAGGATACTTTGGCCCACGCGGTCAGCATATGTTTAGAAATGCCGCTCTCCTTCTCATGTCTGATCCGGCAGGAGCTACTTTCATTGACATTCCTCAGTGTTTTACTGACCCGGAATTCGTCAAATCGAAACTTCGATATGTCACTGATAAAGCAGTTTATGACTATTGGACTAAGGAATTTCCAGCCTCTCAAAAATCCAACGATGCCGGTGAAGTTATCACCTGGTTCGCCTCCAAATGGGGTCCGTTTATCTCTAATACTATTATGCGAAACACCTTAGGCCAAGTAAAATCCGGCTTCAATATCCGCGAAATTATGGATAATAAAAAGATTTTCCTCGTCAATCTCTCTAAGGGAAGACTCGGCGATATCAATGCCAATCTTTTAGGTATGATTTTTGTAATGAAATTCCAGCAAGCCGCTATGAGCCGCCAAGATATACCAGAAGAACAGCGTCAAGATTTCTGTCTATACGTAGATGAGTTCCAGAATTTCGCCACTGATTCCTTTGAGTCTATCTTAAGCGAAGCTCGAAAATATCGCCTAAATCTCATCGTTGCCAACCAGTTTATGACTCAATTAACAGACAAAATCAGGGAAGCTTTGCTTGGTAATGTCGGTACTATCGTTTGTGGCCGTGTAGGTGTCACTGACGCTGCTTTAATGGTTAAAGCCTTTACGCCAACCTTTACGGCCGAAGATCTCACCAAGACTCCAAATCACGCTGCCATTGCCAAAGTCATGATGTTTGGCATGCCTTCTAATCCGTTCACTATAAATCTGGCACCACCGATGGGAGAGCCAAATGACGAAATCATGGAAAGCCTCAAAGCCTATTCAGCAACCAAATATGCTAAAACTCGTGTCGAGGTAGAAAATGAAATTAAAGCCCGCTGGAGCGCCACAGAACGCGCTAAGAAGGCCGAAGCGCCAAAAAAGCCTACTGATACGACTCCGAGCCTAAACGCCTCTCCTGAGCCACAAAAACAGCCAAAAACGGCATTTTTAGACGATTGGTTTAGTCAGAACTCTTGAATTATCTGTCTAATAGGTGTATAATAGATAGGTATATTTAAGAAGAGGTATTATTATATGGCAAAAGAAGCCTATGATTCGTCTGAGATTCGAGTGTTGGAGGGATTGGAGCCAGTTAGATTACGTCCTGGCATGTACATCGGTTCCACTGGCTATGACGGTCTACATCACCTTATTAAGGAAATTGCCGATAACTCTATCGATGAAGCTATCGCTGGATATGCTAACCGTATCGATATCACCATCTTAAACGACGGCGGTGTCCGAGTAGACGACAACGGTCGCGGTATTCCTGTAGATATTCACCCCAAAACCAAAAAATCCACCCTTGAGACAGTTCTTACCGTGCTCCACGCCGGTGGTAAATTCGGTGATGGTGGCTACAAAGTTTCATCTGGCCTTCATGGCGTTGGTTCATCCGTAGTAAATGCTCTTTCTACCCACATGATGGCTGAAGTTTACAGGGAAGGAAAGACCCACCACATTGAATTTGATACTGGTAAACCTACCATGGAACTTCAAGTTACCAAGGGTTCTCCGCGTGAACATGGTACCTCTATTACTTTTTATCCTGATCCATCTATTTTTAAAGAAACGACGACCTTTGATTATGATTGGGTATCGAGTTATGCTCGTCACCAAGCTTATCTGACGAAAGGCATCTTAATCACGGTTAAAGATGAACGTACCGGCGCTAAAGAATCTTTTTATTTCGAAGGCGGCATTAAGAGCTATGTCAAACGTCTTAATAATGGCAAAGAGGTTCTCTCTGACGACATCTTTTATGTTGAAAAACAGGTTAATGACACTGGCATAGAAATTGCACTACAATATAATGATACTTTTGCTGAAATCATGAAACCATTTGCCAATAACGTTCTTACCCCTGATGGTGGTATGCACGTAGTTGGTTTCCGCACCGGTCTTAACCGCACTATTAATGACTATGCTCGTAAAAATGGCCTCCTAAAAGAAAAAGAAGACAACCTTACCGGTGATGATATTAAAGAAGGTCTTACCGCTGTTATTCTTGTTAAGCTGCCAGATCCACAGTTTGAAGGTCAGACCAAGAACAAGCTCGGTAATCCAGAGGTAAGAGGCTATGTAGACAAGGTAATCACTGAATATTTTGGCTACTACCTCGAAGAGAATCCGGCTATTGCTAAGAAAATTGTCGGTAAAGCCACTCTCGCCGCCCGCGCCCGTAAAGCTGCTCGCGCTGCTCGTGATAACGTTATCAGAAAAGGCGCCTTCGAAGGTTTGAATCTTCCATCTAAATTAGCCGATTGTTCCTCTCGTGACCGTTCGGAGTGCGAACTCTTCATCGTAGAGGGTAACTCCGCTGCTGGTTCCGCCAAAGAAGGCCGCAACCCGCAAATCCAAGCCATTTTACCACTCCGTGGTAAGGTATTAAACACTGAACGTGCCCGTCTCGATAAAATGCTTGCCAACCAAGAGTTGGTATCTCTAATCAAAGGCCTCGGCGTGGGTATCGGCGAACAATTTGATATCAACGGCCTCCGTTACGATAAAATCATCTTCATGACTGATGCTGATGTCGATGGTCTTCATATTGCTACACTTCTTATGACCTTTTTCTTCCGTTATATGCCACAGGTCATCGAACAGGGCCACGTCTATCTTGCTAAACCACCTCTATTTGGTTTAATCAAAGGTACCGGTAATACTCGTAAGATTGATTACGTCTACGATGATGCTGCTCTCGAAGCAAAATTGACCGAAAAAATCGAAGAAAAGAAGAAAAGCGGCACTAAAATCGACGAATCTCAAGAGAGATTCAAGCAAGCCGGTTACACCGCCCAGCAACGCTTTAAAGGTCTCGGCGAAATGGACGCTAAACAGCTCTGGGAAACCACAATGGATCCAGAGAATCGCATTTTAGTTCAGGTCCATATTGAAGATGCTGAAAAAGCCGATGCTGTATTCGCAAAACTAATGGGAGACCAGGTCGACCTCCGTAAAAACTTCATTCAAGCTGGCGCCGCAAACGTTGATTTGGATGACTTGGACTTCTAAAAAGGAGATAAATTATGGCAAAAGATGAAGAAATGAAAAACGAAATGCTCCCAAAAGAAATGAATAACGAAGAAATCACAGAAGGCGAAATAGTAAAAACCGGTATCGAAAACCGTGAGGTCGAAGGCACCATGGAGGAATACTTCCTCAAGTATTCCATGTCTGTAATCGTCGACCGCGCACTTCCAGATGTTCGCGATGGTTTGAAGCCAGTTAATCGCCGTATATTATATACAATGAACAAAAACGGCTGGAAGGCCCCACACGCCACCGTCAAATCCGCTCGTATCGTCGGTGACGTCATGGGTAAATATCATCCGCACGGTGATTCATCTATCTATATGGCTATGGTTAACCTTGCTCAACCTTGGAAAATGCGTTACACGCTTATTGAAGGTCAAGGTAATTTCGGTTCAATGGATGGTGATGAGCCAGCTGCCTATCGTTATACCGAAGCTCGCATGGACAAAATCGGTGTCGAACTTCTTACCGATATCGATAAAGACACCGTAGATTTTCGTGATAACTTCGATGGTACCGAACAGGAACCAGTTGTGCTTCCAGCTGCTCTTCCAAATATTCTCTTAAATGGTCAGATGGGTATTGCCGTTGGTATGGCTACCAACATCCCACCACACAACTTAGGTGAACTCGTAGATGCCACCGTTGCCCAAATTGATAATCCTGATATCACTCTCGATGAGCTCATGAAGCACGTCAAAGGCCCGGATTTCCCAACCGGCGCCGAAGTATATGGCGGTACTCCTATGAAAGAAGCCTATGCCACTGGTAAAGGCTCTGTCGTCATCCGTGCTGTAGCTAATATCGAAGAGCGCAAAAACGGTCGCTTTAATATCGTAATTACCGAAGTCCCATACGGTATGAGTAAAGAGGACTTTATCGATAAGGTTCGTGATCTCGTACTCGCGAAGAAACTCGACCACATTGCCGACGCCCGAGACGAATCCGCACGCGGTAAGATCCGTATCGTAGTTGAACTTAAAAAAGATGCCTTCCCAAAGAAGATTCTGAACCAACTCTATAAGCTTACTCCGTTGCAAACCGCGTTTCATTATAATATGCTCGCCCTCGTTAGCGGTGTTAAGGAAACTTCTAAAGGTCCACGCGAAACCTTGCAGCCGCGTACTCTCGGCCTCAAGGAAATCTTAGCCGAATTTATTAAACATCGTCAAAAAGTGGTGCGTCGCCGTACTGAATTTGACCTTAAAAAGGCCAAAGAACGCGCACATATCTTAGAGGGTTTGAAAATTGCTCTCGATAACATCGATGAGGTAATCAAAGTCATCCGCGCCTCTTATGATGATGCCGACAAGCAGCTCATGAGCAGATTCGGCCTCTCTGAAATCCAGGCTAATGCCATCTTACAGATGCAACTTCGTCGTCTCCAAGGCTTGGAAAGAGATAAAATTGAAGAAGAACTCAAAGAGCTCCATGAACTTATCAAGAAACTCGAAGCTATTCTCGCCGACGAGAACGAAATCTTCCGTGTTATTAAAGAAGAGCTCCTCGCTCTCAAAGAGAAGTATGGTGATCCACGTCGTTCGAAGATTATTAATCATGAAGTTGGTAAGTTCTCCGAAGAAGAACTAATTCCGGAAGAAGAAAGCGTTATCCTCTTAACGACTGAGAACTACATGAAACGCGTTCCTCAAGCGGACTTCCGCCGCCAGAATCGCGGTGGCAAAGGCAAACGTGGCATGACCACCAAGGAAGAAGATGTAATTGCGCAAATTCTTACCGCCAATTCACATGACTTCTTATTATTCTTCACTAACCAGGGAAGATTATTCCGTATGAAGGCTTACGAAGTGCCACAAGCTTCGTTAGCCGCCAAGGGTACTGCCGCTGTAAATATGCTGAATATGCACCCGGAAGAGAAAATTACCGCTATTATTAAACAGGGTGAAACCGGCGGCAACGGCTTCCTCTTTATGGCTACCAAGAAGGGCACAATCAAAAAATCCGCTATCAAAGATTTCTTCAATGTTAGAAGTAACGGTCTGATTGCCATCAAGCTCGATAATGGCGATGAGCTCCGCTGGGTCAAAGAGACTACCGGTGAAAACGATATTGTCATCTCAACTTCTGCCGGCCAAGCTACCCGCTTTAACGAGAAAGAAGTTCGTGCCATGGGCCGTTCGGCCATGGGCGTGCGTGGTATGCGTCTCCGTCCAAGAGATGAAATTGTCGGTATGGACGTTGTAACTGATCCAAAGCAAAAACTCATTGCAGTTTCTGCCAATGGCTACGGCAAAGCCACCCTCGTTTCTAACTTCCCACCGCACAAGCGTGGCGGCGTTGGTATCAAAGTCGCTTCTGTCACCGCTAAAACCGGTCCGATTGTCGCAGTTCATACTCTTGATCCGGAAGCTAAAGAAGTAATCATGATGTCCACCAAAGGCCAAGCCATCCGCGTCGCCATGAAAGAAATTCCGACTCTCGGCCGTGCCACTCAGGGCGTTCGCATCATGAAGATGAGCGAAGGTGATACTGTCGCATCTATCGGTATCGTTCTCCCAGAAGAAGAACCTGAAGCTGAAAAACCGCAAGCAGAACAAAAATAAGCCTATACATTTTAATACTTAGTGTTGGGGGTTGTATAGTTTTGATACCTATGTATATACTCTGTCAAAATTAAAAAAGGAGTATATCATGGGTAAAAAAATCCCACTGTTATTATCAACGCTAACTATAATTAGTCCAATTCTTCGGTGTTTGTCAGCTTCTGCCACTACACTTCCACCGGAAAATGAGCGCGAATCTTGGTCGGTAATTGAACTTTTAAGCGTTGCCGACGAAGTTAACGAAAGAATTAAAGGGGGTTGCGATGGAGATTCTTCGTGCATGTTATCAAATTACGAAACTATCCGCTCTGGAGACGATAAACAAGCAACATATTTAAAACTTCGAGAGAGAAGATTCATTGTTTCATCAATTAATCCCTCTGATGAATCGTTTCGTGTCATCTATTTTGATGACAGCCTGAAAAACAAAATCAATGGTATCGATGAAAGCGAACAGATCAATCACGCCATCTTTTTATGGTTTAACAAATGGCAAATGCAGGTCAATATTTATTTCCGCGAGGAACTATTTAATGATGATTTAGAGGGGAAGCATATTTTATATTATGCAGACGAACGTCAATCGCATAATCAGATTATCTTCTCTAATCTCATTACTGAATTCCGACTAAATGAAGGTGAAATATCCGGTATTTTAAATGGCCGTCTTGATTATTCGGTTGGTGCCGGCCCACATTTTGATAGGAGTGAAACTGCTAACTTTTCGTCTTGCCAGTATGAATTGGGCGACGAGTGTCGTGCTATGTTTGATAATACCGGTATGGTGACATATGCGCCAGCTTCTCCGGCAGAACCACTGCCTTTAACTCCAGTTATTGAGCAATTTCATATAACAGCGAGTCAAGATAATATGGAGGGCTCTGATAGCAGCCAGATAGAGGTCATAACCGAGGGCGAAAGCTTCTATATTGGTCCGAATAACGATGATGAGATGGAAAATTGGATTGAGGTAGTTGATAATCATACCGAAGAAGATAGTAGCTCCACTGAGATTGTAGCCCAAGCTACTGTGTCAGAAAAAACGAGCCAATCATCTTCTACTGTTGTATCGAATCAATCATCAGATAATAATACTAATGGAGAAATGATAACCAGCTCATTATTGATTTCGTCCGAGGCGAGTACAAAACAAACAACCGCCGAACCTAATCCGGTAGTTGCTTCTACTCTAAGTGCTGCTTCTTCAAGTGTCGACGGCGTAGAAGTTCCAATCGCTGGTGGAACAGAAAAATGCGCAAAATCCCCTAAATCTCCTTGGTGGCTCATCGCACTCTTCGGAATATGCCTCTTGCCATTTGTCTGGTTCATCCTTCCGAATCGCAAAAACAAAAAAGACGACAAAAAGTCGAAAAATCTTTAAAAAAGTCCTTGACAAAAAAAGACTCTTGCGGTAGACTAAATATAGTCTAAAGCTGCGAGTACAACTTATATTTTAGTAGTCTTTAGAAATATTTTAACAATTTGGTTGTGCAATTAATCATCGTCAGTTTATTTATTTAATTTGAGTTTTTCAAATTTTCTATAATGGAGAGTTTGATCCTGGCTCAGGATGAATGCTGGCGGCGTGCCTAATACATGCAAGTCGAGCGGTAACAGGGCTTCACCGTTTCCTTGACACTCCGGGCTTATAAGCGGGAGGTTGTTTTCGAGGGAACAGTGAAGCTGCTGACGAGCGGCGGACGGCTGAGTAACGCGTGGGAA
>JAEEGL014559699.1_pt1 | contig 10822 bp, 11 predicted proteins | sample 9134231 | NCBI WGS metagenome assembly JAEEGL01 (sample SAMN16246548, study PRJNA631951) | gut metagenome | biome: gut microbiome; feature: rumen; material: fiber-attached | host: Bos | place: Iran: Karaj | collected 2018-10
ATTCCCCGAAAGTGCCGACCTATGACCTGCTGCCGCAGATGAGCGCTCCCGAGGTGGCCGAGAAACTGATCGACAAGATCAATTCCGAGGTCGAAGACCTGATCATCCTGAACTTCGCCAACGGCGACATGGTGGGCCACACCGGCGTCTATACGGCCGTGACCAAGACGGTCGAGTGCATCGACAAGCTGGTCGGCAAGGTGGTGGATGCGGCGATCGCCCGTGGCTATGTGGTCCTGCTGACCGCCGATCACGGCAACGCCGACTTCGAGGTCAATCCGGACGGTACGCCCAACACGGCTCACTCCCTCAACACGGTGCAGTTCGTCGTGATGAACGCGGGTGATGAGGTGAAGACGGTGAAAGACGGCGCCTTGTGCAATGTGGCGCCGACCATTCTCAAGTTGATGGGAATTCCCCAGCCGGCCGCGATGACGGCCGAGCCGTTGATCTAGCCCGTCACTTCAGCTTTTTCCTGAGGCCTCGGATCAGTCCGAGGCCTATTTGTGTCCAGCTGAGCCCGATGGGGCTGCGCTGGACCAGGTTCATGGCCAGGTTGACGGGTTTGTAATACTCCCGGACCCCGTGGATGTCCCGCTTGAGCAGCTTCTGCTTCCGCTGACGGTCCCGGTGTGCGCTGCGGATGGCGGCATCCAGTTCGTCCGTCGTCTCGATATGGGCATACTTGCTATTCATCGTCGTCGTCAAAGAATACATTGATGAAGATCTGGACGAACAGGTCGCGGAACAGCTGTTTGCGACGGGTGAAGAGTACGAGGAAGGCGACGAGGAAGACGCCGAAAACGATCAGCGTCCCCCAGGGAGTGCCGACGAGGGAGTTGAGCCATTGCAGCAGGGCCAGTGAGAGCAGGCCCAGCACGATGGCGAGCACGGCGAAGATCAGCAGGTAGGCGAGCGTCTGCCCGAGGGCGGTGGACAGCCCGCGCGTCGCCTTGAGCTTGGCTTCGTCCAGGCGCAGGTCGGCGTACTCCCGCGCCTCTTCCAGCAGGGATTCCAACGACTTCTCCCGGGACATACTAGTCGACAGTTTCTTCAGCCCCGACTTCGGGATCGGCGGATTCCCATTCTTCCTGCTCCGGGGAGTCCTTGTGGGAGAGGACTCCTTCGAGCTTGTCCAGGCACTTCAGGACGGCGGAACGGGCGTCCTCAAAAAACTTCTCGCCCTTCTCCGTGTTGGCCAGGATGAGCAGGGCGGCCCCCGTCACCATACCGGTGACGAAAGGGAAAAACGAATGACTTTTCGACATGGCTATAGCGTGTTTTCAATGAGTTCAAAATCCAGCAGGCGCTGCTCCAGGTTGGCGCTCTTGACGCGGATCCGCACCGGGTCTCCGAGACGGAACTGTTGGTGGCGGCGCTTGCCTACGAGACGGTAGCGGGCTTCGTCGAATTCGAAGAAATCGGAGCGGATGTCCCGGACGGACACCATGCCCTCGATCTTGGTCGGCTCGATCTCCACGTACATGCCCCACTCCGTGAGTCCGGACACGTGGCCGTCGTATTCCTCGCCGATCTTGTCCTGCATGAATTCGACAAGCTTGTATTTGACGGAGGTACGCTCGGCGTCCGCCGCCACGAGTTCCCGCTCCGAGGCGTGCCGGCATTCTTCTTCGTACTGGTCTTTCTTGCGGCTGTCGGCGCCGCCCAGGTAGAGGGCCAGCAGGCGGTGCACCATCAGGTCGGGGTAGCGCCGGATGGGGGAGGTAAAATGGGTGTAGAATTTGAAGGCCAGGCCGTAGTGGCCGATGTTGTCGGTGCTGTAGCAGGCCTTGGCCATGGCCCGCAGGGCCAGGTTCTCCATCGCGGCGAATTCGGGCTTGCCCTTGGCGGAATCCAGCAGGGCGTTGAGGGACTTCGCCGTGGCGCGGGCTCCCTGCTTGTCGGCGGGGATGCGGTGGCCGAAGCCCTTGGCGAAAGAATAGAGGTTCTCCAGCTTGATCTCGTTGGGCTCGCCATGGACGCGGTACACGAAGGTCTTGGCATTCTTCTGCACCACGCCGTTCATCTGCCCGCCCGTGGCGACGAACTCCGCCACCGTGCGGTTCGCCAGGAGCATGAACTCCTCGATCAGCCAGTTGGCCTCCTTGGAAACCTTCTGATAGACGCGCAGGGGCTTGCCCTTCTCATCCACCTCCACCTTCATCTCCGGCCGGTCGAAATCGATCGCCCCTGCCGCACGCTCCCGCTCCTTCATGATCAGCGCCAGTTTGTTCAGCGTAACGATTGCGGTATTCAATTCTGAATCGGCAAGCGAAGCGGCAGATTCGATGATGGACTGAGCCTGGTCATAATCGAGCCGGAAATCGGAGTTGATGACGCTGCGGCCGATCCAGCGGGACTTGATTTCCGCCTTGGGCGTCATCTCGAACACCGCCGAAAACGTCAGCTTATCCTCATGCGGCCGAAGCGAACAGAGCTTGTTGCAGAGTTTCTCCGGAAGCATGGGCACGGTACGGTCCACGAGATAGACCGAAGTTCCGCGCTCCCGCGCCTCCCGGTCCACTGGCGAACCGGGCCGGACATACCAGGACACATCGGCGATATGCACGCCGATCTCATAATTGCCGTTCTGCAAAGGCTTGAACGACAGGGCGTCATCGAAATCCTTGGCATCCGCGGGGTCGATCGTGAGCGTAAACGTGTCCCGGAAATCCTTGCGTCCCTTCAGTTCGGCCTCCGTGATTTCCTCGGAAATCTTGTCGGCGGCATTTTCCACCTCGGAGGAGAAACGGTAGGGGAGATTGAACTCCGCCAGGATGGCATGCATCTCGGTATCATTCTCCCCGGGCATGCCCAGCACATCCACCAAATGGCCGGAAGGCCCCGGATCCCGGCGGTCCCAGCGGTCCACGACCGCGGCCACCTTCATCCCGGCCTTCGCCCCCATGGCGGCAGCCTGCTCCGCATCCACCTGGATGTCGTAGGGCATCGTCTTGCTCTGCATCAGGACCCAGGCCTGGGCACCGACGCTATGGTAGTAACCTACGAAGGGACGGTTCGAACGCTCCAGAATCTCCACGACCTCGCCCTCCCGGCGCCGCACGTCGCCCGAGCGCTCCCGGGTCACGGCCACCCGAACGGTATCGCCCTGCAGGGCGTGGCGGGTCTTGGAAGCCTTGACGAAAATGTCGTCCTCCTGGTTCTCCACGATGACGAAGATGAATCCCTCGCGGGTCATCTGCACCTTCCCGGTGAACTGCGGGAAGCTTTTCCGGCTTCCGGAGCCGGAATGTTTCTTGCCGGACGGCTTCCGGCCTTTGCTGCTTCTTTTCTGCATAACGGGTATTTCAGAAACAAAGGTAACGAAATCTCGCGGAAAAATCGTATCTTCGTATGTCGTTCCTTCATCATGTGTACAGAAAAACTGAAATCCAGTCTCCGGGCGATTCCGGACTTCCCCAAGGAAGGCATCCTGTTCTGGGATGTCACCACGATGTTCAAGGATGCGGAAGCGCTCCGCATCCTCTCGGACGAACTCTATGAGCTTTACAAGGACAAAGGGATCACCAAGGTCGTCGGCCTGGAGTCCCGTGGATTCATCATGGGCCCGCCCCTGGCCATCCGCCTGGGCGCCGGCTTCGTGATGGCCCGCAAGCCCGGCAAGCTCCCTGCTGAGGTCGTCAGCGAGACCTACATCAAGGAATACGGCCGGGACACCATCGAGATCCACACCGACGCCATCTCCTCCGATGATGTGGTACTGATCCACGACGACCTTCTGGCGACGGGCGGGACGATGGCCGCCGCCGTCAACCTGGTCCGCAAGTTCAATCCGAAGAAGATCTACATCAACTTCAACATCGAAATTGAAGGCCTGAAAGGACGGGAGCTGCTGCCCGCCGACGTCGAAATCACTTCGGTCATCAAAGTCTGACACAAACACAACATATCCGCGAGATGAAAAAAGCACTATGGATGGCGATGTCTTTCGCCGCGTTGCTCTTTGCTCAAGGAGCGAAGGCACAGACCAATCTGCAGGTGTTCTATGACTTCGGTTCGGATCGCCAGCATGTTACTACTACCCTTGAGGGTTTCTACAATGACAATTGGGGGAACACCTTCTTCTTCGTGGACTACGACTACAACAACCGGGACCTCAGCGGCACCGTCATTTCGCCCAACGGGACGTATTTCGAGATCGCCCGCTGCCTGAACTTCTGGCAGGACAGCGCCCTTTCGCCGCTCAGCCTGCAGGTGGAGTACAACGGCGGCATCTACTCGACCTTCCCGATCAACAGCGCCTGGCTCGCCGGTCTGGACTGGTTCGTCCACAGCGCCGATTTCAACAACACCTTCAACTTCAAGGTGCTCTACAAGAATATCATCAAGGGTACCAGCGCCGCTCCGCTCCAGTTCACCTTTGTCTGGGGCCTGCAGGACCTGTTCGGCGTCCGCGGCCTGCGCTTCTCCGGTTTCGCCGATTTCTGGTGGGAGGATCACGCCCTCTTCGATGAGAACTTCGATTACCTCGGGGAGGCTTCGACGGTATTCCTTTCCGAGCCCCAGCTCTGGTACAACATCGGCCAGCATATCGGCTGCGACAACCTGAACATCGGCGGCGAGCTCGAGCTCTCCTACAACTTCGGCACCACCCAGGGTTTCCGCTGCCGTCCCTGCCTCGGTATGAAGTGGGTCTTCTAAGACGGCTGGGCTATGGCAGACTTCCTACACAAGGCTTTCGGCTTTGAAGCCGGAAAGCATACGGTCCGGACCGAAATCCTCGCCGGTATCACGACCTTCCTGACGATGGCCTATATCCTGGCCGTCAATCCCAGCATCTTCAGTGCCCTCGACGGCATGCCGGGCGGAGCCGTGTTCACGGCCACCGCGCTGGCGGCCATCGTCGGTACGCTGGTGATGAGCCTGTATGCCAAGAAACCCTTCGCCCTCGCCCCGGGCATGGGCCTGAACGCCTTCTTCGTCTATACGGTCTGTCTGACGATGGGCTACAGCTGGCAGTTCGCGCTGACCGCCGTCCTGCTCGAAGGTATCCTGTTCATCATCCTGACGCTTACCAACGTCCGCACCTGGCTGCTGAATGCGATTCCGGGCACCCTCAAGAAGGCGATCGGCGCCGGTATCGGCCTGTTCATCGCGTTCATCGGCATGCAGAATTCCGGAATCATCATTGACTCCGACTCCACCCTCGTGACCCTGGGCGACATCACCCACGGCACTGCCCTCGTGGCCATGCTCGGACTGATGATTACGGCCGGCCTGGTGATGCTCAAGGTGCGCGGCGGCATCCTGATCGGTATCATCCTCACCTCCCTGCTCGGCATGGTCGTCAAGGACCCTGCCACGGGGGAGGCCGTCACCCAGCTGATGCGCGGCGACTCCGGCTCCGTCCGGCTCCTGTCCGCTCCGGACAGCATCTCCCCGATCTTCTGCCAGTTCGAGTTCCATCATATCCTGACCTGGGACATGCTGGTGGTCGTGTTTACCTTCCTCTTCGTGGATATGTTCGACACGATGGGGACGATCATCGGCGTCCATCAGGGTGCCGGTCTGGCCGAGCGGGATGAGGTGGAAGGCATCGAAAAGATGTTCATGGCCGACTCCATCGCCACGGTCTGCGGCGCCTGCTTCGGTACTTCCACGACGACGACCTATGTCGAGAGCGCCGCGGGCGTGGGCGACGGCGGTCGTACCGGTCTCACGGCCTTCTCCACGGCGGTCTGCTTCGCCCTGGCGCTGTTCTTCTCGCCGATCTTCCTGGCGATCCCGAGCGCCGCGACGGCCCCTGCCCTGATCATCGTGGGCGTGATGATGATGCCTTCCATCAAGCGCATCCACTGGGAAGACTACTGCAGGAGCATCCCGGCCTTCCTGACCATCATCATGATGCCGGTGGCCTACAGTATCTCCGACGGTATCCTGATCGGCGTGATCGCCTACGTGATCACCCACGCCATTTCCGGCCGTTTCAAAGAGATCTCCATCCCGATGTGGGTCATGGCGGTCCTCTTCGTGCTGCGGTATATCTTTATCTAGATACACTGGCGCCAATAAGTGCGTTTTTCGGAACAACCCCCGGCCTCGCGACCGGGGGTTGTTCCGTTTTCGGCCCTTTTCGGGCAAGTCTAAACCTTGCTGAGTACGTCTTTCCGATAGCGGAGCGTCAGCCAGAGGGTCCGGAAGGCCAGGTGGGCATAGTAGGCGGCGAACAGCAGATGGAGTTCTGCCGCACCTTCGGGTCGCAGCAGCGTTTTCCCGATCAGCCAGACGGCGAAGAAAGCCGCCGCGGCGCCGCCCATCGAGTCCCGGAAGGGACGCGTTGCGGTAGCCCCCAGATAGATGCCGTCCCAGGTAAAGGCAGCGCAGCCCAGGGGCGGCATGAGCAGCAGCCAGGGCAGGAACGAGTGCCCAGTCCGGATCACGTCTTCATCGGAAGTCAGCAGGTGCAGCGCCGGTGTCCCGGCAAAGGCATAGACGAAGATGAAGACTACGGCGATGGCCATGCTCCACACGAAGACATAACGTACGCTCAGACGCAGCATCGCCCCGTCCCGGGCCCCGATGAAGCGGCCCGAAAGCGCCTCTCCGGCATAGGCGAAGCCGTCGGTGAAGTAGCTGAAAAACATCAGCAGCTGCATCATGATGGAGCCCGCCGCCAGCAGCAGGTCGCCGAAGCGGGCGTTGATCATCGTGAATCCGATGTAAATGAGGATGAAGAAGAAGGAGCGTCCGAGCAGGTCCAGGTTCATGCGGAAGAAACTGCCCATCGAACCATCGTGTATCAGCCCCCGGACATCCCTGCGGCTCAGCCGGGAGAAAACGCTCCAGCCGTATTTCCGCCGGCAGACCCACAGGCCGAAAGCCAGTCCGCAGTACTGGGCGATCACGGTGCCCAGCGGGATGCCGACAAAGCCGAGGCCCTGCCAGGGACCGATCCCGAAGGCCAGCAGGATGCTGGCGGCGATGTTGACGGCATTGATGATCAGGTCCAGCCACATCGAATCGACGGAATTCTGCATACCCACCAGCCAGCCCCGCAGGGTCATCAGGCTCATGGTGGCCGGCGCAGCCCAGATGCGGATGAAGAAGTATCGTTCGGCCAGGGTTTTCACCCCGGGCGTCGCGTCCGTCATCCACATGACGCCTTTGAAGAAGGGCCATTGGAGCAGCAGCGCCCCGGCGGCTGCCAGCAGCGCAAGGGCAACCCCGCGCAGGAAGATACGGGCCGATTCCGCGAGATCTTCCCGGCCGAAAGCCTGGGCGGTCAGGCCGCCCGTCCCGGTACGCAGGAAGCCGAAGGTCCAGTAAAGCAGGGTCAGCACCATCGAGCCCACGGAGATGGCGCCGATCTGTGCCGCCGTATCTCCGGTCAGGTGCCCTGCCACGGCGGTATCCACCATCCCGACCAGCGGGACGGTGATCCCGGCCAGGATGCTGGGAACGGACAGCCGCAGAATCTCGCGGTTGAGGGCCTTGTTCATCGGAATTTCTGGTCCTCCTCGAGCATGCCGAGGTAGGAATTGTAGCGTTCCGCGCTGATCCGGCCCTCCTCGACGGCGGCCTTGACGGCGCAGTCGGGTTCGTGCGTATGCGTACAGGGGACGAATCGGCATTCATCCATGACCGACAGCATCTCAGGGAAGTATTTGGAGATTTCCTCCTTCTCCAGATCGACCAGGCCGAATCCGCGCAGGCCGGGGCTGTCCACGACGAAGGCGCCAGATTCCAGACGGTACATCTCGTACAGCGAGGTGGTATGCTTGCCCTGGAGATGCGCCTCGGAAATGCGCCCGATCTTGGGCGCGAGCGTTGGGTCGAGGGCCTTGATGAGGCTGGACTTCCCGACGCCGGATTCTCCTGAAAAGAGGTTGATGCGTCCCCGGCAGCGCTCCTGCAGCGCATCGATGCCTTCCCCCGTCCGGGCGGAAGTCTCGAGGACGGGATACCCGGCGCCTTCGTAAATGCGCCGGAACGCCGCCACCTGGTCGGGGATGACGTCGCGGTAGAGGTCCATCTTGTTGAGGACGATCAACGCCGGGACCTTATAGACTTCGCAGGTCACCAGGATGCGGTCCAGGAAGGGGAGCTTGATCTCGGGAAACAGCAGGCTGACGATGATGACGGCCTGGTCCAGGTTGGCCGCGATCACATGGGCCTGCCGGGACAGGTTGGTGGAACGGCGGATGAGGTAATTGTCACGGGGAAGGATCTCCTTGATGACGGCCGGATGTTCCTCCGTGGCTTCGCCGTCCAGTTCGTATCGGACGCGGTCGCCCACGGCCACGGGATTCGTCGCGCTGCTGCGCGACAGGCGCACCCGCCCGCGCAGCACCGCCGGGAAAAGATCCCAGGCAGGGAGCGCGCTCAGCAGATAGTGACTCCCGGCATTCTTGACGACGGTGGCGATTCCTTCCATTATCTGGCCCGTCCGACGAGCTTTTCCGCGAAGCGGCGCAGGGTTTCCATCTTGAGGGTGCCGAAGCCGATGCCGGATACCGCCTGCATCGCCCGGTCCGTGAAACGGAGAATTTCGGCCTTGGCGTCGGCGTCCACCCCCTCGCGGAGGTAGATCTCCTTGACCGCCTCCACTTTGGCGGATTTCTGCTCCGGAGTGTCGGCAGGCAGGGCAAACGCGGCGAGAAAGCCCGCCTTGTCGCGGGTCTTCTCCAGGGTACACACGGTCAGCCAGCTCTTCTTGCCGTTGATGATGTCGCCCCCGATGGGCTTGCCGAATACTTTTTCCTCTCCGAAAGCGTCGAGGTAGTCGTCCGCGATCTGGAAAGCCATGCCCAGTTCGTAGCCATATTGGTAGAGGGCGTCGCACTGCTCCTGTTCCGCGCCGCCGATGATGGCACCGACGGCGGCCGAGCAGGCCAGCAGGACGGCGGTCTTGAGGCCGATCATCTTGTTGTACTCCGCCATGGGAATCTCCGCCTCCGCCTCGAAATCCATATCATACTGCTGTCCGTCGCACACCTGGGCGGCCGTACGGGAGAAGAGTGCCAGGACACGCTCCAGGACTGCGGGCGGGGCCTGAGCGATACGCCGATAGGCATCGATCAGCATCACGTCGCCGGAGAGGACGGCCGTATTCCTGTCCCACTTCTTCCAGATGGTCGGGACCCCGCGGCGCAGGGGCGATTCGTCCATGATATCGTCGTGCATCAAGGTGAAGGAATGGAAGACCTCCAGCGCGGAGGCCGGTCCCAGGATGGATTCGTCGAAGCGGTTGGAGAAGAAGGAATAGGTGGTCAGACAGAGGCGCGGACGGACCCGTTTCCCCCCGATGGCGATCATGTAGCGCAGCGGATCGTAAAGTCCCGCCGGTTCCTGCGTGAATTCGATTTCTTCGAACAAACGGTTGATCTGGTCGTTGATCTGCGCTTCCGTCATAACTGTTGCAAATATAGCTATTAGTTTCGGCATTTCCTGCTAACTTTGTCCCTGTTATGAAGATCATTTTCGCGACCGGCAACCGGAACAAACTCCGCGAAGCCGCCGAGGTCCTCGGCCCGGGCTTCGAACTCGTTACACCCGCCGACCTGGGCATCACCGAAGACATTCCCGAGACGGGATCCACCCTGCAGGAGAACTCCCTGCAGAAGGCCCGTTACCTCTTCGAGCGGAGCGGCCTGGCCTGCTTCGCCGACGATACGGGACTGGAAGTGGACGCCCTGGACGGGGCCCCCGGGGTTTATTCCGCGCGCTACGCCGGACCTGCGCACGACCACCAGGCCAACATGGACAAGCTTCTGGCAGCACTTATCCATGTGGAAGACCGCCGCGCGCGCTTCCGGACGGTGGTGACGCTGATTCTGGCAGGCGGACAGACCCGTTTCTTCGAAGGGATCTGCGAAGGCGTCATCGGCCGGGAAAAACGCGGCAGCGGCGGTTTCGGCTATGACCCCGTCTTCCTGCCCGACGCATACCCGGGCCGCACCCTCGCCGAGGTGTCCGAAGAAGAGAAGAACGCCGTCTCCCACCGCGGCCGTGCCATCCGGGCCATGGCCGACTGGCTGAAGGCCTCCCGGCCTTAATCCGCAGACGGATCAGTCCTTTTCGGCGCTGCTATTCCAAAGTCCATTCGGCGCCGTCCTTGGTGTCCTTGACGCGGATGCCGAGGGCGGCGAGACTGTCGCGGATGTGGTCGGAGGTGGTCCAGTCCTTGGCGGCCTTGGCGGCGGCACGCTGCTCCAGGACCATCTGCATCAGGCCGTCGATCACCTTGTCGGCCGTCCCGCCGGCGGCTTCCTCGTCCTTGAGTCCGAGTACGCCGAAGACGATGTCGTCGAAGATCTGCACGAGGGTGTCGAGGTCGCCCCGGGTCAGTTTCAGCTGTCCGGCCTTGGCGGAATTGACGAGCCGCACGGCCTCGGCGATGTGCGCCAGGGCGACGGGGGTGTTCATGTCGTCGCAGAGGGCCTCGTAGATCCCTTCGAAGATGGCCTGGACCTCGGGGTTCTCCGCCGGGCAGCTGTCGGGGGCCACGTGCACGGGCTCTTCGCCGTAGGGGTAGTCCGGGGCCTTGCGTCCGGCCATCGCATAGAGGTCCTTGGCCGCCTGCATCAGGCGTTTCAGGCCCTTCTCGGCTGCCTGCAGGGCTTCGTTGGAAAAGTCCAGGGTGCCGCGGTAGTGGGCCTGGAGGATGAAGAAGCGGATGGTCATCGGGCTGTAGGCCTGGGTGAGCTTGGGATGCTCCCCGGCGAAGAGCTGGGGCAGGGTGATGAAATTGCCCAGCGATTTGCCCATCTTCTGGCCGCCGATGGTAATCATGTTGTTGTGGATCCAGTAATGGACGCCCTGGGTGCCGCGGGAGGCCTGGTTCTGGGCGATCTCGCACTCA
>JAEEGL016211442.1_pt1 | contig 10822 bp, 10 predicted proteins | sample 9134231 | NCBI WGS metagenome assembly JAEEGL01 (sample SAMN16246548, study PRJNA631951) | gut metagenome | biome: gut microbiome; feature: rumen; material: fiber-attached | host: Bos | place: Iran: Karaj | collected 2018-10
CGACCCAGACAAACCGTTCATTACCGATTGCCCAACCATCTCTGTACGTTGAGAAGTTATCCAATGTCAGCACATTGCCCTGATGAAGCGCTTCCTTCACCGGCGTATGCCCGACTACCTGAAACAAATCCGCCGGATACATTTGCGTTTCGTTATATTGTGGTCTTACCCAAAGCGGCGAATCATCCTCCCACAGTTCCGTATTATCCATTTGGTTGATGCCTTTAAGAATCGAATCAAGATCCTGTGGCATATTCCCAAAGTGCTTGTAAACAAAATCCTCTGTCAGCCCTGCATGGCTGAATATAACTTCATCGATCCGATGGATAAATGCACAACGGTCCTCGCCCAACGCGTCCCCGAGTTCTTTAAGCCTGTTCACCACAGTTTCTCTGGCATAATGGGAATACCCGGACTCCATTTCTTCCCAAACATAGCTCATATCATGGTTCCCGTAACATAACCGGGTGTCCGAATGCTTCTTTACAAAAGCCATGGCGGCATTAAACGTTTCATTGTAAAGATCAAGATTTCGCTCCTGAAACCAGTCATCCACTAGATCGCCAAGCATAACGACCGAATCATATGTTCTAGCGGACACGAAACTGTCGGCTTTTTCGAACATCCATGGCTTTAAGTGCACATCGGGAATAATAAAAACCTTACTCATCTTATCTCCCTATTAAATATTGTGATAGTTTAATCTGTATTATATCTTTATCTTTATCAAGTACTAAGCCATCTCCTTCACTTATGCGATGTACTAATAGTTTCTTCAATGCATCCGCTGTTCCCTCAAATAACACGTTCTCTCCGCATAACACTCGGATCATTTGATTTTTATGAAATATCTTTATAGCTTCTCTCAACATCATTTTTCTAGTCTCCTTCATGCTTGCAAAACCGATTGTTCCTAATTTCTATATTAGTTACATATACCGTAAATGTCATTGAACCGTCAGTTGAAAACTCTTGCCTTTTGTATAGTTTTCGAATGAATCAACCATCGGTTTATTGCGATAATCTTCTCAAAAAGTTAAGATAATATTAGGAGACTAATCATGCAGACGATCTACGCAATGAGCGACATCCACGGAGTGTTGGAGCCGCTCCGTTTCAGACTTTCCCAATTGAACATGGACGAAATCCGTTCCGGAAACACAAAACTGCTCTTTCTCGGCGATTACATTGATCGCGGTCGAAACAGTTTCAAGGTTCTGGAAACCATCCGCAATCTACAGCAAGACATAGGGGAAAACGTAATCGCTTTAATGGGAAACCATGAACGATGGTTCATCGATTTTCTTTATGGGAAAAATCCATATTGGCTCGGCAGCTTTCGAAACACTTCTTTTCTGAACGAATTTCTGACAACATCTGAACTCGGAAACGTAAATCATTTGATTGCGCGGATGAAATCACACTTAGCCTATGGGATCGTCCGTAAAGCTATGGAAGAACGTCAGCAGGACCTTTTGTCATGGCTGAAGGCGCTTCCACTCTATTACGAGACCGAACACCAGATCTACGTACACGCCGGTGTCGATGAAGAGGCTGAGGATCTGTGGCGCGTCGGAACGGATGATTCCTATTTCACAGATAAATTTCCCGCTACGAAAGGGTATTTCTATAAGGACATCATTGCCGGACATGTCTCCGCCTCAACCGCCAGTGGACGCCGTGATCTTCATGACATTTATTACGACGGGCAGAGTCATTTTTACATTGATGGCGTGGACTCCTACCCTCTTTCTGTCCGCGATGAAGATTGTGTCATTCCGTTACTCAAATATACCGAAGAAAATGGGCGCGGCACCTACTACAGCGTCCAAAAGGACGGCGAATGCAGACTGATCTGTGAAAAGTCATGGTAGACCGATACTTAAATGATATCCAATTTTCCAGAAACTCTCTCGAAAAGTTCCCTGCGTTTTTTCGGGCTTTCCAGTTCCACATATTCGATATCTTCCCGCAGCATAATTCCATAGCGTTCCGGAAGCACTGATATGACACGGTCTATTACCGTCTCATCCATCATTTTCAGGAGGACGCTGAGTTCATCATTTGAACAGTACTGAGTCCACCTCAGAATCTTTTCATTCTCTGTCTGCAATAGACGGTCTCCAAATGTTTTACTCTCTTTCAACTCATCTTCCGTCAAATGGCATTCGTTCAAATAGTCAACATATGCGTCAATATCTTCATAAGCATTACGCAGGGCTTCGCTGTCTGTTTCCTGATCCGTTTTTTCTTCTATCTCCTCATGCATCATACTGCAAAGCCGTTTGGATATATTCGTCTCTATCTTCTCTTTTACGTTTTGCGGTGCAACGTTATAAAATGCAGATATTTCATCCGTTTTCATATCACGCAACACTTTTTGAATCCGTTGATCGGTTGTCTGTGCGATCGCCTTATGAATCTGTTCTTTGGAATGACTGAGGTTATCCACATCAAAATATCCAAGGATTAAGGGATTAACCAATGTGGTCGAATCCTGAATCTTCTCCCCTTTTTCATCGACTGCGCAAATCCGAACCCCTTGGTCATAGTCTTTTTTCTGATCGGTATTGTCGTCCACAAAACCGCTAAGCCTTCCATACTTTCCAATTATCCTAACGTGATCTCCCGGCTTAAAAGGATGGGGAATATCAAATTTTAGGTATTCGAATCGCTTTCCGTCCTGATTCTCCATTTTTGCGATCTGATCGAATGGCATCTCGTAACTCCAGCACCACACAGGCTCTTCCAATCTGTTATAACGAATTCCTGACATACCACCAAAAAGCGAATAATCGAATCCGACCGAACTCTCTAACGTCAGAGATAAAAACATATTATTCCAAAAGGCGTCATTGCGTTCAACGGTTTCTCCAAGAACCTGATGCTTTACGATCGTAAAATCATCCAGAAGATCTTTGGTATGTTCATAAGCATATTCACTGGTTGCATAAAAGAAATCATAGTCTGGCGCATTTATCCCATTTCGTTTTCCTGTATAAATGCACCCGTCCGGCACGCGGAATTTTGCCATAACCGCAATGTCATATTCAATCCGTTCCAGGATCTGTTCCTTCAGTTCCTGATCCGTTGTAGTTTCAGCGATTTCCTTTAGATCTGCGTGTTTTTTTGCATACGGAACAAGGCTGCGAAAAATGATCCATGCCTTCTCTGCGTCCCGAAAAACATGTCCTATTTCCTGTAGATAATTTCGCTCCGTTATCGATGGAACATATGATTCCAGAAAGTCATTCATGTATTGATCCCTCCTTGCATCATAAACCCTTTATGAAACGTTCAAATGTTCTGAAATTGCTGTCATCCTGTGTCGAGCAGTAAACGGCGAATTCGATCACACGAAAATCATACAGGTAATCCTTAACCACATTCCGCATAGCCTGCGCAACAACAGTTGCCGGATTCATATAGGCGCCGCATCCAAACGCTCCAAGAATCAATATTTCTTCTCCGTTTGTCTTCGCAATGTCACAGAATCGCCTCATTCTTGCCTCATGAATCTCGAGAAGTTCTCTATCCGTAACAGTCCTCGGTTTTTCGCCATTTCTTGCCCCTCCCCGGAGTTTCGGGGCTGCCAAGGTAATAACGTCCACCGAATACCAGTCTTCCTCCGCCATCCTTTTCGGATCTGCCGTATCCGTTTTCATCACAATCACATTGGGTGTAAATATGCAATCCCCGTTATGGATATTATCAAGTTCTCTCCTATGCGGATTGTAGTATTTATCCCACATTTCCTGTATGCTGATACAAAAATACAACGTCGAAGTCCTGCATAAGCACTCTTCCTGCGCTCTGGAGCCTTTCACCACACCACCGCCGGGTGTAGTCGAGGAAGCAAAATTATGAACACAGGTTTTCATGCCTTTATATGCACCGGCGGCCTCAAATGAACGTTTTTTTGATACGATCACCTCAGCCTTCTTGTCATATCTGTGTCCGGATTCTGTTTCCAATTTATCCCGTTCATAAATTACCTTCTGCCCTTCTATCGATTTTTTTATAGCATTTTTCAGTTTTTCATTTGTTCTGCACCAGTTTTTTGTGTCTTCATAGACCTGAACATTATCTTCTCTACTCATTATTGTTTTCTCCTACAGACTATCCTAATTAACCTACATAAATATCGTATAGATCCGTTGTCAAATACCGACAGAGCAACGCGTCATCATCAAACCCTGTGCCTCCGTAGAACTCCTCGGCTACACCGCCGCCGATACAGCAAAGTGTGTCGCAATCACATTCAAAGCTGAATACATTGCGCAGAAACGACTCATAGGAATCCGATTCATAAAAGCAACGCATCGCCACAGGAACACTCCCCTGGCAGCTCACATCCCAATGATAATGCTCCCGGATATATGTGAGATCTTTGGCAATGCTGAACGGATACTGTTCTTCCGGATACTGTTCCAGAACATAATCATAGATTTCCTGTTTGGACCGACCGTGCTTTGCCATCCAAATACAGGTAGAAGTAACAACCGCTCCTTTGATTCCTTCCGGATGATTGTGCGTTACTGCAGCACATTCTTCTGCAACACGCTGCACATCCGCCAGTTCGTCATAGTATTCACCAATATAAGATGTACGCATGGCAGAACCGTTCCCCCAGCTTCCATACGGTTTGGTGTCATCGGAGAGTACCCAGCGTTCAAACATTCCGGCATACCCGCAGTCCGGGTATCTCTGTCCAATCTCCTTAAATGCTTTTCCAAACGGGATATTATTGTCAACGGCATACTTTACAGCCAATGTCATCACCGTATCGTCCGTAAACTCTGTCAGATCAACATAGATCTCACAGTTCTTCGGATCCTGGCACGGATCATTTTCGAATTGAGAACCTGCAATATCTCCAAGTATTGCACCTGTCACAGCCATATTGTTTCCTCCCTATGCACCCTATTCAACTCCTATTCCATAACTCCGGCGGGATAAAGGTCTCCACGCGGAAGCACCGGTTTTTCATCCACCGCGTTTTCTTCTATTACTTCCTTCCGCTCACCCGGCTCTAGCCGGATAGTTCCGCAATGCGTACCAACATAGAGTGCGCAATCGCCTATATTCTCAATAAACAGCGGTTTACCCTCTGTAGACTCATCATAGAACTCGATGTTCTGAAAATGCGGAAAGTACCGCAAATCAATCCCAGTGTCCTCAACCCTGACCAAATAACTGTCTTGAAAAGTCCCAATATGTGCATATTGGTCAAACGGAAGCGGCTTTCCATCTTTTGATCCTTCCGGCACATAATATACGGAATGAAAATAATAATCGCAGAAATTTGCAAGTACCAAAAGTACTTTTCCGGGCTCAATGGACGGATAATCTATTGTTCCCTGATACTTTTTCTTAAGTTCTTCATAACCGGGAACGATATCCGGAAACGCATCCTGCTTGTCAAACCGCCAATATGCCAGCGGGCAATGATAAACACTGTTTTTCGTTGTGATTACCGCCTCATTTTCATCTTCATCAATATGAATCCCTTGCACGGCGGATGTATGGGAACGTATGGAATCGCTCAGTCTTTTATGACCCGTTACGATTCCATGTCCAAAAGTGATCATTCTTCCGTCTATTTCCTGTTGATCAAGATACCAGTAATGGAACTGAAGTTTCCTGCCATCATCACTTGACGCAAGGTTTGCAATATATGAATCAATCAGTTCCCTGCCGATCTCCTCAAACTGTTCTCCTATTAGGGGATTTCTTGTAATCCCCATAACAATTTCCTTTCCGGCATAGGTAAAAAACAGTTTCGTGACAACTCCATAATCTTTCACCACACCATGAACATCGTATTTATCCGAATATACCTCTATTACTTGTTCCAGCATTGAGTCAGCCATATCATTTTCTCCCTCCAAATTGATTCACATATGCCTTGAATTCTTCTAAATCCGCCTTCCGCATTACCGTATCGGAATAGCAGTAGTCCTTGCCACGGAGGATGAACCAAATCTTTTTCATTTTGATCTTAAAAGCCCTCCATGGATTCTTGTCATATTCCGTATCGCAATTGTTCTTCATAAAGCACAGAAAAAAGTACAGATCCTCGTCTTTGTCTTCATCATCAATACAAAGATGAAACGACTGCCCACACCCACAATCGCAGGTTACGATCAGTTCTTTCTTATCTTTTGTCATCAAAACCGCCATGGGTATCCTCCTCCTAATTAACCCTTCGCACAATTGCCTACAATGAGCATAACATTGCCTAATATGTATGTCATTCAACGCGTAGTTGAAAACAAGGGTTTATCACCTGCTTTGCCACGATCACCTCGGGGATTTCTGTGACTGCATGCTTTTCAACCGTCAGCTGTCTTTCCAATTGACGGATTCGTTCTTCTAATTCCTCGATCTGTTTTTTTCCCTGTACCATCTGGTTATAGGTTGCAACCGGAAGATCAAGAATCACACGGCTTCTGCCAAGTTTATCCGCCCTTCTGTTTCTCTCTCTGGGGATGAAGCGCACATCAACAGATGTAAAAAACTGTGCCAGTTTCGAATGGCTACCGGTCTTCTTCCAGCGCTCTGCAACCGATTTGTTGTCCGTAAAAATCTTAACCCTCCCGGAAAAATGATAATCAAATGCAATTGTCACCAACACTTTCGTAATTGCTGCCTCTGCTATCCGCTCAACATGATCGTCCTTACAGCATTCGACCCCTTGCGACAAGATCATCCTTTCCTTGATCTGAGATTCGTCAGTCAGATCCCCCCAACTGATGATATAGCTGAAGCTGCCGGCCGCACCCTCATTACCATTCCTGTCCCAAGCTACGCTATGTAATGACTCATCAATAAATGCCGTAACATATCCACATTCCGACGGGTTTTCCGGTTCGCTCAGACATTTGCAAGCGGATAATCCTTGATAACTGATCACGCTCTGTGAAACAGCTTTCAAGATACGTCCTCTGCAATACGGACAGTCCTTCCTGTGATATTTCTTCCCCGTCTCCGTAATGTAGACGGACGTAAGAATATCCTTGGTATCAATAGCCTTTTCAAGGATATCCTTTGCAACATGCGCACCCAGTCTTGTCAGATTATCTTTCTGTTCAAAGAAAACTTGGAGGTCAATCCTATAACCGCCGACCTCTCGGGTTCTGAGGTCATCGATCATATCTGCTTCATGCGCGCAGATTCCGCCAAGCATTCTTTCAATATTTCTGTGCAGGGAATCACTGATCAATCCGGGATTTCTCCCGCAAACCACTTCATACTGTAAATACAATCCCTTGGCTTGGATCAAATACTTACGGATATCCTGTAGTGGCAACACGATTTCCGGAGTCGCCAAACGCGTAACCATCAGAGAGACTCTTGGCATGATCCCCTGTATCATCTGCTTATCTTTTTCGGGTTCGATCCATTTAGCCCTGTTACGATATCTTTGTCCGAGTCTATGATAAGCTTCCAACAAAATGTCCGCATCATTCATGGCTCACACGCCCCTTTCATAAGAATCTGCCAAATGTATATATTGCTTTCATGTAAAGACTAGGCCGCCCTAAACTTTGGCACCTTCGTAAAAACAGTCTCCTTCGTGATTGTATATTTCCCGTGACCATTAGATGGTGCTGTGTACATGATATCCATCATAATTTCTTCCATGACAGCCCGAAGTCCACGTGCACCCGTATTCCGTTTCAGCGCAACTTTTGCAATTTCGCGTAATGCATCGTCCTCAAACTCCAGTTCCATCCCATCTGCCTCAAACAACGCCTTGTATTCTTTAACAAGTGCATTTTCGGGCTCTGTCAGGATACGAATTAAATCATCCTCGCTTAGGTTATCCAAACTGACAATCACCGGAAGTCTTCCGACCAGTTCGGGGGTCATGCCATAGCGAACCAGAAGATCAGGCGTAATATCGCTCGCAAAAACATCCTGTTCTTCATTCTCAGCAACAGCACCAAATCCTATCGGTCTTCGGTTTTCCGGCTTGAGATTATTAAGGCCGTCAAACGCACCTCCGCAGATAAAAAGTATATTTTTCGTATTTATCATTACATTTTGTCCCATCGGATGCTTTCTGCCGCCGGCAACCGGAACAGACACTTCTGCCCCTTCAATAATCTTAAGGAGAGCATGCTGAACGCCTTCGCCGGAAACGTCTCTTGTTATGGAAGGATTTTCACCCTTACGTGCGATCTTATCGATCTCATCAATATAGATAATGCCCTTCTCCGCCCAATCGACATCACCGTCAGCCGCCATGAGAAGACGAAGCAAAATGTTCTCAACATCATCCCCGACGTATCCGGCTTCTGTCAGGGATGTCGCATCTGCAATTGTAAACGGGACATGTAAAACTTTTGCCAGGCACTGCGCCAACAAGGTCTTGCCCGATCCGGAAGGGCCAATCATCAGAATATTGCTTTTTTTGATGCGGCCCGTAACATCCCGCAGCATCTTGGAATGATTGTATACACCGACAGCTAACACCTTCTTTGCCGCATCCTGTCCGATGACGTTCCGGTTAAACATTTCGGTGATCTCCTTCGGTGTCAACAATGTCTTTGTAGCCTCTATGACCTCGTCAACAGGAACATCATATGAAGAATAATCCTCTTCATCAAAATATGGATCATATTCTTCCTCTTCTTCGTAGAATTCTCCATCCGTTTCATCTGTTGGATCTTTCTTCATCAGCAGCCCGTTCTTTTCTAACATGGTCTGATTCGCCGCAATACTGACTACCCAAATGCAGTCGTTACAAATAAACCGGCCCTCCGGTCCTTGGATCATGAACCGGATACTCTCACTTTCGCCGGTTCTACCGCAAAAGAAGCATTGTTTTTCTTCCATAAAAAACCTCCGTCTGAAGATCATGTTTAAATGATATCGCTGTGGTCACATAAAGTCATTGAACCCGTAGTTTAATCTGAACTAGCATTCTCATAGTACGTCGGCTTGTAAATATAGCTGTTTTCCAGACCGTACACCTTTGCGTCTGATAATGTGCCCGGCAGTTGCTCCTTATATGCTTCCTCAAACATATTCATGTGACTATCCATCATGTCGATCAGGTGTAGCATTTCTGCTTCCGGAATGGCTGGCGTTGTAATCGCATCCCATTCTTTTTTTCCATGATGAGATGCAATTGTGTGTTCCAGCATCAGAACTTTTTCCGGATTGTAAAGATCCTCCTTGGCAGCATCGTGAATCATCTTGATTCCTTCTGCAGCATGATCCAAGAGTCGTCCCACAACAGTAACTGCAGAATCACCAACATCTGTTGTCTCATAACAGGTGATCTTTCCAATGTCATGAAGCGCCGTAGCACAGATCATGAGTTCCTTGTCCAATCGTTCATAAACCCTGCAAGCGTACCATGCCTCTTGTATCATTCTATATGTATGGTACAGAAGTCCCGAAAGATAGTTATGATGCATAGACACGGCTGCCGATGAGCGCTTAAAAGCTTCCGCATTCTCCTGTAACAGTTTCAACGTCAAATGCGAAATGCTCTTATATGGTCCGACTCCGTCAGGGTTAGAGTCCACCTTTTTTATTGTGTTCAAAATGTTTTGAAATGCTGTTTCCGGATCTATAGGCGCTTTGTGGGCAAAATCACCCCTTGTCACTGTTGGATCCTTACAGATTTCCCAGCCTTCCTGATTGTAATAAATCTTGTTATCCTTAACGGACAATGTTTTTTTCAATCTGATCTTCAGGATTGCATCCTCTTTAATTCCCTCTGATGCCAATTTGTCTGCTGTTGCATCAAAGAAAGATACCGATTCGCTCTTTTGCCCATCAAACAGTTCTACTCGTACATAAGGAACTCCTTTACTGGTGGGTTTATCCGCATTTTTGACACTTCTGACCAAAAGCGTCATATCATATACTTTTTCCATTTCCATTTCATAAAACTTCATGATTTTCTCCATAATTTCATCCTCCTAAGCAGTTGCGTCTGTTTTTCTTAACCATTCATTATACTTGATCACACGCGGATCCGACCTAAGACTATTTCTGGTGATCGGATCTATCAAATGCATACCTTTAATGCTTCTGACTCGCGAAAGCGCCACATATAACTGGCCCGGGGCCCAGCAATCCGGTGCCTTGATATTGACAGAGTCAAATGTCTGTCCCTGACTCTTATGGATAGTAATTGCATATCCGCCGATAAGCGGAAATTGCTCTATCTTTACCGCCTCTTTATTCGTATCCATATGATCTATCCAATGCTCGACACGCCTAACATCTACACAGCTACCGTTGTCAAATAGTACCCGGATGCTGTTATCATCCATATTAACGACCGTGCCAAGCGATCCGTTTTGATATCTACCCAATGTATCATTTCGAATTGACATGACCCGCATTCCCTTTTTAACTAATAAAGATTTCTTAACACGAAACTGCTCTATCCTACACTGATCCACCTCTCCTAACGCTTTATATTCCTTCTCCAACTCAGGAATAATGGAATACAGTCGATCGTTGATCTGATCAGCATAATCGTTCTTCGTGCATATACAGATTGCTCCATCTATTGTTTTCCGCCAGCTTTCCGAATTAAAATATGGAAGACATGATGGATCTTCATGTATAAGCCGTTCAAGCATTGATATAAAAACCGGATCCTTCTGCCGAACAACTTCCTTCAAAACGCAGGAAGTAAGGTCAAACAATGGCCAATTCTGATTTTCAAACGGATAAATCCTGCTCCCAGCCGGTGGCAGTTGAGAAAAATCACCCACCATGACAAGTTGCGGTCTTCGGTCAACGCAGTTCAAACAAGCCGCTAAATGGTTTAATATTTCCGGTCCCAACA
>JAEEGL016326616.1_pt1 | contig 10822 bp, 6 predicted proteins | sample 9134231 | NCBI WGS metagenome assembly JAEEGL01 (sample SAMN16246548, study PRJNA631951) | gut metagenome | biome: gut microbiome; feature: rumen; material: fiber-attached | host: Bos | place: Iran: Karaj | collected 2018-10
TGTTATAAAACGATACGATCTTCTCTAACATTATTCCGTCACTTCTCTCATCAGGAATCTATCAGTCTAATCATACCACATACGCAGATTATGTCATATCCCTTTTTGAAATGTTGAGATCCGGCATTCGTATCAGATAAAATTCACCGCAGATACGTTCCCGCAGATCTTTTCGAATACTTCTTTTCCCGCCATTCTTCTTATGGTGGGCATGACCTTCGGATTCTGCGCCTCGAATCTGATCACCCGGTCTGCCTCCGCCTCATCCTGCGCCTGAAGGGTTTCTAAGAATCCTTTAAGCTGTGAAGGTAAGACGATTGAGCCGGCATCAGCGCTCTTCTGCAATGAGACGATCAGCTTAACGAAAATACACTCTTCATTTGATGAAGCCAGAAGGCATTGCTGCGGTTTGTGACCATAGTCATACACCACTGACGACAAATGCTGGTCTAAGCTCTTAAGATCGGTATAGCTCTTATCAAACCCGCGTTCCTCAAGTAGTCCCACTACTGCATTTTTATCCGAGTTGCTTAAATCCTCCAGATGGAAATACTCAAATCCCTCTGTATTTATCAGGCTGAACTTTTTTACTATATTAGACTCTAAAAAGTCCTGCAGACAGGTTTGATAAAAACCTTCACCCTCGTGAAGTATAAATCCTTCGCTTTCAAAAAACTCCGCCACTCCGTCCGTATCCGATGCAAAATCGCTTTTTATCACATCATAAGAAGATTTTGCAAGTATGCTTTTAAGCTTATGAAGCATCCCGTGTGCTGCTCCCCGACGCCGTTTATCGGACACCGTATAAAGGGAACGGATATTGCAGGTTCCACTTGTAAATCCGGCAGAGAGCGCTCCCACTGCAATCCCCTGCTCTACCGCACCGATCCTGAGAATGTCTTTTCTCGTCATATCAGTACCGTCAAAGAACATATTCCAAAAAGCGCCATAATTTGAATCATTGATAAGTGTAATTTCCATAATCATCACCCGTTAATGTAAATCGATCTGAACTTGGAGAGAAAATACTTAAGCTCTAACTGGTTGACGCCGTAAGTATCTTCCTCAGATACAGACATAACCTTATTTCCTGCCCGGTCCTTCTTAAATACCGTACCTGCTCCGCCATGGGGATCACGTACAATGACGTATTTCTTGCCGGTTTTCTCATCATCAAACACGCCCAGCACGCTGTATGCGTGGTTATTGCAGATGCCTCCCGCATCATAATGCTGGTCACTATCGCCCTCTGTGCCCGCATTGACATAGGCGTTACGCTTTATGGCATCTTCAATGCTTTCATAATAATGCTTTTCGAGATAAGTGTATGCTCCCTCTCTCCCCACATCTTCTCCGGGATCTGAAAGTGTCTTTAAGAAGGTAGCATTCGCACACAGATTCTCCACGATCTTTTTTCTGTTTTTGATGACAAGTTCCCTGACCTGATCCGGATCAAGGCCGATGCTTTTAGCCAGTTCACTGACATCCTTGTTGTTCTCAAATGAATAATGCTGGGTATAAAAGATTTCTGCATCCTCATATCCATGTCCCACTAAATGGATCAGCGCCGCAAGTGAGCTCTCGTCTACTTTAAAAACGGCTTCATGCGTCCCCGGCAGTCCTCTTCGAAGCTCCGGCGGCAGTTGTTTTGTATATGACATGAGATATTTTGCTGCATCCTTCTCAGAGATCTCTGCCAGTTTTCTTCTGATCCGGTTGCGGGTCTTCTCATCGGAGATACGTTCTCCTGCCAGACGGTTAAGCTCTTCATCCACCTCCCTGTCTAAGTAGAGTCCTGAGGGGGTCTCCTCCCTGTTTTCAACAGAAAATATAAGATTTCCGTTCTTTTGCAGGATATTATTATTGTCAGGGATCCTTTCCTCAAGTGAGGCTATCTCTTTGACCACGGGCGCATTATCCTTTTCTTCTGAGTGTCTGAGGATATATTCCCGTTTAAAATCTTCTTGTGCCTGTATTTTTTCCCGTTGTGCCTCCTCGCGGACTTTTGCATCGGGAGATTTCATCTTCTCTTCCGCCTCTCTAATACGATTCTTAAACTCTTCATATTCCTCCGGAATCTGATAAGTCATTTCAAGATATCTTTCCGCGTTTTTCAACATGCTTTTGTCATGCTCAAATTCCTTATTCCGAAGATCACGAAGTCTTATCTCGCTCCATGATCTGTTGTAGGACTCCCTGATAAGAGCCGTCATACATTTTACTCCATCAGTATCTTCGGAGTCATATGCCCGAAGTTTATAGCCTTTATCTATGGCTCTGTCTATCCCTCTTAATCCGGTAAGGGCTTCAACAACCTCATGGCTTTTTCCGCCCTTGGATATGAAGCCGTATTCAATTTTGTTGTGATCAAACGGATAGGGACGGACAACATTGGATCCCCTCCTGATCTTTAATTCATTCATCTCTTTGTGCTGAAGATAAGCCGTGAATGCCTTCTCCATCACCTGAACCCAGACTGTATGGGTGGCACCGGTGAGCCTTACCTTTTTATCCACAGTGATATAAATAGGTCTTAAACCATTTATCTGGTCATAGAAACGTACCGTAACGGAGCCGTCACCGTTGTCCATCATCATATCCCGGATGACACCCGGATCTCTCTGCATTACAGACACAAGCCCCGCGAGGAAAAAACAGTCTCCCATGGCACCCTGTGAGATATCTTCGATACACGGCTCATGTGCAAAAAGAACGCTCTTTCTGGCATCCACCTCAAAATCTCTCTCGATGAGAAATCTCTCGGCTCCTTTGGTATCGTCATCCTCAATAATGTCCCGCTTTCTGCCGACAAGGTTTAAGTCCGTATACTGTCCCTGTCTGCGGGTCCATCCTCTTCTTTGATATTCTGCCTTTTTCTGATCATCAGTGAGTGGGGTGGGCGGCGTTCCGGTCTCCTTTATCAACCGTTCATTAAGTCTTGTCAGAGCCTGGACCACATGACCATATCGCTGCTGATCCTTCCCTCTGTACTTCTCCAGAGCTTTTCCGATATCCTCTATGATGATGCGGATCCTGTGACGTTCATCCCTCACATTCTGTCCGGTTTTAGACTGTCTGAATACAAGGGAGAGGGCATATGTAAAGATCTTCTTCTTATTAATCCCTCCGGCTTCCTTCATCCGTTTGTTTCTTCTCTGACCGCCATCACAGGCACAGACATGGATCCGGTTGTATTCATCAAGCCGGTTTAAGAGTTCCTGCACATCGTTCGGAAGATCCTCTGTCTGACGGATCTGAGTAACGAAACCCGCAAGTTCCTCTTTTTTCTCCCTGCGCTTGGAATTAAGTACCCGCCTGAAACGCTCCGGCGTGATCTGCTCGGCAAGGCCATGGGCCTGGGCATTGATCCTGTCCATTCCCGGAGCCTCCAAACCTTCATCTCCTTTAAGTCCCAGTTTACCGCGCTCGATCTTAAGCAGATCCAACGCTTTATCGCCGCTTTTTGCTGCCTTATATGTTCCGTCTTTCTTTGCCTTTCTCTTATTCAGGATCATCTCCAGATATTCTTTCAGTTCCTGATTGTTGGCGGCAACCGCAGCCGCATACTTCTCCCTGAGCTTTTGGGTGGACGCGTCAGCCGTGTCCTCCTGCAAAAGAAGGGCATAGTATTTATTGCTCATGAGCTTAAGCCGCTCCCTGTAAGCCTCCCCGTACTTTTCGACCACCGCCTTTCTTGCCTGTATCTCATGCAGCATACGCTCCGAGACCAGACAGCCGGCATTCATGCCCATAAGCTGCTGATATTCATTTATAAAATCCTCGATCTTCGGGCACAGATCGATGATGGCAAGCTTCTCCTTCATGTCCTCCTTAGTCAGATCTTCCGCTTTCTCAAAGTCAAGCGAAGTCATATCCAATTCAAGGAATACAGAGAAGATCCGCTCCAGTTCATGGCGTTTATCTATGATCTGAGCTTCCGTCGCACCATCCAGATCCAACTGAAGCGTCTTTATAAGCGGAACGGAGCGTTCAATATTGTCACCAAAAAGAACCGTCATGCTGTATGCCACTTTTGCGATCTTCTTATTCCCGGGATCCTCAAGAAGTGTCTCAGGCGCTACTCCCATATAATTGGCTGTATGCCTTGTTATGGTCTCGAAGTTTTCCTCTCGTCTGGTAAGCAGTTTTTTGGAGGGTTCTCTTAGCCTAACCTTTCTGTCATACGCCTTCTTCTTATCGTTCTGCTTCTTGCCATCTGCCTGTTTTCTGTGCAGAGCAAGATGCACCTGCCGTATTTCCTCCTTCACTGCAAGATCCGGATTCGGCACAGCCTGGATCACCTGCTCATTCTGAAGTCCAAGTTCCTGAATAATGTTTACTTCGTTGTGAGCGTGCTGCTGCTGCACCTGAGGCAGATTGGCCGCCCGGTTTACAACACCCGCCTGATGCCCCTGCAGGTTATCATTTATTTGTTGATTCTGCAGGTTTTGCTGATTCTGCTGATGTTGCAGATTTTGCTGGTTTTGTTGATGTTGCAGGTTTTGCTGTTCCTGCTGATCCTGTTGAAAATCATGTCTTTGAATACTCATTTGGTTTTACCCCTTGCTGAAAATAAGGATCCTGTAGACATTGATCTTGATGTTGATGTTGATAAGCCGCTGTTTGCCCCGGTACCTTATATTTATATTGTCACACTATGTATTATAATATCATTTCACGTTTACGCAAAACATCCAAAGAATAATTCTTCCGGTTTGATACTCTTTGTGACCTTGCCGCCCTCAACTTTATTTATAACTGCCTTGCAACTACTTATAGCAGTTGCATAACGACCGATATATTTCCCCGTTTCCCACCACTTGCCCTGTGTGAGAACAAAAACTGCGGGTTGCAGCAGGTGCACAGATCAGGCATCGCTATCTGTGTATTCGGAACCCCGGCATCCTTGATCGTATATCTGCAGGCAGCAGCAAGATCCAGCAGATAGTGTCCTTCCCTGTCTGCCGGCGCAAACCACTTATCTGCCGAAGCTCCAAACGCCTCACGAAAAGCCCTGAGCAGAGGTTCGTCCACCTCGTAGCAATTCTGACAGATACTGGGGCCTATCGCTGCATATATATCATCCGGATCCGATCCGTATTCATAACGCATTTTCTCAAGACATATCCTTCCGATCCCTGCAACAGTACCTTTCCATCCCGAATGGCACATGGCGATGACATGGTTTTGACGATCGTAGAACATGAGAGGCACACAATCGGCATAAAATGTCATAAGCGGAAGCTCTCTCACATCTGTCATGAGGCCGTCCACTCCCCTTTGGGGCACGCCAAAATGCGCCATTTCTTCCGTAACCTTAAGTATCTTCGTCTCATGGATCTGATCAGACATAAAGAGGAGGCGTATATTACGGGCTTCTGAGTGTTATATTCTTGAAAACAGGAATTAAAAAAGGTATAGTAAAAACATGGAAACTCAAAACGGCGCAAAAAAAAATATCAAGGCGGGTCTTGTGACTTCCGATGCCGGTGCAGCTGAAGCTTTTTATTCATTTCTTACGGATGATACCCTTGAAGCCATCGAAGACGGTGACCCTTTCACAGTCATAGGGGCAAGGGACTGCGGTATAGCCTGCGGAGCGATGGCCGGTTTTATAGATGATGATATGTTCATCATTACCTCTTTGTATGTATCACCCGCTCACAGAAGAAAAGAAGCCGCATCTGCCATGCTGGATGTCCTGTGCGCCATTCTTCCGCCGGATACACCTGTCAGGGTGGATCTTCCCCTCGACGCCGAGGAAGGCAGTGAAGAATTCTTCACTGCAATGGGATTTGATCCATATATACCGGTGGACGGAATATATAGAGCTCCGTTTTCCGCCCTTTTCCACTCATCTCTTTTGAAAAAAGACATTTCCTCGAATGTTCCTATCACGACATTTTCAAAATGTCCGGACAGGATACTTTCGGTGGCCCAGTCCAGAGCGCGAACGATCAATGCTCCGATGCCTCAGGGTGGCTTCTTTGATCCGGCTATCGACCGGAACCTGTCGTACATCTGTATGAAGGATGAGTGCCTGATCGCCTACCTTATAACGGAAACCATCGGCAGCTCATCATACGTAACAGGCCTGTACTGCGAAAACAGCCGGTCTATGGCCCTGATGCGAATGCTCCAGCTTGCTCTTGCCGACGGTCTGTCTCAGCATTATGATGATGATCAGGAACTTATCGTTCCTGTCACCAATACAGTCTCAAGTCATCTGGTCAATTCCCTGTTACCGGAGCTTAAACCGGCGGTTAAGACTTTCTATCGCATATAATGTCATCCTGAGATCTTCTTTAAGAAATCTCCGGATGAATACAGCATCAATGTCTCCGGATCCACTCCCGACAGAATCATGAATTCCTGAAATACCTGTTTCATCTCTTTTATCACCTGAGGATCCTTTGATATCGAGCTGTCATTGGCGCTGCGGTTAAGTCTGTGTCTGGCTACGTAAGCGGACAGGATAAGAAGCCTCGAACAATATTGGTTCCAGGATTGCTTGTTCTTACCACTCTCCAGAACCTCCTCTCTCGGGGCAGTCGGTTGAGCATTAGTTTTCACTTTTTCCGTATATTTTTTTACAGTCTGGAGTTCACAGTCAGGATCGCCCTTTTTCTTTTTGATGCCCCGCGACTTGTATCTGATCGGCTCACCCACGCGGAATTTACCTTCGCCAAAAGGATTAAAACCTCTGCCCATCCTGAAGGCATGTGTATAGGCCTTCTTCGGCTCAGCGGATAAGACTATCCCCTTCTTTACAAGATATCCCGTAGGTACCTTATCATCATCTGTTACGATATCCTTTATCCTGTCATAGAAACCGTTTATGAATTCCTTTAATAACTCCGGATCCGTATCATTACTGTTTAAATATATGACAATATTATCAAGCTTATGATCATTCGATGCCGACAGGAGCTTGAATGTGAAAGCACCTTTAAACTTCGGATTCTCATCAAGGAAACCGTGAAGATGAGCTACCATTTCCTTCTGCCTGTCCTCTCTGACCGTAACATAACAGCGCATATCGTTTTCAGACTCCGCATCTGATCCGGAGCCGGAATTGGGATCGCCTTCATCGCCGGACTTAGGATCTTTCTTATCAAATATGATGAATTTATCCATTTTCTTAAGTTTCTCGGGAGTACACTCATCATTGTCAAACCGGCCGCCGCCGAAATAGATCACCTGTCCGCCCTGGACATGGATACGATCTGCATCATGCCTTAATCCTTTTACAAGATCAATGACTTCATCTTTGTATGCAGCGTCAACATTTTTGGGGGACGTGATCTGTTTATCTGCCGGTCTCATCGCAAGAGTCTTGTACATATCCATCTCCAGCCCTTTGACAGTCAGGTTCATAGCTGCCGGACTTAAGAAGAGCTTAGCCGTATCTTTTCCAACCTTTCCCTCGTTCACCAGTCTGACGACATCCTTAAAATATGGCAGACAAAAAGCATCAAACGACTCTTTTCTGCGTGCAAATATCTCTTCATACCTTTCGGGTTTTTTATAGAAGTTAGATGAATTGTCATAGTTCATCTCATATCGTATACGATCCCCGATCAGTTTGTAGATCTGATCAAGCCACTTGTTTTCCTTCGCTTCGAAGCTCACATCATCCCGTTCCATGATCTTCGTCATAAGATCATCATATTCCTTCCTAAATCCGGCATCCAGTGTGCTCTCCTTGCCAAAAAGCGCATCCAGTTCCTTTATGCTCCCGCATTTTTCCGCATTATCTATCAATACGGTAGTTGCATTCTTACCGGACTGATATATCTGCGGAGCCAGAGATGTAGCGCTGTTTGCCGACATGGAAGTATAGTGCTTAATGAGACTTTCATCCATGGAATTAAGAGTCTTCCTTCTGTTGGTGAATCTGCTTTTAAGTTTTTTCAGGGCGTTTTGGTTTTTTTGTTTCTGTTCAGCCGTAAGAGCCGTGTTTTTATAGCTTATGCCGCCCTCTTCATCTATCGAAAGCCCCATACCGGAAAATGTGATCTCAACGCCTGCCACAAGAGGCTCTGCACATTTCACGATCTGCGAAAGCAGCTCATAACGGTCCTCCGGCATGGATCCGTATAATTCCGCAAAAAGAGGATCTTTCATTGTTCTGATAAGCAGCCTGGCCTGACGGTAGAACTGTCTGACCTGAAGAACGCAATCCGCAAGAACATTCGGCTGCAGCATATTCCAGGACAGTTTCCATTTATGTGCAGCCTCTACGGCATCCATGATCTGATCCTGCACATATTCGTTCACCTGAACGTCTTCTCTGGATGACCAGCCCTGATATATCCTGTAAGACCGGTAATTGATATCCTGATTGTCCCCGTAGTTCTTTCTGATCTCCTCAGCTGTGGCAGTGTCTCTTTTCCGCTGGCTTACGCCCTTTAAGTGCTTGCTCTTCATCTTAAAGTCCATCACAGGTTTGCCGGCAGCCTTACCCTCTGCCCTGGCAAGCATCGCCCTGTCCGATACCCCCTGTAGAAACGCCCTGTTCTTCTCCACATCAAAGATCCGGCCCTGGTGGATCACCGGGGCATTTTGCTGTAGCATCCCCTGAAACGTGACCGGTGACATGGCCTGACCTTCATGCTGTTCCTCCCGGGATTCAATGATAATCTCCTGTTCCGCATTCTTTTTTAACTGTTCCTGTTCGCTTCTTCCCATTTTTTTACCTCTTATTTCTCATTCCCATATTCCTTAATACAGATCCCTCCGGTAATCAGAGCGCCTAACCGTCCGTCTGTTGATCTGTCCCTGACGTTTCTTCGTTATTACCGGCCTCCTCGGCCTCTTCTGCAGCTGCAAGCATTACAGATGAGATGATGATCATCTCTCTTGTACCCTATGCGCTGCATCATCATCTCAAGTTTATTCTTTATTGTCTCTTTGCTGATCTTCTTCATTGTCATTCTTTCATGGTTCTTCAATATGCGACGATGCACATAAACATTATATACCGTATTTTATTCATATAAAAGTTAGACATATACAAAAGACCGCACATAATATGCCGTGAACGGTCAGATGCATATTCAAACATGTTTGTGTAATTATTCATTTTTCTCTCCGTTTCCTGTCAAATATTGGGCATAAAAAGACCGTGACAAATGCCACGGTCCATGAAATCCATATAATGTTTCCGATTATCAGATCATTAATAGACACAAGCCGAGGTCATCATACCGTATTCAGTTACAATCTCTGTTTTAACCACACGCATTAATAAATAACCTCGCTTTCTTTAAGATTTGATATCACAAAAGATATCAGAATTATGGAGTTAAGTCAAGAGCGATTGCCCTGGCAGTCTGCATTTGTACCTATTAATTCAAAAGAGATTTAATCCTATGCCCTGGCAAAATGGGGATATTGTTTCTTGATCTCTTTCTTATCTTCATACATCATATTATCTACAATCTGCATTGCCTCATTAATGCTTTCATCCTGAACAACGTAGTAGGCACTGGCCACTGAAAAAGGATAATTAACCGTTTTGCTTTTTTCTGCTACTTTATCTGTAAATTGTTGATACATGGTCTCAAATCCGGTCGGATCATTACCAATACTGATAACACAGAATTCATCCCCGCCGATGCGATAGCAGTTTTCTTTATCCGAAAAGGATTCTTTTATGATCAAAGCAACATTTTTTATTGCTTCGTCACCGGTATTGTGTCCAAAATTATCATTCAGATATTTCAGAAAGTTTAGATCGGCCATAAAAATGATGATCATGTTTTCTTCTCTGATCTTTTCCATATTTGTTTTTAAATCGGATATTTTTTCCTCATAAGCAGTACGATTTAATAATTCCGACATCTGATCAAAATGAGCAAGCTTATCATTTTTAATATTCAGCTTTTCCAACTCCGATTTTGTTACTTCCAATTCCTCGAGAGTTGTCTGCAGTTTTACATAGTCAGGAGTTTCCAGAGAAAATAAAGTAACTAACATGATCAGAGAAGCACCAAACATGATTATTAATGTGTTCTGAAAAAATAAGACCTGCAATATTATCGGCAAAACATATAGTGAAATAATAATGGTCCCGTACAATATCTGTTCTTTTCCGAGTATTTTTATGTTTAAGAACATGGATATTCCCGCCATTACAATGAATAGGATCGAAACAAAATGCATTACATAAAAATATTCACCGTGAGTATATATATTATCTTCTGTGATATAAAAGAAAAATCCACCGAATATATTTGCAATAATTGCAATTTCCTCTATTATCAGCAATACCAGCTTTGTTTTTAAAAAGGGCTTTTTCCCGTTTTCAGGGATGATATGATAATCAATATAGGCACCGAGCAGATAACAGAGCATCGTACCAAAAAAAAAGTATGCCGTGTTCACCAGAATATTACTGATCCTCGGGAAGATATCATTATAAGATATTATATAAGCAGATAATATATCGAAGGACTGCGTAAGGATCAGAATTATACTCATAATCCTGAAAAGCATATTTTTCCTGTTTTTCATCGGATAATTGATACAAGAATACACAAATATAAAAAGAACAAATATCTGTGCCGATATTTCATATTCTACGTCATATACCATTCAGGTTTCCTCATATTTTGAAAGGATCAACCAATCTCTGCGGAATACTCTTCCCCGAGAACATCGCTCAGATGTGACTTATCTTCATCATCCGGCTCATAAGATATTGTTACTGGAACTTTTCAAACACGCCTGCCATTGCCATCACGAACGGAATTGCATCCAACAGCACATGCTGTAAATAGGATGTCAGGATATTTTTAGACTTAGCGTAGTTATAAAA
>JAEEGL016543312.1_pt1 | contig 10822 bp, 7 predicted proteins | sample 9134231 | NCBI WGS metagenome assembly JAEEGL01 (sample SAMN16246548, study PRJNA631951) | gut metagenome | biome: gut microbiome; feature: rumen; material: fiber-attached | host: Bos | place: Iran: Karaj | collected 2018-10
GTCCGTCGGACCAGAGATTTGCTTACAGCTTCCTTCAGATTCCACCTCACGATGAACACCCTTGCTGTTCGGCTATACACTTCCCACTATCTGGGCGTGTTCGGGACTTTCACCCGTTAGAATGTGCCCATGTCGGGCAAAAGAAAAGCCGTGCTGCCTATAGCACGGCTTTTCCCTTTTCTGATTTGTCCCTTACAATTCAGTTTTTGGAATTATATCAACCTGTACGACGCTTTGTGCAGATGCGCCGTACAGACCAATACCTAAAGAATTATGTCATTGACTAACTGTCAAAGCTAACTTCAACGTTAGCTGTTATAACCTGACGTTCTCGGAGCAACGCTCCTTTTTGTTTGTGATTATGAGAACTTCCAGTAATCGAATTCGCAGTCGCCACTGAATATCATGTAGATATCCTTAACGCCTGTTACATTATTCTCTACAGCTGCGAGTTCGTTCTCGCTGCCGTTGAGCTCGCCGTAACCGATGCAAGTACCTGTAGTAGAACCTACACAGAACTTAACTACTGCGTTGCCGCTGCCCTTAACTGTGATAGAAGATACGCCATTGCTGAGGTCAACTCCGCTGACCTTGATCCAATCGCCCTTCTTAGCCTTGACAGTTGTGTTGCCGACACCGCTTATGCTTATGTTCTTAGACTGGTTGGACATTGTTTCAGCCTGTACAGTCTCATATGCGTTGAGATTCTCAATCTGGCTTACACCATTCTGTGAACCATTACATGAAATCTTTCCGTTGCTTACAGTTGCCTTATCGATACAGGGTGATCTGTAGTTGAGACCCTTGCCGCCATTAACGCCCATACGCATTTCAAGCTGACGTGAGTGATAAAGTACATAGTAGCTGCCCTTGAATTCGATAATTGAGTGGTGGTTGTTACCGCCGTTGTCAAGTCTCTGTGTAGCTGTATTCTGGAATACAACACCCTGATACTGGTATCCGCTGAGCGGATTTGTTGATGTCATGTAACCGATATCAGCATTGCTGAATGAATGACCGTTTACGCTTGTACCACCAGGAACATTCCAGTTGTGGCAGAATGAATAATACCATGTGTTGCCGATCTTAATCATGCTTGAGTCTTCGAAGAGGTAAGGTGTACCTGGATCGATAGGTGTACCTGAAATTGAGATCATGTCATCGCCAAGCTTAACGATACGGCCCTGCTTTGTCTGAGCAGCCTGTCCATCCGGAACACCGCCACCGTAAGCAATGATAGCTGTATCTGTATCAGGATCATAGTAAACGCCTGGATCGAAGAGCCATGTTACGTTACTGTTAGGTGTGTTTCTTGAAATGAGTTCGTGGCCAAGAGGATCCTTTACATTTTTAGTAAATGTCGGATCATCAGCTGTAATAACACCGATACCTGAACCATTGTTTGCAAAGTAAAGGAAGAACTTATCCTGTCCGTTGATTGTTTTCCATGCAGCATCTGGAGCCCATGCGTTATTAGCCCATTTTGCAATAGGAGTGCCATTTACTCTTGTTTTTGCAACAGGAATCTGACCATGGTCTGTCCAGTTTACAAGGTCTGCTGATGATAAGCAGTTGATATAACCTGAAGAATAATCGTTTTCAATAAGCTGATTACCATTGTATGCGAATTGATCAGCTGTTGTGTAAACGTAAAGTCTGCCGTCATATACGAGCCAGCCTGGGTCAGCACCGAAACGCTGAGTGTAAAGCGGATTATTCTCGGTTGCCTTCTTAAAGCTTTCTGCGAGTGAAAGGCCACTGAACTTTCCTTCATACAATGAAGGATCAAGTGTGGTAACTACAGGCTTGTTTACAGGGAACTCTGTGATCTTCTTGAGGATGAATTCCTGGAGAAGAACGAGGTCTGTTACGTCGAATTCCTTGCTCTGGTCAACATCAGCAGCCTTCTGAGCATCTGAATTGCTGAAGCCACCAGCAAGTAGACCTATTCTTGCTTCAACAACGTCTAAGGAGTTGATAACACCGTCATAGTTGATATCGCCAAGATGTAGTGTAGTAGATGTCTGTCCACCAGATGAAGTCTGTCCGCCGCTTGGGAGATCAGGCTGTCCTGCACCATCTATGCTTGTACCTGATGGAGCTCCAATAGCCTCATCGATAAAGAAATCAACATATTCATCTTCATCTGTTGTTTCTACATAAAGCTGAAGATCAGTTGCACCTTCCGGAATGGTATAGCTCTTATTTGCAAGCTGTACCCACTCACCCTTAGGAGCTGAAGCGATAGCTACCTGATCATACTTTGTTGTTGATCCGTCTGAATACTGAAGTGAAAGCTTGAACTCCTGGGTAGATGCTGAACCACTTGTATAACAAGCATTTGTTGAGAAACTATAAGTCTCTCCAGCCTTGAATGCGCTGCTAAGCTCAAGGCTTGCACCGTTCCAAGAAGCTGTTCTGCCGCTTACATAAAGTGACTTGCTGCCTGAATACTTGACTGTGCTGCTTGTCTCAACAGTTGCAGCGCCTCTACCTGTCCAGCCATCCGATGAACTCTCGAATGTACTGTGATACCAGTATCCATCTGAATCTTTCTCCGGAGTTGCAGTAGTACCGCCAACTTCAGTTGTTGTAGTGTCATCTTCATCGCCATCATAGTTCTCGTAAACCCTAACGCTTTTAACGTTGGCAGAACCATTAGATCTGTAGCCCTCGATATTGAGAGATACTTCGTAGAGAGTACCTGACATATCCAGACCTGCCTTTGACCATGCATCAAAGTGCTTGGATACATCTATTGTGCCCTTCATGTAGTTTGTCTTATTATTACCAGAACCACTCTGCTGACGAATGCTCCAGTACTGTGGGAATGTAGCCGTTCCATCAAGTGAAGGCTGATTGTAACGCATTGTCTTTGCAATGTCGTATGTATTACCGTTAAGAGTTACAGTACCCTTTCTCTCAGCGCCGTCTCCGGGTGGTCTCCAATCGCCCCATCCTTCAACAATGTAATACTCCATAAGAGGACTTCTTGTCCAGCCATATACACACATATAAGAGTTACCTCTTGGTGTGTATTCAACATCATACGTTAGAACTATATTCTTGCCTATATTTTTGTAGTTCTGTTTCTTGCTGTCATAGTTTTTTCCCATTCGAGCGAGGAAGTTCTCAATATTGCTCCATGAGCATGTAAAAGAACCTGCACCAGGATTCATAGAAGCCTGTCCCTGTCCGTTCTGGTTCCACATTTCGTAGTCATATCCACCGATATTGCCTCTTGTCTGCTGATCGGCTGCATTTGCAACAGGAACAAAGGGGATTCCTGTAGCAAGCATCACAGCAGACACTGTACTACCTAGCGCCCGTTTCAGTGTTTTTAAATTCATAATTATCAACTCCTTATTTGTCTTTATTTTGCCTATGCCTATTAATAATCGTTAATAAATTAATGCATACCTCCTTTTAGTTAAAGTGGGATAAACTCCCCATGATAACCTATATTTTTCACTTCTACTATACAACTTTTGTACAGATTTGTAAAGTAAAATCAAAATAAAAAGCAATAAATGTTCAAACAAAAGCAAAAAATGACAAGTCAATCATTGCTTATAAATGCTGCATATTTGAATCACAACAGGCTGTATGGATATACCTCCACCTGTTCCCAACTCATTTCAAAACTCAGCACATCGTTTGCAGCGAAATGCTTATCATCTTTCTCGATAAACAGCATTTGCAGCCAGTCGTCCGCAAAGCGCAGAAAATAAACTTCACCGTCGAACTCCTCGCAAATAGCAATAAAGCGTACTTCGTCACCCTGCAGATAAAGACATGGATTTTCTGCAGAACTACATTTTTTCACTTCTTCGCAAGCAATATCTGCTAATGTAAGTTCGGCCTGGTAGATATTCCCTATCAAGGGCTTTATCTGTCTGCTGCGCCATATCCCCTTAAAAACGCCTATACTTGTTTCACACTCAGCGACGGTGATTCCACCGTGTTTTTCAATGTTTAAAAGCTTTATCCGCATGTTACACTTCCTTTGCTATTGTTTATTAAGCTCATCCTCATAATCACTGGCAGGAACAGTTCCACTGCAGAATGTCCTTAGATAAGCAATTAATTCTCTCAGCTTTTCAATATATACTTCCTTTTCAGTTTTGACATTTTTATAAACTTCTATATAGAATCTCCAGTAGACAAAATCAGTTGCATTGCTAGAATATGCCTTTTCATCGTACCAGTCATTGCGCCTTACGTCCATTTCGCCCCAGTCAAAAGACAGACTGTGCACTTTTTTATTATCATTTGATGTACCAATGTATTCGCAAATCTTCTTAAAAAAACATTCAAACTCAAGTGAAGAGTCCACGAATATCTTGCAGTACATATCGTCATCTACTTCATCGCTTTCAGCATTTACCTTAGCTCTTGATTGCCTGTTCAAAACATTGTATACAAATCCTTTCATTTCCATCTTTTCAACGCTGTTTGTGGGAATAATCACTGCAATACCATGCTTTACCGAATAATCGCAAAGCTTCGCGAATCTGTAAGACTGTATGGAGCATTCCGTACTGTCTATCCACGGAAATATCAAGTACTTCTTCCCTTTCGACAAACCTATGGCACATGAGCATAAATACGACCAGTGCCACAAATGCTGCAAACGCATATCAAAAACCTTCGGCTTTATATCAAGAGCCCTTATAAGCTCCGAATTTGTGTCAACAACACTTCTGAACCTGCGTCTTTTTTGAAAAAAACTCTTTTCGTGTAAGTTAACATAGAATATATTTCTCTGAAAATCTTCAAATGGAACAAGCTTGTTATCAAGGAATATTCTGCGTCCTTTTTTTAAAACTTCAGCCAAAACTTCAGCCTGAAACCTGTCCTGATACTGCTTATCCTCAGTTATCAAGAAATTCAACCCGCTTTTAAGCATGATATTCATATCATCGCTCTTTACGAACTGCACCATAGTTTCAGACATCCATTCGTTGTAGTAGTCGTATCTATCCTCACACCACCAGTCAAGCAGAGTGTTCAGATTTTGAGCATCCTCATCAATACTTGTACATTTATACTGCTCAGGGTCGCGATTCACCGTGACCTTATGATTATTATCCACTGAAAACTCAATGATGTATATACAATATCCCGTCCAGCTCCTGTGTGCATAGAGCCTATCTTCCTCCATGTACCAGAACCACTTATCTTCCATTTCCTTGGGGATATTGCCGCGTCTCAGAACTTCAAGCTGCTTTTCATCAAATGTTCTGTTCAGTGTAAATATTTCGTTTTTTTCAGGCATATCATAATTTTTCCAGTCTGATCTTTTTGCAATATCCATTAGTTTCACACCTTTTTATTTATTCTAGAATATATGCTAAACAAGCACATTAAAATGTGAATAGAAACGGCTGACAACTTCTTTTATATCGTTACTTAACCTCTCATAACACTTTGCCGACAGAACATCAGGAACTCCGTAATAAGCCTCCGCAATACTTCCTGCAATACAGGTAAGAGTGTCACAGTCTCCACCAAGCGATACAGCCGTGCGGATAACATCCTCAAAATCCTTCCCCTCAAGAAAAGCAGTTATAGCCTCTGGAACTGTCTCCTGACAGCTCTCAACATGATGATATGTTGGTCTTATCTCGTCGCATGTACGCGACAGATCATATCCAAATTCGCTCACAATGTACTTCTTTATATCTTCGGCACTCATGTCATTCCGTGATAAAAAGATAGCACTTGCAGTAGCTTCAGCTCCCTTTATCCCCTCAGGGTGATCATGAGTTACTGACGCTGTCAGCGCAGCCATTTTCCTTGTAGTCTCGATATCGCTATAAAGCCATCCTGCAGCTGCAACTCTCATAGCAGAGCCGTTTCCAAAGCTACCATATGGCTTCGGTTCAGATTGTGTCAGCCACTGAATGAACATATTCCCATATCCAGCATTCGGATATCTTCTCCCCCACTTCTGCATTGAGTATATCAGTGCAGTCTTAATTTCGTCATCTGACTTACCGAAAGCGTCAAGTAGAGCTTCTGCAACTGCAACAGTCATGACCGTATCGTCCGTAAACTGTGTCTTTTCCGTAAAAAGAGGAAAGTCCTTTGTCTTGCCTCCCCTATCAAACTCATATGGTGCTCCTATCATATCTCCTAAAATCGCACCAAGCATTTCATGTCCCCCTTTAATAAATAATAAAGCGGTCTTTTGTAGGAATACAAACAGACCGCTTTTTTAAGATATGGCTATATGTTCAAGAACTTCTCGATCACTGTCATGATCTCCTCAAGTCTTTTTTCGCCTATACCTTTTATATTTCCGAGCTCACTCTGAAGCTGTGAAAGGTCAATAATACGCTCTTCATTGCCTGTCAATTCCGTTCCGTAACGAAGTATGAATTTCGTGAGCTCATTGCGATTCATTTTTTTGATCTTTCTGTAAGTTTCCCTATCGATTATTTCATTTTCAGTCATTAAAAGCTTCTTCCTTTCATTTGCAGCCGGAGCTATAATTATGCCCGCATAAGCTTTTTAGAACCATTAACGCTATGCTTAGCTCACAACGAATGATCTTAGTATTTAATCACACCGAAACTGCAAATCCAACTTTTGTTTCCGATATTTATATCTATTTTAAAGATACCACATAAAAACAACTATGTCAAGACAAGAAAGTCATGAAAAAAACGATTATAAAATATAGCGGCCGCGAAAAGCTTTGTTTTCGCTCATCATCATAAATATAAAATTTTTTTAAACTTTTCTTTGCTTTTTAAATGTACAAAAAAACGTTTTAATGCTTAAACCGTACGTTATTTACAAAAAGTCTGCTTTATCGCCAGTTCGTATTAGTTAAAACAAAAAAATATCTGTCTTGGTGTTGACATCAATTCTCCCCTGTGGTATAATAATATAGTCGCAGATGAAACTGCACTAAATATCGCGGTGTGGAGCAGCTAGGTAGCTCGTCGGGCTCATAACCCGAAGGTCGTTGGTTCAAATCCAGCCGCCGCAACCAGAATTTTGGCACTATATTGCAAAATATAGTGCCTTTTTATTTTGCCTGAATATAGGCTTATATTGACTATAAAAACTGATCGTAGGATGAAATTTATATCATCTTGCGAGCAGTTATATTTTTTGATTATATGTCAATTTTAGTTTTAGTACACCAATTTTACACTAATTGAAATATTAAACTAATAATATTGTAGTTTTAAAAACGTCAATGTTAACTTAGTGCAACAAATAACGGCGTATAGCAATATAGTGCAAATTATGAGGAATTTTAATGCTTATAAATGTACCGCAGCATGTGCTGCGGTACAATAATCTTGTTTTATATTGTAAACGTTGTAATTCAGCAAACTGACTTTTGTAAGCGGATGGAAGAAAATCATATATCTTGAGTCGTCGGCTAAGCTGTGGGCTATGATATTATACCCATTTTCCTTAACCGTGATCTTATTGCTCCTTTAGTACGTTTGTGTGCAATGGCAATTTCTGTTATAGTCATTCCGCTAGAAAATTCGGAAGAAAGCTGACGTTCTTCCTCTTCTGTCCAAGCTCGCGGTGCTGAGGAAGAATTTGTGGTTATAAGCTTTCCAGAATTATCATGCTGCTTCTGAATAATTGAGAGTTCTCCATCATAAGTATTTTGTTCGTTCGGGTGGGCGCTTATGTACTCGCTTATTATGCGGCAGAAATCCTCGCCGTACTGTTCTGCCTTTCTCTTTCCAACTCCAGACACATTAAGGAATTCTTCATAATTAACAGGACGCAGTCTGCACATATCCCTGAGAGAGGAATCGGAAAATACGATATACGCAGGTACATTTGACGCAGAAGCTATCTTATTGCGAAGTGTTCTGAGTTCGCCGAACAGTGTATCATCAGTATTGAATTGAGCACTTGAGCGTAGTTTGCTCTTCGGAGGTTTCTTCGGCAGTTTCATACTAACATGAATGCGATCTTTCACTATCTTTGCAGACAGCGGAGTTAGCACTACAACAGGATATTCATCATCGGTGAAGCTGAGATAACCGTTTGCGATAAGGTGGTCAAGCTCGGCCCGAATAGTCTGAGCGGGTACGTCGCTCATTATTCCATAAGTCGACAGCTTGTTTAATCCAAAAGATATAAGCCTCTGATTATCTGCACCGCGAAGCACGTCTATCACCATATTCTTTCCGAAACAGCGACCTTTCTGCTTTATACGGAATACACACGAAACTATCTTTTGTGCATCTATCGTAATATCCGCATCCTCGAATTCGTTAAGACAGTTGGAGCAGTTACCACAGTAGGAAGAAGCCTTTTCTCCAAAATAACGAAGCATATATTCTCTCAGACATCCTGATGTTGTTGAGTAGAATGTCATATCCTTCAAACGCTGCTTATCTAGTTCGAGCATAATGTCTTTTTCTTCTTCCGACAGGTCACTGTTTTCTTCACGGCTTTTTTCAATCATAAAACTGTTTGTGCGGACGTCCATTGCTCCGTACATTAGAATACACTGCGCTGGACTTCCATCGCGTCCTGCACGGCCGGCTTCCTGGTAATAGCTTTCTATATTCTTCGGCATATTATAATGGATAACAAACGACACGTCGGACTTATCAATACCCATTCCGAAGGCATTTGTAGCAACAATTATGCTTTTGCGGTCGTATATGAAATCTTCCTGATTAGTGCGCCTTTCCACGTCCGAAAGACCTGCGTGGTATCTTGTAGCAGAAAAACCGTCTGCATTAAGCTTATCACATACCTCCTCCACGTTCTTACGTGACAGGCAGTACACAATACCACATTTATCTTTGAAGCCGATGAGAAGCCTCTTCAGCTCTGCATACTTGTTTTGCGGTTTCAGTACAGAAAAGAAAAGATTAGGCCGGTCAAAGCCGGTTACCAATGAAAACGGCTCATTCAGTCCGAGCAGTCGGACAATATCTGCCTTGACAGTATCTGTTGCTGTTGCTGTAAATGCGCTTATGACAGGACGGTGTGTCAGACTGCTAATGAATTCTGAAATATGCAGATAGCTGGGGCGGAAATCCTGTCCCCATTGCGAAACACAGTGTGCTTCGTCGATAGTTACCATTGAGATGTCCACCGAAGACACGAGGCGTTTCATCTCCTGTGTACCGAGACGCTCTGGCGCCACATATATCAGTTTAAATTCACTTTTGCAGGCGCGGAGCATTGTTTCAGAATATTCTTCCTGTGTGAGCGAACTGTTGATGCAGGCAGCGCTGACTCCAGCTGTTACGAGCGAGCTGACCTGATCCTTCATAAGAGATATAAGAGGTGAGATTACTATGGTGACACCGTCAAGCATTAAAGCAGGAACCTGATAGCACAGAGATTTTCCGGCTCCCGTCGGCATAATACCAAGTACGTCACAGTTACTCATGATATGGTCTATAAGCTCAGCCTGTCCGCTGCGGAACTCTTTATGACCGAAGTATTCTTTTAATACCGTGAGTTTATCCGTTTAGATCGCCTCCTTTTTTATTAACGGGGAATAAGATACAGTCTTACTATTTTGCTTTTACATTAACATTATACAACAGCAATCGGCGTAAAACAAGCTGTGATTAGTTAAATTTGCGCCACCAATAATTTGATACCGGTGGAGCATCAAGACTGAACGTTTCGCAGATATATGGCGTTATAACGCACATTTTTTGCTTTTCAGCTTCAATAACAAAACGTTCAGGAGAGTCATCCCAGCCGTGACTTGAAAGTACGAACGCTCCCCAGTGTATCGGCATAACCTTTTTTGAGCCGATCATTTCTGCTGCCATTACTGCTTCTTCTGGATAGAGATGACTATAATGCCAGCTTTTGTTATATTGTCCGCACTCCATAAGAGCAAGGTCAAAGTCTCCATATTTGTCGTGTATTGATTTGAAGTGTCTGCCGATACTTCCGTCACAGCTATTGAATATACTATGATATTCGTCTTTGAGCACCCACGAACACCATTGCGTACGGTTTTGTCCGATAAGACCTCTTCCGGAGAAATGGCGTGAAGGCGTGCATATTACATCAAGACCGTTTATATTGACCTGTTCCCACCATGCCAGAGTAGTTATTTTACTTGATGGGATATTCCAATGTTCAAGGTGTTTTTCAATCCCCAGTGAAACGATAAATCGGTCGGTTTTGTTTGCAAGCTGCTGAATGGTGCATCGGTCAAGGTGATCGTAATGGTCATGGGACAGCATGACTATGTCAAGATGCGGTAATTCTTTAATATTTACAGAGGGACGTGTGAAACGCTTCGGTCCTATCCACTGAAAAGGCGATGAACGCTCTGAGAACATAGGATCAAATAAAATATTCATGCCGTGCATCTGCATTAATACAGTAGAGTGTCCGATCCAGGTGACGTTGATTTTGTCGATTCCGATAGCAGAAAAGTCGGGAGTGTATATAGGCAGTTCATCTTTGGGAGTTGATCCTTTTTCAGATAATCTGAGGTCTTCGTTAAGCCCTTTTTCTTCCCATTCGGTTGGATATTTAAAACGTCTACCATTATATTCAGAACAGCGCTTTTTGTACTCTCTGCGATCGGAAGCAGTTGGAAGCGCTCCAAAATCACTCTTCTTGAAAATAAGAGCAATTGCTGAAATAATAGCTCCAACAGCAAATATTGCTTTTTTCATAATATCGCTCCATGTATTGATTTAATGATATTTTATCATATTTTCTCGATGTATGCAATATCTGACAGCTTGAAATATACAGCGTCCTATGGTATAATTGTAAAAAACATAATGAGGAAAGACATGGAATTATTTCAAAGCCTTTCGGCAAGAAATATCAGTTTATA
>JAEEGL016763156.1_pt1 | contig 10822 bp, 9 predicted proteins | sample 9134231 | NCBI WGS metagenome assembly JAEEGL01 (sample SAMN16246548, study PRJNA631951) | gut metagenome | biome: gut microbiome; feature: rumen; material: fiber-attached | host: Bos | place: Iran: Karaj | collected 2018-10
GAACGTCTTGAGGTATAAATCGTAAAAATCGTACTCCGTGAACGGTAAACTTTGGCTTAATTCGGATATTCTTCGTACCTTTGTCATCTATTTTGTTTTTTCGATTCCCCCGATTTTTGCTTTTCCACGGCTTTCGGGGGATTTTTTTTGTTCCGACCACAAAGATACTAAAAATTATCCAATTGACAATCAATATATTAGATTTTCTTTTAATAATATACGACTATCCCTATTTTACTTATAACACTCATAATCTGTTAGCTTTTCATTAATTTTTCAAATTCCTTACGAATACCATATCCAACACAAACTTGGTGAGGCATATTACCCCAGTTGCCCTCAATAACAACCCAACCATTTGGCGTTAGGGCCATATCAAATCCGATATACTTCTGATGCGGTAAACACTTTGAATGTATTTCTGAAACAGTCTGTACCATTTCATCCCATCGCGGGATTTGCCAACCCTTGAACTTCAACCCAGAATCAGGATGACATTCCACAACATGGGTGTATATATCATAACCATCTGTAATAATAATTCCCGTCTTAGCATCTGGCACAGCCATCAAGCCTCCATCGTTGTGGCAATTATCCACCAAGTTTCCGCCTTTACCGGTACGGAAAAGTGGTAAAATGATTTGAGGACCGTCGGGTGTCATAATGGAGGGAACTCTAACAGTATTCACAGAATCACGATGCCATTGTGCCATTGCCTCGTCTTGAATAATAAGTTCTTCTATTATCCAATCACCTTCTTGTTCGAGATAATGGTCAAATAATTCTCTTATACCACCATATTCGTTTTTTTGTAAATCAACAAGATGAATTCCTTTTCCACTACATGATCCATTGGGTTTTACAATAAAACGATTAAAGGAATGGCAAAAACTTTCGAAGGCAGCAAAATCACTTTCGTCATGAATTCTACAAACCGCACGTTTAAAATAAGGCTTTGCAATCTGATAAAATTCCCATTTGTCCTTTAACTGATTATAGTATTCCTTAAAATGACTTCCACAGGCCTGTATACACAATGAATCTTTCATTGCGAACCCAAGAATATTAGCTTTATATCCCTCTTCTTTATGGCGCAAGTCATGCATGAAATACTCATCGGGGGTAATTTTATATAATAGATAGCACTTTACAACATCCTTTGTAAGCCATCTTATATATTTTTTTTCTTTTCTTTCGGTATCTGTTAAATATTTAGAATATTGCTCTTCCAAATCATCCTTAAAAATGTTTCCATTATAGTCAACCTGATTCATGCTTGAATTAATGAAATGATTGACTCTAATGCTTAACCCCAATTTTGGGCATTTTCTGAGTAAAAAGTCTGATGTTCTTTTCAATAATTTTTTCATCTTTCTAATTATTATAGAATTCTATGTTTTTCAATTGAATTAATATCACCTTCATCAAATGTCACAATATTTTTTATAGCATCTTTCATCATCTGATAGAACGCTTCGTATGACAAACCTCCAATATGTGGGGTGAGAATCACATTGTCCAATTCAGCAAGTTTATAACCCTCTTTCAAGGGTTCTTCATAGTGGGTGTCCAATGCGGCAGCAGAAAGACGACCTAATTTTAATGCATCATATAAATCATCTGGGTTAATGAGTTTGCCTCTTGCTGTATTTACCACAATAGCTCCCTGTTTTATTTTGGCAAAAGTCTCTTTGTTAAGCATCTCCGTGTTCTCCATAGTCAAAGGGCAGTGGAAACTGAGAATGTCGCAATGTGGAAGCATGGCTTCAAATCTCTCGCAATAGGTTATTGCCAAATCATTTTCCACTTCCTCATTCTGACGAAACACATCGGTATAAAACACCTTTGCACCAAAAGGCTTCAACATAGCTGCTACCAAGCGTCCAATATTTCCCATACCGACCAATCCGACTGTTTTGCCTTTAACCTCATGGGTTGTAACTCCAACCTGCTGTTTCTTCCAAACACCATTGTGTGTTTGCTCATTGATCTGAGGAAGTCTTTTCAATGCCGCCAACATCAAAGTCAATGTATGCTCTGCCACGCTTTGGGCATTCACACCAGCATTGACATATACAGGGATACCGTGTGCTTTAATAGCATCAACATCTAACATCTCGGTACCGACACCTGTACGCTGAATCATCTTCAGATGCTTGGCAGCAGAAAGCACGCCTTCGTCAATTGCCAAACGTCCACTGACTAATAGATAGTCAGCTTCCACTGCTTGACGTACCAAGCTATCGTAACTTAACTCATCGAGGGTTTCTACGGTAAAACCATCAGGAACAACACTTTTCAGTATTTCCCACGGCACACCCGTATATCGAGCCGTATGTATAATTTTCATTTTTTTGTATTTACCGATATTATTTGTTCTTCCTTTTTCCTGTTAAACAAGGCATAACAACCCATTGAAGCCAGTACGGTAAGGAATAGCACTATCAAAGGTCTAAACCAAAGTGCCAGCGGTTGTTCACTCCAACCAATTACGTTTAATACCTTATCCATATAAATCCAGAAAAAAATATGAAGTATATACACATACATAGAGTATTTCTTACCTATTTGTTGGATTGCACCTGCATGTTTTTCACTATTGTTTATTGCATATATGAAGAGACTTATTACCAATGGATAGGTGCTAATATGTAAAGCGGAGACTCTACCTAATCCAAAACGTTCAACGACACTCACTATCACTAAAAAAATAATGATAGATATCAATGCTTTATTATTTATATTTAGTTTGTCTTTTTTGTCATGCAAGAAATAACCAAGCGTAAAGAACGAATAGCCTTCTATCCATGCGTTCCTATAAAAGTCTGGTCCTAATTCTTTTCCAAATATCAAAAAGCTTTGCGAAAACAATATCATCGCTATAAAAGTAATTACGGCTGCAATATATGCCAATTTTCTCGCATGAAGTAAATCAATAAAGAAATATACGATATAAACTTCTAAAAGAGCTATTAAGAACCATAACTGAGGAGGGACATTGTATGGAATACTATAAATGACAACAAATAAGAGATGAGAAGGTGTAAAATTAAATGTTTTCGTACCACCCAAAAGCCAATTGTCTAGTAAAGCCACCACAATATAAAACAGATAGGCAAAGAAGGTTATCTTCAAAATATGCCATATCTTCTTACCACCCACCTTAACTCCTTGATAATCTTTACGATAACAATAATAGCCTGATACCATAAAGAAGAATGGTACCGCAAAACGGGCTACGGCTTGAACCGCCTGACCGAAATCGCCTGGGAATTTAACATGGATGAACACCACGAAAATGCAAGCAATTCCTTTCAGGAAGTCCATGCAATAGTTGTACTGTTTCTTTACTACCTCTGTCATACGCCAAATAATTCGATGTAACTTGCATCGGTTTCAATCACGCCGTAAGCTTGCGCTCGCATCATAATCTTCTCAGCCCAGTTCTTGTGTGGCCCAATCTCGTTCATGCCCTTGGTGCCTTTGATAACGCCACCGCTGGTATGCATAATTTGGTATGCATCGTCGTACTCGTCTTTGGTGACGGCCAACATGCCGTTGATGAAATTCAAGTGTGATGGGTGAATGCAGGTCTTGCCCATAAAGCCATTGGCTTGGTCGAGCACCAACTCACGCATCAAGCCGTCAACCGCATCGTTCACAATAGCCTTACGCTTCATCAAAGTCTGCTGTAAATCAACCTTCGGAAGTTCGCTCATTCCCTTCATCTTCTTGTTCACCTTGAAGTATTCCCAAACAGGGCCAGAGACTGTGTAGTCATTGTTACGTGTGAATACGTTGAGAATGTCCATCAAACAGTTGCTGACAGTCATTATGTCGTAGATGGTGTAGTTGATGCCACGGCGTACACCGAAGCAACTGGAGAAGTCAGTACCACCCACACGCACATTCAGCACAAGGTTCTTATTCTGGTCAAGCACCCGTTTCACCGCAATCAGCTCGTCCAAACGGCTCTCCTTGAAAGCCACACGGGCATCCTCGATGATGGGCATACCATACAGCACCTCGCCAGCACGCTCGTTCAGATCAACCAAATGATCCATATAAGCCGCTGCATTCAGGCTATTGAACTTCGGAAAGTTGAAGCCAGTGATGTAGGGAACCGATTCGATAGGCAACAGCTTTGCAAAATGCTTAAACTGTTCCACATTGCGCACACGGAAGAAGATAAGCGGAATGTCCTCGTAGGCCAACTCCTTGCTTTCCACCTTTTGGCGAAGGGTTTCCAGCACACGCAAGCAGTTCTGCTCAGCGGCAGGCACATCCTCTTCCTTGCAAGCGTCCTCGAAACACATCACCATTGAGGTGAGGCCAGGATATTTTTTGTCGATAATGGCCTGGGCAAAGTCTTTGGTGCCGGGCATATACATGGTAGCTCCCAAGCAGTATTGCAGCAGGCTACGGTCTGTGTACTTATTGAAGTCCACAGGAGGGATTACGAACTGGTAGTTCGGGTTGTATTGATGATGCTTCATGCTTTAATGTATAGTTCTTTCCTTAGTATTTGGTTGCCTTGAGGGTCGTAGGCATTGATGTGTGCAAAGATATATTCCACTTTTTCCAACACCTCCTTACGGGTTGCACCCGACACCAAAATAGCTGCAATGCGGCCACCACTGGCACGGTCATCGGAAATGGTGGTTCCTGCCGTCTTATGGTAATGGACACTGTCAATATAGCCTTGTGCTATGAGTTCGTCAACACCTTCCATGTGGTCAAACACTGCTGGGATGCCGTAAGCGAGATTCACCGAGAAAAAACGATCGGAACGCTTGAAAACGGCATTCACTGGTTGCTGCAAGTATGAATCAATAGTAGAGCTGATAATATCAAACCCTGTATTGTTTTTGATATTCTCGTAGCTGATGCCACCCCCAACCCGTGGAGCAAACTCAATAACACTCACTTCATCGCCATTGCATATAAATTGAACATGCAACGGAGTGTTGTTCAGATGAAACACATTGGCAATCTCTGTAGTGTATTTCTTTATCTTGTCATTTGCCCCCTCTGTAATGTTAGGAGGTGTGATGGTGGCATAACATTTCAGCACCTGCTTCTCGCCTTCTATGACAGAGAGACGCTCTGAAATCATCAGGATCTTGGCCACATTATCCTGTACAAAAGCATAGACGCTGACCTCAACTCCAGAGAAAAACTCTTCAACAACAGTGCGACCAGTACGACTCACCTTCTTTGCTTCGCCCAAGAATTGTGTAAGCTCGTCGGCATTATTGGCTTTCTTAACACCCGAAGCGGCACAACTGTCAGCAGGTTTCACCATCACAGGGAAGCGAAGATTGAAATCTTTCAAGTCATCGCCTGCGGCAAGAAAAATATAGCGTGTGGTTGGGATATTGTTCTCCCACATCACCTTTTTCATAAACCCCTTATTGGTAATGTCACTTGCCAACTGATAAGAATAGGGATGCGGAAGGTTCATCTTTTCAGCCACATAGCAAGCCGTGATATTAGCTTGGTCAACACATGCGCTCATCACAAGCTTTGCATCATATTTGCGAGCCACTTCCAACACCGCATCGCCATCCATTGTACTCACTTGTTCATGAATATCAGCATGTTTCTTGGCTGGTGGATTGGGGAGGTAGTCGGCCAAAACGACTTTGTAGCCACGCTCATGCAATTGACGTATCAGTTCAATATGAGGGGCTGTTCCTCCTAAAACTATGGCAACTGGCTTTTCCATGATTATTTGGGAGATACGATTGCTTCTGGATAATAGGTATCAATAACTCTCTTCACGAGGCTCACCTGTTTTGCACGCTGGCGGGCTTCCTTCTCGGTGGTGTCGTAGCTGTGGTTGGTAGCAACAGAGCCACCAGTCTTCAAGTAAACAGGAGCGGCCACACGGATAAAGTCGGGCACCTCGTAGTGACGGATGAAGCCACCGCTGGATTTCGGGTTCTCGGTGTGCAAGTCAATCGGCACATTGATGGCGGCACGCATGGCGGCCAGCATCTGCACTTGAATGTCGCGAATCGGGTTGATGCTGTCGGCACCGATGGTTTCCAGCAGATGGGCCGAGCAAGGATTGCCATGACCGCTATGGGCACTCACCTTGAAGTGGCAGTCGGCAGGGATATAGCCGCTCTTGCGGGCTTCGTTCAACGCCCAAAGTAAGCCTTCGTCATAGACAAGGAAACCACGCACACCAAGATAGGCTCCACGACGGATTTCCTCAATGCCACGGGCAATTTGCTCCTCACCACGCAGGCGGTAGCCCATACGCTGGCCTTCCTCGGTCTTTACAGAAGCCGAAGTGTCGGTAGTGGCGCGAGGGCCGCAGGCCAACACGAGCTGCACCTTCCACTGCTTGGCATATTCCACCATCTTGCCGATTTCATCGTCGGTCAAGAACATGATGCCCTTGGTTTGGGTAACGCGGTGGATTTGGATGCCGAATTCATCCAATGCCTCCAGCAAAGCCTTCATCGGGGCGGGGCCTTGAATGCCAGGCACCTCAAAGCGGTACTGGCCGCCGTCGTCAAAACGTTTTGTTGATGTAGGGAGGTCGTAAAGGTCGCCTCCAGGCATACCGATGCTCTCCAAGAAAGCACGGGTTTCTTTCATTGTGTAGTAATTCATATCCTTAAAGTTTAATTATTCTTGACTATTTTTATATATCGTATAAAGTTCTGAGCAATCAATTTTATCCATTCCTTTGCTCTTGAAATAAGCAATATTTTCATCGGATGTTAACACCGGTCCACAAATTACCTGTTCATAATTCAAGGCAGGCTTGGAATTAATCTCGCAGAAGACAAAACCTTTCTCTGTAATAATCACATCAAAACCAAGATGGCTCAAACTGCTATAGTGGTCACAGACTTTATAAAGCGTATCTTTGACATAATTCCAATTAGGCAGCTTTTCATTTTTCCAAACAACATGTGTGTCGGGATGCTCATATAGTTTCCATTTCCCATCAGGACAAAACTGACGGTAACGTACAGCATAAGGATTGTATTGACCGGTTTCAAAATCAAAACCAATGCCTATACCCCCAGAAGAAACATTGCTGGCACCACCCGACAACGATGTTCCAAATCGTGCGTATGAGACAATGCATTTCCATTTGGCTTTCTCATATAGGTTCTCTTTTGGCAACCTTATCATAATGATACGGAGAGTACATTCAGAATCCGGCCATATTCTTCTCAAATCTGAATGTTGGTGTACATACTCCGTAACAATGTTGTTTCCAAGGTTTTTAATACGTTCTTGGAAAGCCTCAATGGTGATTTCTTCTTTGTTGTTAATACAAATATGATTATCAGCCCATTCCACTTTCATTACACCTTCACCTCCAGATTTACTGGAATTCGGTTTAATAATCAGGGTTTTCTTTTCTTTGAGAAGATTCAGAAGGAATAATTCATCTTTGGCAATAGACTGTGGAGTATCCTGCAAATAGGTATAATCACCGTTATTCTCAATGTAGAGGTAGTATTCAGGCATGATGTCGGCAAACTTTTTGCCCAAAGTATATTTGAGAGAAAGTTTGTCGTTAATCCAAATCACAAAATGATTGTTATAGGGATGGAGCCTAAAATCAACATAGTCGGGCATATAACACTTATAGTTCTCATCTGTTAAGCCATACAGTGCGACTCGGCTTGGAAAAAAGCCACGAGTCATTGCCCATTCCCGAAGTTCTTCCCCACCTTCATACAAATCCTCCTCTATCTTACACTTCTTGATGAAGAGTTTGGCAATATTCTTTTGCATCCCCTTCTCAACGAGAAGATTATACATTTTATCATAATTAATCATATTATCCTCCCCTCTCTGTTATTTTTGCACTACCTCATTAACAATTCTATCAACATCATCATCACTAAGCAAATGATGCATCGGCAAGCAAATAACTTCGTTGGCGATTTTTGTTGCCACTGGCAGATTATCCAGGGCTGCACTTGGCAGACTACGGTAGGTACTGAAGGTGCTGATAAGCGGGTAGAAATACCTACGGCCCAGCACACCATCGGCCTTCATCTTGAAGTACAGTTCGTCGCGAGTCTGGCCATACTCCTCAGCATTGATGAAAATAGGGAAGTAACTATAATTGTGACGAACACCAGGCATATCGTCGAAGAAACGGATGCCCGGAACATTGCGCAAGGCATTACGGTACTTCACGGCCACTTGGTGACGTTTCTCTATAGCCTCGTCCACCTGCTTCAAGTTGAGCAGCCCGTAGGCGGCACGCACCTCATCCATCTTGCTGTTGATGCCCGGAGCCACCACCTCGGTTTCACCTGCAAAGCCAAAATTCTTTAAGAAATCGACACGCTTCTTCGTGGCTTCATCATGCATCACCATGGCTCCGCCTTCAAGGGTGTTATACACTTTGGTAGCATGAAATGAAAGCGAAATCAAGTCGCCTTTGCTCACCCAGCTTTCACCGTTTACCTCCACGCCAAAGGCATGAGCGGCATCGTGAATCACCTTCAAGCCATACTTGTCGGCGATGGCCTGTATCTCGTCCATCTTGCAGGGTTTACCATAGCAGCTCACCGGCATAATGGCCGTGGTTTTCGGTGTGATAGCGGCTTCAATCTTATTGGGGTCAATACCACACGTTTCTTCCTCAATATCCACAAATACAGGTTTGCAACCATTCCACCAGATGCTGTGAGTGGTAGCCACAAAGCTATAGGGCGTAGTGATAACTTCGCCAGTGATACGCAATGCCTGTAATGCGGTAAGTAGCGGAAGTGTACCGTTAGTGAAAAGGCTTATATATGGCACTTTCAAGTACTCACATAATGCTTTTTCGAGCTGGCGGTGAAACTGTCCATTATTTGTCACCCACTTGCTTGCCCATATTTCTTTAAGCATTTCATTAAACTCGTCGAGGTTGGGCAACAACGGCGAGGTGACGGTGATTTGATTATTCATAATAAATTATTGTTTCTGTAAAACTTTACTTACAAGTTTGTCAGCTTTAGGTGCAATCTTACGGTCGTACCATTTGAAAAACCATTTCTCAACCGTGGCAATGCGTAGTTGATCAATCAAGTTACAGGCAATAAAGATTGCCAAAACCACTCCAATGCTATAAAGCACAAGGCCTCCCGTCGTCATAGAATAATAATGTCCCACACTGTCAACAGTGTCCACCCATAACCAAGTACGCGTTGCCGCAGAATTGGAATGAATCAGCAACACACCAAATGTGCCGGCACCAAAAGCATTGATAACCTTGCTGTACTTGATATTCATATTCTTGAACCAAAGGAACGAACAAACTGCTACTGCCACGGCGAAGAACTTGTTGCTATCATATACAAAGTTCCAACCCAGGCCAATCCTTTCACCAAACAACAATCGCAAGCCCAGGATACTTGCCATGGCCAACACAAGGCTCAAAAGCGTCATCCAACCCCATAGTCTCCTGCGTTCAAACAATGGATTCGGGTACAAGCGAATGTAGGAAGCAATAAAAAATATGATACCGAACCATGTGATATAATTGAATGATATGTTAAAGGTAGGAATACTGCCAAACATTGTATAGAGACCAAGTACCAACAAAAGAAGCAATTCGTGTTGCCGCTGATTCAAATTCTGCACCAAAACTGTCAAGAATGGTATAGTAAGGTAGAATGCAATAAAACATGGCACAAAACCATCCTTAAACCCCCAAAATGGCATTACCAGTGTCACCAAACGCTGAGCAGACAATGTTTCATAGCCAAAGAAATAGAATATCGGGAATATGATAAAGCGGAAGAAATAAACCTGGGCTAAAATCTTAACGAATTTCCTCAATGTGATTTTGCTTGTACACATAAAATACCCCGTAATCAGCAGGAAACAGTTAATTCCAGTTTTCCCCCATGCACCAAATAATATAAGCCATATACTTTTACCAGATGTGTAGTCGGACATTAATGGTCCATCAAGACTTACTAATCCACTGTTTGCAACAAAGTGGTGCGCCACAATCATCAACATGCAAAGAATGCGATAAAGTTCCAAATTGGAACTACGAGGTTTCTTGACACCAACAATGCCTTGATTTTCAGTTCGAAGTTGGGTGGTGTTCTGGGGCATATAGGATAGTTATTATGTTAGTGCTATAGTTTTCTTTATCAAGACCGAGGGCCTTTCATTTCCTTATGGGTAAAACTCATAGAGGTGACATCCTCCTTCATCTCATCGATGACCTTCAATAGGTACTGTCCGTACTGGTTTTTAAGCATCGGCTTTGCCAGTTCGCGCATTTTTTCCTCGCTAATCCAGCCATTGCGATAAGCAATACCTTCCAAGCAAGCAACCTTTAGGCCTTGACGTTTCTCAATAACCTCCACAAAAGTAGATGCTTCGCTCAAAGAATCATGTGTGCCAGTATCCAACCATGCGAAGCCACGGCCAAAGACCTGCACCTTCAGTTCACCATCTTTTAGGAATTCCTGGTTCACGGTGGTAATCTCCAATTCACCTCTTGCACTTGGCTTAATGGTCTTGGCTACATTGACGACCTTGTTGGGATAAAAATAGAGACCCACCACAGCGTAGTTGCTCTTCGGCTGCTTCGGTTTCTCCTCGATACTGAGGCAGTTGCCTTGCTTATCGAACTCGGCCACGCCGTAGCGTTCAGGGTCGCTTACCCAATAGCCAAACACGGTGGCTTTCTTGTTCTCCTCGGCATCTTTAACGGTATTACGTAGTAATTTGGTGAAACCACTTCCGTAGAAGATATTGTCGCCCAGCACCAAGCAAGCACTATCATCACCGATAAACTTCTCACCAATAATGAAGGCTTGTGCAAGAC
>JAEEGL010445381.1_pt1 | contig 10821 bp, 10 predicted proteins | sample 9134231 | NCBI WGS metagenome assembly JAEEGL01 (sample SAMN16246548, study PRJNA631951) | gut metagenome | biome: gut microbiome; feature: rumen; material: fiber-attached | host: Bos | place: Iran: Karaj | collected 2018-10
GTCGATGCAGCCGCCATCGCGAAGGAGCAGGAAAATCCGCGCGGTATGAACATGGTGATGCTGGGCGCCCTGATCGAGGCGGCAGGGCTGGATGGCATAGACTGGGAAAGCGCAGTGCGCGCATGTGTAAAGCAGCAGTATCAGGAAGCGAACCTCCGCTGCCTTGAAGCAGGCAGGAGGGCTGTCGGATCAGGAGGACAGCAATGAACAGATACGAAGAAGAATACCGGGCAAAACTCCGTACAGCGGAGGAAGCCGTAAAAGTTGTGAAAAGCGGAGACTGGGTGGATTATGCGGCAAACGTCTGCTTCCCGGTTCTGCTGGACAGGGCCCTTGCAAAAAGGAAAGAGGAGCTTTTCCATGTGAAAATCCGGGGGAACCTTGCTTTCGGCCCCGTTGAAACCGTCGAGTGCGACCCGGACCGGGAACACTTTGTATATCATACCTGGCACTGTACCGCTTATGAACGCAGGCTCTGCGACCGGGGCCTGTGCAACTTTATCCCAATGATTTTCCGCAGTATTGTGCCGTATTACCGGCATTTCCTCACGGTAAACGTGGCGATGGCCTGTGTGACGCCCATGGACAGACACGGGTATTTCAATCTTTCATCGGCGACCGGCGTCGAACGGGGAATCCTTGAAAAGGCGGATATTGTCATTCTGGAAGTGAACGAGAACCTGCCATGGATCAACGGCGGTTTTGACGAATGTATCCATATTTCCGAAGTCGATATGGTCGTGGAAGGAGAACACGGGCCGCTCCCGGAATTCCCGGCAGTTGTACAGACGCCGGAAGACAAGGCGATTGCCGGGCATATCCTGCCGTATATAAAGGACGGGGCGACGCTCCAGCTGGGGATCGGCGCCATGCCGGACGTGATCGGGAACATGATCGCGGAAACGGATTTAAAGGATCTCGGCATGCACACCGAACTGTGCGGAGAGGCATATCTGAAACTGTTCCGCGCCGGGAAACTGACCAACCGGAAAAAGACCAGTCAGCCTGGAAAAGGGGTGATGGGCATGGCGATCGGCTCGAGGGAACTGTATGAATGGCTGGATCACAACCCGGGACTGGCGATTGAGCCGCTGGAATATGTGAACGCGCCTGAAACGATTTCTCAGCTTGATAACATGGTTTCCATCAACAGCTGTATTTCTGCCGACCTCTACGGGCAGGTTTCGGCGGAAAGCGCCGGATTCCGCCAGATCAGCGGCACCGGCGGCCAGCTGGATTTCCTTACCGGCGCGGCCATGTCCAGGGGCGGCAGGGCCTTTGTGACCATGACGTCTTCCTTTGTCGACCGGAAAGGGGTGCGTCATTCGAGAATCCTGCCGCATTTCGGAGGGGATATCATTACGGATCCGCGCAGCCAGGCATATTACATCGTGACAGAATACGGCGCGGTGAACCTGGTCGGCCGTTCGACGTGGGAACGCGCTGAAATGCTGATTTCCATCGCGCATCCGGATTTCCGCGACGACCTGGTGAAGGCTGCGGAGAAGCAGAAGATCTGGCTTCCGAGCAATAAACGGTAGGAAAGAGATGTCAGAACAGGTCGTTCTTTGCGACGTGCAGGCTGTAGCTTCCTTCGATAATAACCAGGAGCACCCAGCCGGTGCAGATGGCGGTGCAGATTCCGGGAATGCCTTTTGCGGGGATCAGGAAATAAGATAGAAATACCCGCAGCGCGATCTGGCACATGGAAGCGGTCATGGTGATCCTGAGCCTTCCGATTCCGCGGAAGAATCCCTGGATGACTTCCCCGAGGAAAGACATCAGGTAAAACATGGCCATGGTCCGGATATAAACGACGCCGGCGCCGATAATCTCGGAATTGTCGGAAAACAGGCGCATGACCTGTTCCGCGAAAAAATAAAACGGGATGGCGAGGAGCAGGAAGAACACGGATTCGGATTTGATTCCGGCCGAGTAAAATCCGCGTACCCGGTCTTTATTTCCGTGGCCCCTGTTCTGGGAAATACCGACGACCATGGAAGCGCTGATGCCCTGCGAGAAGCAGAACAGGAACTGTTCCGAACGGACGGCCATATTGTAGCCGGTAACGGAATGCGGGCCGAGGGGTGTCAGCATTCCCTGCACCAGGAAACGTCCGATCATGACGACGGCCTGCTGCAGGGCAGCCGCCCACGCAAAACTTAAAATCAGTCCTGCGAGCTTCGGGTCAAACCGGAGCTCTTTGATACTGAGCCGCATCGGCGGACAGTGACGCTGTGTGTAGAGGACAAGCCAGACCGTGGAAAACACCTGGCAGAAGACGGTGGAGCAGGCAACCCCGGAAATGCCCATATGCAGGACGCCGCAGAGCAGGACGTCGATCAGCGCGTGCAGGGTCGAAGAGACCAGCAGGACTACGAAGGGCGTCCGGGAATTGCCGTAGGAACGCAGCGCTGCTGCGAAGTAGTTGTACAGGTAACAGAATACCAGTCCGATGAGGATGATGGTCAGGTAGCGCATGGCCTGGTCAATGACTTCGGGAGCGGATCCCTGCGCGGTAAGGAGAGATCTGGTAAAAAGAAGGGCGGCCGCGGAGACGCAGAGCGTCAGGCACACGCCGCCGGTCAGGGCGGTGGCATGGACGCGCTTTAGTTTCTCCCAGTCTTCTGCGCCGCAGATTGTCCCGATCAGGACGCCGATCCCGATGCTTCCGCCCAGTAGGAGCGCGTACAGGATATCCATCACCGGGGAAGCGATGCTGATCCCGCTGAGAGGAAGGTCGCCGAGATACTTTCCGACGACGATCGCGTCGACGATGTTGTACAGCTGCTGGAAAATATTGCCGAGGATAATCGGCACCGCGAAGCGGAGCATGGTCGGAAGGATCGGACTGTTCAGCAGGGCTTCGCTTTTCGACGCCCCTGATGCGGATGTATTTTGACTCAAGGAAACCTGCCTTCCCGCGGAGAGTAATCCGTGAAAAATCACGCACCTGCCTTACGGACAGATGCGTGACGTAAACATTCCGGGTATCCGGCACTGGCCGCCGGAAAAACCGCCTGCCGTGTCAGTCGGAAGAGTTAAACAGCGCTGTCTGGTCAGTTGATGAATTTCTCTCTGGCGTCGCGGATGATTTTGTCAAGCTCTTTTAACGCAGCCGCGATTTCTTCATCGGTGGCGTTTTCATCCTGGAGTGTGGAATAAACGCGGGAAGCGGCCTGCTGCATTTCGCCCTGCACCATTTCGCCGATACCGACGAGCTGCAGATTGCCGTCGCTCTTTTCATCCAGATAGGTGATATCCGGGAACCCGTTCAGGTCCGTATCGCTGAAAAACAGGTTGAACTCGTTGTCGCCCGTCAGGTCCAGCGCCAGGGTATCGATATTTCCGTCGCCCATATTGTCCAGCAGACCGATGTCAGCCAGTCTGTCGCCGTCCATGTCCAGCAGGATTTCGCGGGGGCTGCCGGTAACGACCATGTCCTGGAACACCTTGCTCTGTTTCATGCGCTCTTTGGTCTTCTGCAATAAATGTAACTCCATAGTTATCCTCCCATACCGTATCCGGTAGAATTCATATGCACCGGCACTGGCCGGCAACGGAGGACAAGGGATTCGAACCCTCGCACCGCTTCAGGCGGCCTAGCGCATTTCGAGTGCGCCCCCTTCGACCTCTTGGGTAATCCTCCAGTCTGATAAGGAAACATCAGTATCCTATATTATACCCGTACTGGTTCCGCCGTTTCAAGGGGGAGATGACGGAGAACGGCAACATTGATGACTGAAAATCTCAACTGTATTATAATTAATTGGTTGCAGATAAAGCGCCCGTTTTGCTACGTGTCCGTGCGCCGCAGCAAAGCGGAAATCCTTAAGTGTTGAGTATGGAAAAAACATCAGGCAGAGCCTATCAGGCGTTATACAGGAAATACAGGCCGTCTACTTTCGAAGACGTCCGAGGAAGGGACGCGATTGTCCGCACGCTGAAGAACCAGATTGTGTCCGGAACGGCCGGGCACAGTTATCTGTTCTGCGGAACCCGGGGCACCGGGAAGACCACTGTCGCCAAGATTTTCGCGAAAGCGGTAAACTGCGAAAACCCGGCGGACGGAAGCCCCTGCTGCAGGTGCAGATCCTGCCTTTCTATTGAAAAAGGCGCAAATCTCAACGTCGTGGAAATGGATGCGGCTTCCAACAACGGTGTGGACGATATCCGCGGAATCATCGACGCGGTTGCGTATTCGCCGTCTGAAGGTAAATACCGCGTATACATCATCGACGAAGTCCATATGCTGTCGGCGGCGGCCTTCAACGCGCTGCTCAAGACGCTTGAAGAACCGCCGGAATATGTGATATTTATCCTTGCTACGACAGAACCGAACCGCCTGCCGGTCACGATTCTTTCCCGGTGCCAGCGGTATGATTTCGGAAGGCTTTCCTCGAAAGTTATTGCGGGAAGGCTCCGTGAGGTCTGCGAAGCGGAAGAAATCAGGATCGAAGACAGGGCGCTGGTATTCCTTTCCGAAGCGGCGGACGGGTCCATGCGGGACGGGCTCAGCCTCCTGGACCAGTGCCGGGCTTTCAGTGCCGGAGAAGATGTGCTGACGTATCCCCGCGTTCTGGAAATCCTGGGCGCTGCAGACGTATCGGTCTATCACGGGCTGTTCGTATCCCTCCACGAAGGCCGCGCGAAAGACGCCCTGACACAGCTGGATACGCTGCTGTCGAAAGGGATGGAAATCACACAGTTTGCGTCGGGATTTGCCGGGTATCTCCGCAACCTTATGCTGGTGAAAGCTGCCGGCTCGGCAGACGGGATCCTGGACGTATCGGACGAAACGGCGGCGCTCCTTAAGGAAGACGCCGGCAGGGCGCAGTTCCCCGAGATCTTTCGGGCCGTAAAGACGGTTTCGGCTATGATCGAGCAGGTCCGCTACGCGGCCGACCGAAGGATCATCGCGGAAATGGCGCTGATCAGGCTGTGTACGCCGGCGATGGATGAAAAAAATTCCGCGGGGGACGAAGCTCTGGACGTCCTGTATGAGCGGATCAGGCAGCTGGAAAACAGGATTTCGGAACTGGAAACCGGGATGCCGGCGGTACCTCCCGCCGGAGCGGGTGCGCGGGGCGCTGTCCGCCCGGGGAATTCTTCTGAAAACGGAGAGGAGCCTGCCCGGGAACAGAAGGTGCGTCCTGTCCCTGCGATACCTGACGATATCCGCCAGATCGTAAAGGCATGGCCGAAACTGATTTCGGCGTTTCCGTTTCCCGCAGTCAGGCAGTGCCTGCTCGGCGCTTCGCTGAGCCTCGGGGAAGAGGGGGAACTTTTGATTGTTGCGGAGGACGGCGTCCCCGCGGATTATCTCAAACGGGACGATTCCAGGGAAGCCCTGGACAGGTTCCTTCTGGAAAAGACCGGGAAGCAGGTACGGACACAATACCGTTTTCTTGACAAGGGCGAGAATTTCCGTGACAATTATGTCGATCTTCAGGGCATCGTAAACATGCCGGTCGAGATCGAAGACGAGAACGAAGAAGATAACAGCGTCTGGTCCTGACGATGGCTGCCCGCAGGGGAAGCGGAAGCGCCGCGGCAGGATCCGGTAAAAATGAAAAGGAACAGACAGAAATGGGAAAAGGAAGAGGCGGATTTCCCGGCGGCGGAATGCCGGGCAATATGAGCAACCTGATGAAACAGGCACAGCGCATGCAGCGCCAGATGGAAGAGAGTAAGAAAGCGCTGGAGGAAAAAGAGTTTACAGCGAAGGCGGGCGGCGGCGCGGTGGAAGTGACCGTGACGGGCGCGAAGATAGTGAAATCGGTTGTGATCGCGAAAGACGCGGTGGATCCCGAAGACGTGGAAATGCTGCAGGATATGATCGTGGCAGCGGTCAACGAAGCCCTGAAACAGGTGGAGGAAGCCAGCGAATCCATGCTCGGTTCCATGACGGGAGGCCTTGGTTTTTAAGTGGATCTTTACAGCGGATATATCAATCAGCTGATCGACCAGCTGGCGGCGCTGCCGGGGATTGGAAACAAATCTGCGCAGCGTCTTGCTTTTTATATTATCGGAATGTCGAAGCCAAGGGTGCAGCTGCTTTCGGATGCGATCCTGAAAGCGCGGGAGAACGTACGCTCCTGCAGCGTATGCCAGAATCTGACCGACTCGGAAATCTGTCCGGTCTGTTCGGATGAAAGGCGTGACCGCTCCACTATCATGGTTGTGGAAAATCCGAGGGACCTGGCTGCTTATGAAAAAACCGGCCGGTATGAAGGCGTATATCACGTCCTGCACGGCGCGATTTCGCCGATGCTGGGTATCGGCCCGGACGATATACGGCTCAAAGAGCTGATGGAACGGCTGCAGAAGGGTAACGTCTCGGAAGTCATTATCGCCACCAATTCGTCCCTGGAAGGCGAAACGACGGCGATGTATATCAGCAAACTGATCAAACCCCTGGGAATCAGGGTGACAAGGATTGCCAGCGGCGTCCCGGTCGGCGGCGACCTGGAATATATTGACGAAGTAACGCTTCTGCGGGCACTGGAAGGAAGAACGGAGCTTTAATGCCGATCCTGAAATTCCCAAAATCAAAAAAGAAAGATTCGTATACCCCCGAATATGACGAATACGAAGATTACGGGGAAGACGGGTACTACGAGGAAGACGGGGATTACGAAGACCCGTATGACGAGTACGGCGACGAGTCCGAAGAAATCTATGAGACGGCTCAGGCGCCGGGTGTGCCCGGACGCCAGAAGACTTATACCGCGAAGATCCGCAGGCACCGCCGTGTGAGAATCATGCGGATTGTTATCTGTGTGCTGATCGCGGTGGCAGCCGCCGTATTTGTCCTTTACCGGATCGACACCAGGATTTTTACAGATGCTTCCATAGAAAACACGGCCCGGATAGTCAGGCCTGCTTCCGCGGTTTACAGGAACCTCGGCGGCAGCATTTTCGTATACAGCCGGGACGGTGCGCACTGCATGGATGCTGAAGGAAAATCCAGATGGAATATTACTTATGAAATGCAGCAGCCGATTGTCGATATCAGCGGCGACAAAGCGGTTATCGCGGACTATAACGGCAGCACGCTGTTTGTGGTAAGCGCGGAAAAACAGCTTTCCACTATCCGTACCGGCATGCCGGTACGCGCGGTATCGGTGGCGGAGAACGGTGAAGTGGCGGCTGTCCTGTCTGACGCGGCTGTTACCTGGGTTTATCTTTACAGTTCGTCCGGGACAGAAATCGCATATTTTAAAATGACCATGAACCAGACCGGGTATCCGGTTTCGGTCAGCATTTCGCCGAACGGCGAGGTGGTCTGCATTTCCCATCTCCGGGCGGAGGAATCCGACATCCGCTCCAGTGTGGCTTTCTACAACTTCGGCGCTGTCGGACAGAACCAGGTGGACAATTACGTAAGCGGGTTTGATTATAAAGATGAAATTGTCGCGTTTACACGGTTTTTGAGCGACCAGACGAGTTTCGCGGTTTCCGATTCCCGCATCGCGTTTTTCCAGGGCCGCGAAATCCCGCAGTCCGGGGAAAACATGTTTTTCTCCGAAAACTGCCAGGGTGTTTATTACGGAAGCAAATACGCCGCCCTCCTGTTCCCGGACGTCAGCGGGGACTACAGCCACCGGCTGGAAGTGTACAACATGAAGGGCGAACGGATCTCACAGATCCGGTTTGATATGGAATTTACGGGGATACAGATCGCGTATGACCGGATTTATATTTACGACGAGCAGAGCTGTATGATCTATGACATGAAAGGCACCCGGAAGTTCAGCGGCTCGCTCGGGAAGAATATCGACGCGCTGATCCCGGGCCAGAGGATCGACCGGTTTTCCGTTATCACCGAGGACGGCCTGGAGCGGGTGACGCTCCGATGACGGCATGCGCCGTGAAGAAGGGCTTTCCGGCGGATTTCAGGAACCGGCACATTGAGACAGGATACAACGTATGGATAAAAGATCTTTGATCCTGATAGGTATGTTTATATTTGCGGTCTGCGTCCTGATCGGAGCTGCGATCCGGGGATTCCGCAAAGGATTTGTCAAGGAACTGGAATCGCTCCTTTCCCTGGTCAGTGCCTTGGTGGTCCTGCGGGCAGGCGTGAGTGTCTTTGCCAGCTGGCGCCAGAGAGATATACCGGACGTAGTTCTCTGGATAGCGGTAATCCTCGTCCTCGGTTTTCTGTACCGGATTTTTCATATGCTGTTCGGGGCGCTGCACCTGGTTTCAAAACTGCCGGTCCTTCACATGAGTGACAAGATACTGGGCGCCGTGATCGGGCTGGCGGAAGGCATTGTCCTTGTGTACGCGCTTTCATATATAACGAACCACTACATATAACGGAGGAGATCAAATGAATTTGTTTTCACTTTTCCGCAGGAAGAAAGCGGAATATGAAGAGACGGACCGGGATCCGGACGACAACCGGAGAGGGTTCAAAATCGGGGCCGGCGTCCCGCTGGCTGCGCTGGCAATCCTGCTGGTACTCGCCTTCGCGCGGAACTGCTACTACAACGTCAGCGAACAGGAACAGGCGGTGCTTACCATGTTCGGAAAGGTTGTCCGGACAGATACGGCGGGCCTGTACTTCAAACTGCCGTGGCTTCAGCAGGTCCGCAAAGTCGATATGACGACGCACGGGATCGGCATCGGCTATGCGGTGGACAACAACGGCCAGAATTTCATGGTCGAGGATGAAAGCGTGATGATCACGAAGGACTTCAACTTCGTGGACATCGATTTCTACCTCGAATACAAAGTCAGCGATCCGGTGGCATATCTGTTCAATACCCGGAATCCGGAAATGATCATGAAAAATATCGCGCTGGCCTGCATCCGTTCAACGGTGATCGATTATTCGGTGGACGACGTCATTACGACGGCCAAGAGCCAGATCCAGGCGGAAGTGCGGGAAAAACTGGCGGAAGAACTCCAGGATTATGAGATCGGCCTCCAGGTCGTCAATCTGTCCGTGCAGGACGCCGAACCGCCGACGCCTGAAATTGTCCAGGCTTTCAAGGCGGTTGAAACGGCCAAACAGGGGAAAGAAACGGCCGTCAACAACGCGAAGAAATACCGCAACGAGCAGATCCCGCTGGCGGAGGCCAAGGCCGACCAGATTATCCAGCAGGCGCAGGCGGTCCGGGAATCCAGGATCGCGGAGGCGGCCGGACAGGCGGAACGCTTCAACGATATGTATGAGGAATACAGGCATTATCCCCTGATCACAAAACAGCGAATGTATTATGAAACGCTGGGCGACCTTCTGCCTTCTCTCAAGGTGATCATTACGGACGGCAATACGCAGCAGCTGCTCCCGATCGGAAGCTTCCTGCAGGATACGGACGAAGCCGGGGAGGTGGAAAAATGATGAAACGGGTGACAAAGATAGCGATCATTATCGCGGCAGTGCTGGTGCTGATGTTTTTTACCGGCTGCTTTTATACAGTGGAAATGAAACAGTACGCGGCGGTGCGGCAGTTCGGCCGGATTGTCCGTGTGGAAGAAACGCCCGGGCTGAAGGTGAAACTTCCGTTTATCCAGAATATCCAGCGGATTTCGGCGGCGACGATCCTCTACGACATTCCTTCGTCGGACGTTATTACGAAGGATAAAAAATCCATGATCGCGGACACCTATGTGCTGTGGCACGTAACGGACCCGGTCAGGTATATCCAGTCGCTGAACGCGATCAGCGACCGTGCGCAGGAACGCATCGAGGCGGCGGTCTATAACGCGACCAAGAACCAGATTTCCTCCATGACACAGGATGAAGTGATCGAAGCAAGGGGCGAGAGGCTGACGGCGATCATCACGGAGGAAGCCAATTCGGACATCGGCGAGTACGGGATCGAGATTCTCCAGGCCCAGATCAAGTCGCTGGATCTGCCGGACGACAACAAGGAAGCGGTGTACGAACGCATGATTTCCGAACGCCAGAACATCGCGGCCTCCTATACCGCGGAAGGCGCTTCGGAAGCCCAGAAAATCCGGAACGAGACCGACAGGCAGGTGGCTGTCATGGAAGCAGACGCGCGCAAGGAAGCGGCCATTCTCGAAGCCGAGGGCGAAGCGGAGTACATGAAAACACTGCAGAACGCGTATAATACGGAAGACAAAGCGGAGTTCTACAATTTCATCATCGGCCTGGATGCTATGAAGGCGTCTCTTCAGGGCGGACAGAAAACCCTTATTTTAAACCGGGACTCGGAACTGGCAAAACTCCTGTACGGGCTGGAATAATCCGTACAGCAGGGGCCCGTGAGAATACAGGAAATACGGCGGGAGCGTCGCACAGGGGTGCGGCGCTCTCTTTGCCTTCTGTTCCGCCGAAATATAATTCTTTCAGATAATTGACATAAGTATGCAGACAATTGTATTGTATTATTTAGTTTATACTAAATCTTGTACATCTATTTACCGTTGTTTTTACAGTGCCGGCTTCATTCAGTATTCAAATACTCTGTGAAGCTGTTTTTTCTTTGAGCGTTTATCCGTTTTATCTATGGGGGCGGAAATGAAAATAAGAAAAGTTATCGTTGCGAAAACAGTGACTGCGCTTGCTGCGGTCATGTTGTTGTTTTTGTCTGTGTCCGCGCCGGTGTCCGCGTTGGAAACGGGGTATTACTATGCTGCGGAGGAAATACCCGCGGAGCAGGCGAATGAACCGGCTGAGGAATTTTCGGCAGACCTGACGGCTGACGGAGCTTTTGTGGAAGCGGAAACGGCGGAGAATCAGGAATCTGCGCCGGAAGAGATTCCTTCGGAAGAACAGCAGGAGACCCCGGCGGAAGAGACCCCTTCGGAAGAACAGCAGGAGACCCCGGCGGAAGAGAC
>JAEEGL010781992.1_pt1 | contig 10821 bp, 11 predicted proteins | sample 9134231 | NCBI WGS metagenome assembly JAEEGL01 (sample SAMN16246548, study PRJNA631951) | gut metagenome | biome: gut microbiome; feature: rumen; material: fiber-attached | host: Bos | place: Iran: Karaj | collected 2018-10
TTGCAGCCTTGGCTTCAATTTGTGTTGTTCTGTTTGTCTTGATTTCTGGTTATTTTTCCATCAAGCCCAATTTGAAAAGTATTGTCAATTTGTGGACACAAATATTCTTTGTCTATATATATCTATTTGTTATCCAATCAGTTGTTATAAACAAAGGGGTAGATGTTAAGGGTTTGGTAATGTGTTTTTTGGCTTTTTCGAGAGGCAATTGGTTTGTTAAAGCCTATCTTGTTTTAATGTTGCTCTCTCCCGCATTGAACCTTCTTGCTGAAAAATTGTCGCGTAAAGGAATGTTATTGTTCCTTGGTATTTTCACGGCTATGGCTTTTGTTTGGGGATGCATTTTCCATGCGGATGCTGCTGGTTTTAATAAAGGATATTCGTCGTTGTCATTTGCCTATTTTTATATGGTTGGAAGATACCTTAAACTTCACGTGAAGGATAATAAATCAAAATGGTTTTATTTAATAGGCTATTTGATGTTTTCTACTATTATCTTTGTGGGTTTGATAGCTAAACAAAAATGGATATTATACTATTGTAATCCTATTTTGGTGCTGTCTGCCGTGTCTTTGTTCATGTTTTTTGTTAAATTGAATATAGGTTACGTTGGCTTCATCAATTGGGTGGCATCTTCTGTTTTTGCAGTATTTGTTTTTCACACAAGAGAACCAATCATTGGATGGCTTGAAGATTTCAATTTGCAGAAACTTCATTCACTTCCATATTTCGAATATCTTGGCTTGATGTTTGTGGTTCTGGTCGCTATATTCATAGTCGCTGTTCTTATGGATAAATTAAGAGCATTGATTTTTAAGCCAGTTATTGATTTTGCGAGCAGGATAATCATCTCAACAGACGAAAACGAGAAATTTATTAGTATCAAAAAGAAATGAAAGCATTTATATTCCCCGGACAGGGATGCCAAAAAGAAGGCATGGGTAAAGACCTGTATGAACAGTTCCCGGAAGCAAAGGAACTATTTGAACGCGCCAATGACTACTTTGGTCGTCGTATCACCGACGTAATGTTCAGCGGCACCGAGGAGGAACTGATGGAGACCATCAACACGCAACCTTCGGTATTCCTCTATGAAGTGGTGCTGGCTGTGACACAAAAAGATGTGAAACCCGATGTGGTAGCGGGTCACTCGCTGGGTGAGTTTGCCGCATTGGTGGTGAACGGTACCATCAGTTTTGAGGATGGCCTCAACCTTGTACTCAACCGTGCGGTTCTTGGACAGAAAGCCTACGAGAATGCACCTGTCAAGACCGGCATGGGTGCCGTCATCGGTTTGCCCGATGAATATGTTGAACGCCGTATCAAGGAGATTTGGGACGAAAGTGGTGAACCCGTCTATTTTGCCAACTATAACGGTCCTGGACAGGTGGTCATCTCCGGCTCGCGTAAAGGTGTGCGTCTTGCCTGCAAGGCCTTCATGGCCGAAGGTGCCAAGAAAGCTGTGCCGTTAGCCATTGGCGGCAGCTTCCATACCCCTTATATGGACGAGGCTCGCAAAGAATTGGGTGAAATCATCATGAAAACCAAGTTCAACACCCCAGCCATTCCGATTTATCAATGCGTTGATGCGCTACCGCACACCGATCCGGAAGAAATCCGTAACAACCTCATCCAGCATATCACCCATCCCGTGTTGTGGACCTCCATGACGCACAATATGGTGAAAGACGGTGTTACCGAGTTCTATGAAGTGGGTACCGATGACACTTTGGAGAAAATTGTGCGCCGTATGTATCCCAACCTACATCAGCAGTCATTGCTTGATGTGCCTACCTACAAGGGAAAAATCCTAAACTACAAGATAGTGAAAGAATAACAACTTAATTTTTTAACCTTATAATAATAAAACTATGGATCTTAACAAATTTGTGGCTCTCTTTGCAGAGCAATTCGACGACACTCCGGCTGATGCTTTCAGCACAGGTACTGACTACAAGGCTCTCGATGAATGGGGCTCGCTGGTCGCTCTTTCGGTCATCTCAATGGTTGACGAAGAGTTTGAAAAGCGCATCACTGGTGCCGACATCAAGAAATGCACCACCATCGAAGACCTTTACAATCTCGTACAATCCAAGTAAGTGTTAGTCCTTTGGGCTTGGCGAAAGTCAAGCCCAAAGGCTCTTTGTTATAGGTAAAAACAGTCTATTATGTCATATATAAGCGTTAAGAATATTAAGTTGAAAGGAATGGCGGGTTGCGTGCCTTCCCGTGTAGAGGAAAACCGCGACTACTCTTTGATTCCTCCGGAAGAAATTGAGAAATACATTGCCGCTACAGGTGTGGTGCGTCGCCATTGTGCCATCCACGATGGCAGTATCTGTACTTCCGACCTTTGCCAAAAGGCTGCCGAGAAACTGCTCTCCGACATCCATTGGTCAAAAGAGGAGATAGACCTTCTTGTGTTTGTTTCCCATACCACAGATTATAAGTTACCTGCCACCGCCATTGTATTGCAGGACAAGATGGGTTTGCCAACTTCTTGTTTGGCTTTCGACATCACTTTAGGTTGCTCAGGCTTCTTAGTAGGCCTTGGCGTGATGGGTAATCTGATGGCTTCGGGTTGTTTCCGCAAAGGACTTCTGATGGTGGGTAACACCCAGTCGGAATATGCAAGTCCTGAAGACCGTAGCATGAAACTGCTTCTGGGTGATGCTGGAACGGTGACAGCGATAGAATATGCCCCCGAGGGTGGCGATGAAATCAATATCTCCTATATGTCCGACGGATCAGGGCGCGAGTTCGTGATTCTGCCCGATGGTGGTTCGCGTAATCCTGTCAACGAAAAGTCGTTCATCATGGAAGACTATGGCAACGGTATCCGTCGCACCCGTCTGCATGAGAAGATGGTGGGTGACGAGGTGTTCTCTTACGGTACCTATTTCATCCCGCGTGTCTATGAACAAATGAAAGACCAATTCAACATCAATCCTGATGAAGTCGATTATCTATTGCTTCATCAGGCCAATAAGTTCCTGTGTGAGAAACTCCGCAAGAAATTGAAATTCCCGCCCGAAAAGGTGCCTTATAACATCCAAGAGTTTGGCAACACCAGCGGCGCAACCATCCCGTTGCTGATGGTCACTAACTTGAAGGATGAGTTGGAAGCCCGTCCGCTTAACTTGTTGGCTGCCACCATCGGTGTGGGATTCTCGCTTGGTGTGGCCCAGATTAAGACACAAGGCGGCATTCATGTTTCTGCACTGCAAATGATATAACCATGAGCAATTACAATCCTTTTTCATTAGAGAATAAAACAGTCTTAGTCACAGGTGCTTCTTCTGGCATCGGTGAAAGGACTGCTATCGAGTGTTCAAAGATGGGAGCCAATACCATCATTACCGCGCGTAACAGCGAACGTCTTCAGAACACTTTCAATCAGCTGGAATCGCATCCTGCCAATGGCCAGATTATTGCTGATTTGACTAAAGTGGAAGACATCGACCGCATGGTAACGGAACTCCCTTCTCTTGATGGTCTGGTGCTCAATGCTGGCGTCTTGAAAACCATGCCAGTAAAAAACATCAATGAGGAAAGCATGATGACTGTGTTTGAAACCAACATTCTTTCATCGATACGTTTCATCCAAAGGATGCTTAAGGCGAAAAAACTTAATGCCAATGCTTCCATTGTTTTCATTTCGTCGATCTCCACTTTCCAGGTGAAGAAAGGCAACTCGCTTTATTCGGCTACCAAGGGCGCCATCAATTCTTTCGCCAAGGTACTGGCTGTTGAAGTAGCGGCTCGTGGTATCCGTGTCAACTGCATCCAGCCCGGTTTCATCCGTACCCATGTGCTTGATGCGGGTGCGGTTACCGAGGAGCAGCTTCAGGAGCATTTCAAGAAATATCCGTTGGGTATAGGTAGTCCTGAAGACATCGCTTTCCCAGCCATTTATCTGCTGTCGGATGCGGCCAAATGGGTCACTGGAGGTGTGTTCACCATCGATGGTGGAGGAACGCTTCAATAAGTTGTTAGTATGTAGTTAAAAGTTAAGTGATATGAAGAATTTAATCATTATAGGTGCGGGCAATATTGGCAAGATTGTATACGAATATGCTCGACTGATGAAAAAATATAAGACCGAATGGGACATTGCTGGTTATTTGGAATTTGCTGATAAAGAAGTCAATGCTGATCCGTCTTATCCTTCTATTATTGGAACTATCGAGGATTACCAACCTAAAGCTGACGATGTGTTTGTCTGTTCGTACGCCAGTGTTGAAGACCGCGAAAAAAGTGTCACCATTCTGGAGTCCAAGGGTGCGCAATTTGTGAATATCATCCATCCTTCGGCCAACATCCTTTCCACGAACAAAATGGGGGTGGGCAATGTGATTGGTGCATTTACCACGCTTTCTGTCAATACCACCATCGGGAACCACTGTGTCATTCAAGACCATTGCAATATAGGTCATGACTGCGTTATTGGTGACTTTACCCATCTTTATGTGGGCAATATTGTTTGCGGTATTAATCCAGTCGGCCGCAAGGTGACGCTATACACGGGTTCGGTGGTTTATCCCAAATTGAAAGTTGGTGACAATGCTACTGTTGGAGCTGGAAGCGTAGTGATGCGTGCCGTTAAAGCAGACACTACTGTTATGGGTAACCCCGCAAAAAAACTGGAATGATGAAAGTAGGAGATAGTTTTGAGGAAAAACTCGTCTTTGATTATGACGAGATGATCACTTTTCTCGACACGGTGAAGGATATCAACCCCATCCACCGTTTATCGTCCGAGGAATTGAGAGACCCTGAAAAACGAGCCAAATTGACAGTACAGGGTATGTATGCCGTGTGCATGTTCAGCGGCTTGCTTTCGCGCAACTTCCCCGATAGTATTAATGTGTCGCGTTCGGCCACCTTTGTAAGGCCGGTGTTGTTGGAAGATACTTATACTATTGGTTTGAAGGTGCGTGAAATCCGTCCAGAGGACAACATTGGGGTCTTGAAGGGTTACATCAAAAACTCCAAAGGCAAAGTCTGCATCGATTGTGTCACTGAAATTAGAAACGAAAAACTGTTTGGTAACAATGATTAATCCATATTCACTTGAAGGGAAGACGGTGCTGATTACGGGTGCCTCTTCTGGTATAGGCAAAGGCATAGCCGTGGAGTGCTCCAAGATGGGTGCTAAAGTGGTTGTGACAGGGCGAAACGAAGAACGTTTAAAACAAACCCTCGACCTCCTTGAGGGTGAAGGCCATTTGATGGTGGTCGCAGATCTCGACAAGCAGGAAGACCTCGACAATTTGGTTGCTCAAACTCCAGCGGTTGACGGTCTTGTGTTGAATGCAGGCATGGTGATCAAGTCGCCTATCAAATTCGTCACGCAAGAAAAACTGGATCAGATTTTCCAGACCAATGTGTATGCACCCATGTTGCTCACACAGGGACTGCTGAAGAAAAAGAAACTCAACAAAGGTGGCTCCATTGTCATCATGTCGTCCATTTCGGTCAATTATGCTACCATGGCTAACGTGCTTTATGCTTCCACCAAAGGTGCTTTGAACTCGTTCATGCGGGTATTGGCCTTGGAAGTGGCTCCGTTGAAGGTGCGTGTCAATTGTATCCAACCCAGCATTATCCTTGGCACGGCCATCTTTGGTGCCAATCCTATGCACGACGAGTTGTTTGAGTGGGGTAGTACCTGCCCGTTGGGACGCAATGGTCAGCCTGAGGACATTGCTTATGCAACCATATATTTCCTTTCCGATGCTTCCACTTGGGTGACAGGCAATGCCTTTACCATTGACGGAGGAATCACATTGAGATAATTTTGAATTAAAATTAAAAATTTAGAATGGCTTTTATTAAAATAGACAATGTAGCGTTAAAAGGCGTTTCGGCCTGTGTGCCTGCCAAGGTTGTAAAGACAGAAGATCTGCCGATGTTTTCGGCTGATGGTGGTGAAAAGTTTACCAAAACCACGGGTATTATAGAACGCCGTATCGCTTCTGATGGCATTTGCACTTCCGACTTCTGTCAGAGGGCTGCCGAAAAGTTGTTGGACAAGATGGGGTGGGAAAAGGAATCTGTGGATTTGTTGGTCTTTGTGTCCAATACCCCGGATTACCGTTCTCCTGCGACATCATGTCTGTTGCAGCATCGTATGGGATTGCCCATGAGTTGTATGACCTTTGATGTTTCGACGGTGTGTTGTGGATTTATCCAGGGCATGACCATCATCGGTAGTATGCTTTCGTCAGGTGTGATCAAACGTGCCTTGATGCTGGCGGGTGATACCAATTCTTTGACTTCGTCGCCAGATGACCAGTCGCGCTATCCTTTGCTTGGCGATGCCGGCACGGCTACGGCTTGGGAATACACTCCTGGTGCTGATCCTATCTATGCCAACCTGTTGTCGGATGGATCCAATGAAGACTTTGTGGTAAGTCCCGACAGCGGCTTCCGTCATTTTGTCACCCCTGATTCTTTCAAGGTGCGGATGTGCGACGATGGTATCATGCGCGCTCCGATTCATGGCATCATGAATGGCATGGAAGTGTTTTCCTTCGCCATCTCCGAGTGTCCCAAATCCATCAAGGCCATGTGCGAGCATTTTAATATCGATATGCATGATGCCGTGGACTATTACTTGTTCCATCAAGCAAATCTAAAGATTAACCTCACTATCGCCAAGAAACTGAAGTTGGATGTGGATAAGATCCCTTCCAACATTCAGTATTTCGGTAATATCTCTTGTGCTGCTATTCCGCTTTTGATGGTGACTAATATCAGTAATGAGATTTCTTCAAGGAAGCTTTCCCTCTTGTTGTCGGCTATCGGTGCCGGTTTCGTATGGGGAGCGGGTTATCTGAAGACGGACAAGATTGTTTGTACTGAGTTATTTGAATTATAATGCAGGTTCATCGTATCATCAATTCGCCTGTTGACTCCAATTGTTTTGTTCTTGTTGGAGACATTGACAATAATTGCATTGTCATTGATCCCGGGACGGAAGATTGTCGGGAATTGTTAGCTTTTCTCGATAATCGTTGTCTTCAGGTGCAGTATGTTTTCCTAACCCATGAGCATATCGACCATATCATTGGTTGCAAAACGCTGAAGGAACACTATCCGAAAGCAAAACTCATTTGCTCTGATTTATGTGCTCAGAATCTGAATAATACAAGGATTAATCTTTCACGATTTGCGGAGCAGTTCACACCAAGAGATGGCTTTCCTGAACCGGAGTTAACTTATTCCAACCGATTGTCTTTGGAGTGGCAGGGAGAGCAAGCCGTTTTTTTCAAGGCCATGGGTCATAGCCAAGGTTCGTCCCATGCATTGATTGGAAATTGCTTGTTTGTGGGAGATACTTTCATTTGCAAATACAAGACCACAACTACACTTCCTGGTTCTTCGAAAAAAGACCTAGTTCTGACCTTTAAGTATTTGTTGCAAAATGGTTATGGTAAGGCAGCAATTGTTTTCCCCGGACATTTTGGCTCTTGTTCACCGGAAGAGATGAAGAAAGAGGTTGAGCCACAAATAGAGAATATAAAGAGAATTGTAGATAGGAAAAAAGTAATGAACATCAGTTCCAGATTATAAAAATATAACAATTATATTATGAAGTTATTTTCAATTATTCATCGTTTATCAAACCTTATTTGGAGGTTAGAACAGTATAAGAGATTCAGATCGGGTATAAAAAAGCAACTTCAAAAAATACCCTATCCGTGTCATAAAATTGATAATCAGCAGAAACGGGAAGTGGTTAGTTTTTTTAAGGATACTATAGGATTGAAACCAACTCTTTACTGGCATCAGTTTTATAGTTCCTTAAATGGAAAGTTTGAAGTTGGATATATTCCTACGGATCTTTACTATGGATATATTCAACCCCGATTGTTTAAAATGGAAGTATGTGCTGCATATGATGATAAGAATATGTATGACAAGTTCTTTTTTGATGCAGTAATGCCGCAGACGATAGTCAAATGTAGCAATGGACATTTCTATAATGCAGAGAATTTATTGATAAGTAGAAATGAAGCTGAAAAAATATGTAAGAATCTTCCAGAAGCAATTATTAAGCCTGCCTATATGTCTGCAGGGGGAGAAAGAGTAATAAAAATAAGTGTGGAGAATGGAATGGTAAACAATAATAACTCCACTATTCATGACCTATTTGATTTATATGGGGCTAATTTTATCATTCAAGAAGTTGTAAAGCAGCATGAGAGTTTAAAAAAACTGAATCCAACTAGTGTAAATACGTTAAGAATATTGACCTACTTTAGAGAAAATGGTCCAGTTGTCCTATATTCGGTAATGAAGATTGGTGCAAAAGGAGCAGTAATTGATAATGCATATCAAGGAGGGTTGATTTGTCGGGTAAAGGAGAATGGGCTACTTGATAAATATGCATACGATTTTAAGCAGACATTAAGAACAGATAAAGGAGAAGATGGATTGGTATTTGAAGATTATGAGATTCCATGTTTTGACCATATTATCGAAAAAGCAAAACAATATCATGAAAAATTGCCACTTATACCTCTTATAGGATGGGATTTCACTGTTGATGATCAAAATAGAGCCGTTTTAATAGAATTTAATGCTCCCAGTGGCATAGAAGAACATCAATTGGCCGTAGGGCCCGCATGGGGTATGTATACAGCAGAAATACTTTCTAAATGTAACCACAAAAAAAATCATTGAAGATAAGAATTTGATGGAAGAGAACTTAAAACATAAGACTGTTGTAAGTACCACTTGGGCATCCATCCAGCATTTTGGCAGGTTGGGCATATCATTCATCAGCAATATTGTATTAGCTAGATTGTTGATGCCAGAAGACTATGGTACTATTGGAATGTTAGCCATTTTTATGGCTGTTGCTACTGTGTTTGTTGATTCAGGTTTTGGAAATGCGCTTATCCAGCGAAAGAACACCAATGAAGTGGATTATTCTACTATTTTCTTTTTCAACCTTGGCATGTCTTTGCTCCTCTATTTTGTACTTTATTTTTCTGCACCAGCCATAGCTCGATTTTATGACACCGCCATCCTTTGTAATTTGTTGCGTGTTTATGGCTTGGTGCTGATTATCAATTCGTTTTCAATCATACAAAATGCTCGTTTACGTAAACAACTTAGTTTTAAGGTTCTTACTTTTTCTTCAATTACTGCCGCTATTGTTGCTACTTTCGTGGGAATTTATATGGCCTACAAAGGCTATGGAGTGTGGTCTTTAGTATTTATGACTATATTGGAGAGTACAGTTCGTACAATACTATTGTGGTTTCAATGCAAATGGTTGCCCAGACTGACCTTTAGTTTGCGGTCACTAAAGTCCCTGTTTAAGTTTGGCGGTTTCCTTTTGGCTAATAGTTTGGTGGCTACCATACACAGAAATGTGCTTTCTATGGTTATGGGTAAACTTTTTACTGCCCATGACTTAGGTATGTATTCACAGGCCAAGAAATTAGAAGATATCCCGGTAACAGGAGTCTCTTCTATCATTGAGCAAGTGTCGTTTCCTGTATTCTCCAAGTTGCAGGATGATGTTGTTCGCCTCAAACAAATGCAGCAAAAGAGTATGAAAATATTGGGATTCATCTGTTTCCCTTTGATGTTTTTGATGTTTGTTATTTCTGAGCCACTCATCGTTTTCCTTTATACTGATACATGGATAGATGCTGTTCCATATTTGCGGGTTCTTTGTTTAATTGGAATTATAGCTTGTGTTCAACCGGTACAAGCTAATGTGGTTAATGCGATGGGGTATAGTGGTCTTTATTTTAAATGGAGTGTTTGTAAGAGCATTATCATGTTTGCATTTATTTGGTTGGGACACTATTGGGGTATAATTGGTCTTCTTGTGACATTAGTGTTTTATAATATTGTTTTGTTTATTATCAATGCTGTTCTAGTGTCTCGCTTCACACACTATACCCTTGGGCAGCAAGTAAAAGATTTGTTGCCTGTTTTATTGTCATCTGGGTTAGTGGCAGTAGCAGTGTGGTATATTCGTTACCTTATCCCCAACAACTTTGCTTTGATCCTTGTGCAATCAGTTGTTTTTGCTGGGCTATATTTAGGTGTGCATTATATGATAGATAAATCAATATTAAGTGAAGCGTTGTTATTTTTAAGAAGAAAGAATAATTAGATTAAAAAAAGAAATTGAATTAAAAAACTTTCACTCGAACAAAAAAATGTTAAGCAATATTATAACTCCATAATGCATAAAAGATTTTAAGCTTTGGTGGTATCAAAACCACTATAATGTGAACGATTGATTTGCCAAAGAGTATGCCCCAATAGATTGCTATTATAGTCAGATATAATTTTGCGTGTTTAATATGGACATATATATGGCTTACGATGACAAGAATCTATAAGACCTCTTTTCTCCCCGATGATAAGCTGCGGGTGCTTGATATATGTATTAATCTTAATGAAGTTGAAATTCTAGTTTATAAGGAAATTGTTGCTGAAGCAAAACGATTGCATACATGTGTGATGCAGATTCCTTTGATAGGTTAGGATTTTACTGCTGAAGAAGAAGGATCGTGTTGTTCTAGTAGAAATAAACGCCTAGGTGGTTTGGAATTGAGTCAGATAATCGCAGGGTCTGCTTGGGGTGAATGTGCTGATGAAATATTGAGGAAGTCGACTTTTAGAAGACGCTGTCTTTCTTTAATATAGGGATAGTCGTATATTATTAAAGAAAATCTAATATATTGATTGTCAATTGGATAATTTTTAGTATCTTTGTGGTCGGAACAAAAAAATTCCCCCGAAAGCCGTGGAAAAGCAAAAATCGGGGGAATCGAAAAAACAAAA
>JAEEGL010841100.1_pt1 | contig 10821 bp, 8 predicted proteins | sample 9134231 | NCBI WGS metagenome assembly JAEEGL01 (sample SAMN16246548, study PRJNA631951) | gut metagenome | biome: gut microbiome; feature: rumen; material: fiber-attached | host: Bos | place: Iran: Karaj | collected 2018-10
ACTGGCATGTGCCGTGAAAGGATATCGACTCATTCTCACCATGCCCGACACCATGAGCATTGAGCGCCGCCGACTGGTAAAAGCCTACGGTGCAAAAGTGCTTCTCACACCTGGCAAAGAAGGAATGTCTGGTGCAATACGTAAGGCAGAGGAACTACGCAGCCAGATTGATGGAAGCATTATCCTTCAGCAATTTGAGAATCCTGCCAATCCCGAGCGCCATTATCAAACCACAGGACCAGAGCTATGGCAGCAGACCGACCACCAGATCGACATATTCGTTGCAGGAGTCGGCACTGGAGGCACAGTGTCGGGAGTGGCACGCTACCTGAAGGAACAGAACCCGCAAGTGAAGGTTGTGGCTGTTGAACCGGCTTCGTCGCCTGTGCTCAGCGGTGGACAAAGCGGGCCACATAAGATTCAAGGCATAGGTGCTGGGTTCGTACCAAAGACTTTCTGCGCCGAAGTAGTTGACGAGATTCTTACTGTAGAGAACGATGATGCTATCCGTGCCGCTCGCGAAGTGGCACAGCAAGAAGGACTACTCGTGGGAATATCGTCAGGGGCAGCACTACATGCTGCTATTGAGATAGCCCGTCGCGAAGAGAACAAGGGCAAGATGGTAGTGGCTTTGCTGCCCGACACCGGCGAGAGATATCTCTCCACACAACTCTACGATTTCGAGGACTACCCTCTCTAAACTATTCATACAAGAAAAAAACAGAGCGGCATGGCCAGACACTGGTCATGCCGCTCTGTTTGATATGATAATCTCCTTACAGCAACTATCATCAGTCTGTTGACGACAGCATAAAGAAACGATATTCTTCAGTCGCTTGCAGAATCAAATAAGCGAAAATGCCACGTCCATCATCTTTGTGAATGTGGTCTGCCGCTCTTCGGCTGTAGTCACTTCGCCAGTGATGATATGGTCTGATATGGTGCATATGCCGAGCGCACGGTTGCCCGAGCGAGCGGCATTCATGTATAGCCCGGCAATCTCCATCTCTACTGCCAGCACACCCATGTTTATCCACTTGTCGTTATGGGCATTCTCTGAATAGAACACGTCCGACGAGAACACATTTCCCACCTTGTATTTATATCCCATCTTGTCGCATGTATCAGCAGCATGTCGCAGCAACTCAAAGTCGGCTATCGGTGCGAAAGTGCCGGGGAGCTCATACTGATTAGCATAGGTTGAGTTGGTACATGCGCCAGCTGCTATCACCAGATCGCCGACATGAAGATCAGTCTGAATGCTGCCTGCCGAGCCAACACGGATAATTGTCTTCACACCGTAGAAATTGTAAAGCTCGTAGGTGTAGATGCCTATCGACGGCATTCCCATTCCATGTCCCATCACGCTGACCCGCTTACCCTTATAAGTACCCGTGAAGCCAAGCATGCCGCGCACATTATTGAACAGCACCGGGTTGTCCAAGAACTTCTCGGCCATGAACTTCACACGCAGGGGATCGCCTGCCATAATCACTGTCTCGGCTATTTCGCCGTATTTTGCCCCAATGTGGGCGGTTGGTGTATTTGCCATAGTCTTATAGTTTATTTTTAGTTCCGATTTTTCTTGCTTCTGCAAACAACAATATCATCTCTCAGCTACAAATTTAATCATTATTTGTCCGAAATGATGTTTTTTTTCGAATTTTTCTTATTTTTGCGCATAAATTCATAATAAAACGAATATGAACAAGTTTTTCACCATTGCACTTATCGCCCTACTCTTTGCAGTGGGAGCATGCAGTCCGTCGGCTGACAACAAGGCTACCGACGAGAAGACAATGACTGATCCTAAAGTCTACGACGAAGACATCAACCCTATTGAGCAGATCGACCAGGCTCTGGCCGCTGCCAACACTCAGGGAAAGTTTGTTATGTGCCAAGTTGGCGGCAACTGGTGCCCATGGTGCCTGCGCTTTGCCAAGTTCATTACCGACGATGCCGACATCAGCAAGTTGGTAAGCGACAACTTCGAGTATATCCATGTCAACTACAATCCTCGCAGCTCTGCATCTGAAGAAAAGACTGCGCAGGCTAAGGAAATGCTTGCCCGACTGGGAAATCCCAGACGTTTCGGATTCCCTGTGTTTGTAGTTCTCGATGGTGAAGGCAATGTGCTCCACATACAAGACTCAAGCTTCCTCGAGGAAGGCAAGAGCTACAACAAGGAGAAGGTGATGCGGTTCTTCCAGAGTTGGACACCAGAAGCCGTAAACACCGCTGGCGACGAATAGTCTTAGACATTCACACTTACAAACATAACCTGCGTCTGATATGTCATCAATAGCATTTCAGTCGCAGGTGCTTTTATGTGTGTACTGAAAATTTTGCTAGCAAAATTGTTTATATATAATTTTTGAGAACAGATAACAACAAAACATTATCCATTCCAAAGTTTATTGATTATGTGGCATTCCGGCTTTTATTTGCTTGACTGCTACATCTTCTTCAGCTCGAGTATGCGGCTCGACATGTCGGAACCCGAAAGCACCTTCAGCCCAATCTTCATCAGATAGTCGCCCGAGAAAGTCTTCCCGTCGTAAGAAAGTGATGACTTTCGCCCAGGCTGCAAGAGTATCTCGCGCACCTCATACTGTGCATCGGCATCGAGTCCCTGAAGGCGTGTGGGAAGTATCTGCTCAGAGAAGCGAGGGTGAATGTCGTAGGCATAAACGAGTGCATGTGCCCTATCATCACTCACACGCTCCATCACACAGTGGTTGCCGTCATAGGGAGAGACAAGACGATATAAATCTGGAGCATAGATGAGGGGTTTCAGCCGATTATACTCGCGTATTGCCATCTGACAATATTCCAAGTCTTGCGGCGACAGCGATTTCAGATCGATATCGAAACCGAGCTTGTATGGGAAGCATACATCCACACGGAATTTCACACTTGCGCGTCGGTTCCAGTTTGTAACGTGCGAGCACATTGCCTTGGCAGGCATAAATTGCGAGAAACCCCACTGTATGAACAGACGCTCAACAGGGTCGGTATTGTCGGAACACCAGAATTCTGTGAAGTAGCGGAGTGCTTTGAAGTCGCAACGGGCACCGCCGCCAGAGCACATCATGATATATAGATCGGGGTATTTCTGTTGCACACGATCGAGCACCTTATACAATCCGCGCACATAATCCACATACAGATTGCCCTGATTCTCTTTCAGGTAGTGGGAATAGATGTTTGTGATTGGGCTGTTGCAATCCCATTTCATGAACTTCAGTCGTGGGTTCTCAGTCATCAGATTGTCCACCACACCGAACACATGGTCTTGCACTTGCGGGTTCGACAGGTCGAGCACGAGCTGATGACGGAAGTAGTATGTCTCGCGATTGGGCTGACGGAGTATCCAATCGGGATGTTTCTCTGCCAGCTCACTCTTCGGATTCACCATCTCGGGCTCTATCCATATACCGAACTCCACACCGCTCTCATTGGCTGTCTTCACCATGTAGGGCACGCCGTTGGGCAACTTTTCGCGCGTCACCTGCCAGTCACCCAACCCAGCACGGTCGTTGGAGCGCGGATATTTGTTGCCAAACCAGCCGTCATCGAGCAGGAAGAGGTCTACCCCAAGATTCTTCGCTTCGCCGAAGAGTGCCGCCAGTTTGGGCTCATCGAAGTCGAAATGAGTGTTCTCCCAGTTGTTCAAGAGTGTCATTCGCTCCTCGTCAGCCTTGTAAAGCGAGTGGTTGAGTGCCCACCGCTGGAAGTTGCGACTGCCCTGCCCCACACCATTCTGACTGAGAGTGAATATGAATTCCGGTGTCCGAAACACTTCGCCACGTGGCAACAGATAGGTTGATGCATCGGGATTAATGCCGCTGATGACTCGCAATTCGTTATCGTGGTCAACCTCAAAGGTAAAACGAAAGTTGCCCGTCCACGCTATCGTGCCCATCAGCACTGTGCCATGATTCTCGCTTACCTGACCTCCGATGCCAAGCTCGAAGAACGGTTGTGCAAAGTCAGCGGCACGTGAACCGAGCCGAGAGTCGATAATCTTCTTGCCGAACTGCAACTGCTGGTTCGACATTACCATCTCTTTTGCCCAGTCGGCAGAAAAGCCTGTCAGATAATACTCGTCGGCCTCGAAGTAAAGCATCGACGATCCATATCGGACTATATACACGCGCCCTTTTTCTTGATGGCTTATCTCAGCATACTGACTGATGACATTCTCGCGCTCATAGGCAAGATAGTGCAGCACCACCGTCACAGGATACACCTCGTCGCGGAGGGTGACAACGGTCTCAGTGCCTCCGTTTATCGGCTGCTGGCGATGATTCACATACTTCAACACCGACGAGCAGTTGCCGTCAGCGTGGCGTATCTCAAACGGAGCATCGTAGAAATCCTCGGTGCCTATGACTGGATATACTTCGTTACCACGAAACACACTCGACGTGACATTGGTACGTGGCATGTCGAGAGCACTCAGTTCTACGACCGGTGAGAGACGCTCACCGAGATAAGTCTGATAGAGTCGGCCGTCGTCCTTCACACGCATTACAAGCTGTGTATTATCGGTAACCACGTTTATCACCTCTGCGCTAAAGGCTGAAACAATGCCTGTTAACGCGAAAACAAAAGTTGAAATGAGTTTCTTCATAGTCGATTGTATTTTTCTGCTGCGAATATAATAATAAATAAGGAGAACGAGAAATTTTTTCAAAAATAATACGTTTCGCCAAAGAAAAAGCTTCGTCTGGCAGACTCCACCCGCATGCGGAATAAAGTGGCAAATCATCTGTTTTCATTAACAAGCCTCTTTAATGCCAATTAAGAGCCTCTTATGTGCCGGTTAAGAGGCCTTTATCCGCCGGTTAAGAGCCTCTTTAATAACTCTATGATAATCAGTTATCTGCAGAAGCGAATCGCTTTACCTCTCTTTTCGCTGCGTTTAAAGAATAATGGCAAGCCCCAGAGCGCTTTCTCGACAGCCCGTTTTTTCGACGTTTCGTTATTTTGTAGCATATTTGGAAAATCCGCATAAAATTGTTAACTTAGCACCCGAAAAAGCTAACACATATACTTACAGCAGCTATGACAAAAGACATTTACTTCGCCGGAGGGTGTTTCTGGGGCACAGAGCACTTCTTCAAGCAGATAAACGGAGTGGTGGCAACCGAGGTAGGCTATGCTAACGGACACACCGAGAACCCCACCTACAAAGACGTGTGCACCGACAAGACAGGCTTTGCCGAGACGGTTCGCGTGAGCTACGACACCGAGCGGGTAAGCCTGCGATTCCTTGTCGACATGTATTTCCACGCCATCGACCCCACATCGCTTAATCAGCAGGGGCACGACAAGGGTACACAATATCGCACGGGCATCTACTATACCGACGCCAGCGACCTGCAAATAATAGACAACGTATATGAGGAGAAGCAAAAGGAGTGCTCAGAAAAGTTTGTCGTAGAGCGTCTGCCTCTGAAGAATTTCTATACCGCAGAAGAGTATCATCAAGACTATCTCGACAAAAATCCCGACGGCTATTGCCATCTTCCGCTGTCATTGTTTGAGTTCGCACGTAAAGCTAAAGAATAAAAAACAATACACATATGAAATCTTCAAAGTTTGTTGTAGCAGCATTGTGCACAATATGGCTACTCACAGGATGTGCCCTGCATAAAGAAAACACATCGCGAAATGGTGACTATTTTACCAATCCTCTGCTCGAAGTGGGCCCCGATCCGTGGGCTATTTATGTCGACGGCTACTACTATCACATTCAGTCGAGGGGCGGGCAACTGATTCTAAGGAAGACACACGACATAACTGACCTCCGCAATGCAGAGAAGAAAACCATTTGGATACCTACCGATCCGTCGAACAGCAAAGATCTTTGGGCTCCCGAGATTCACTATCTGCAGGGGAAATGGTATGTCTATTACGCTGCCGACGACGGGAATACCGACAACCATCAGCTCTATGTGCTAGAGAATGCGAGCCGCGATCCGATGCAGGGCGCGTTCACAATGAAGGGCCGCATAAGCACCGACCCCGACAACAACTGGGCTATTGACGGCTCAGTAATGGAGCATAACGGCGACTTGTACATGGTGTGGTCGGGGTGGCAGACGCGTCGCATTGACACCGAGACGCAATGCATCTACATCGCACGTATGGCAAACCCGTGGACACTGGGCTCGGAACGCGTGCTGATTTCAAAACCCGAACTTGAATGGGAGCGCAGATACATAAATGTCGACGGCACATATCCCGGACATGTAATCTATGTAAACGAAGGCCCTCAGCCCCTGAAAAGCCCCGACGGCAAAAAGATACACATCATTTACTCGGCAAGTGGCTGCTGGACTCCATACTATTCGCTTGGCTGCCTCACTGCCGATGCCTCAGCTGACTTGCTAAATCCTGCATCATGGAAGAAATCGCAGAAGCCACTCTTCAAACAGTCACCCAAAAATGGCGTGTATGGTACAGGACACAACTGCTTCTTCAAGAGTCCCGACGGCACTGAGGATTATCTGTTCTATCATGCTCGAGACACTCAAATGGACCCTCGCGGAAAGGGTGACACACGCTCTCCGCGATGCCAGAAATTCACATGGGACAAGAATGGATACCCCGTCTTCGGAAAACCACTGCCCAATTCGAAAAAGCTCAAGAAGCCGTCAGGCACAAGGAGAATCGATAAATGATAAAGGCAAAAATATTTGGTTAAAAATTTGGCAGATACGGAAAAATGTTTGTACCTTCGCATCCGCAAATGTATCATGAATGGGGTTGACTGGATTTGACAGCAAGCTGATGTGGTACGTAAGCACGCGGAGCGTTGATGGCTGACTCCTAAATCACAGCTCTCACTAAATTTAATTGGCGAAAACAACTACGCTCTCGCTGCCTAATCGAAGTACAGTAGATTACTGGCTTAATTCCGTCACCAGGTGATGGAACGAGACGTCGCTCCGATGATGTTGTTCCGAATCAGAAGACAAAGCGGCGCAGGAAAATCGGAAATAGTCTGTCAGAGCCTCGACTGACTGATGAATCTTTAGAGGATAAGGCGCCGGTTGGTGGTCCAGGTCTTGCCGTCGCACGAAAATGAAGTCTGGAATAAGCGTGTAGAAAGCGTATGGCTTCCTTGTTTGGACGTGGGTTCGAATCCCACCAGCTCCACAGAAAATGTGTAGAATGTGTCTGTTAGCACATCCTACGCATTCTTTTTTTATCTAATGCAAGCTTTATTTCACTCAGCTACCTGATTATCTGTCAGGCAGTTTTACATGTTTTACTCTCTCCAGTCAAACTCACGGTAAGCCCCACGGAGTTTCCATTTCGACGGTGTAATATTGGTCATCCAGTCGAGTGGTTCTCCGACAATGGTGTTTGTCGCTGCTATCTGGAAACATTGCTTGATGGTAGCACGCTGCTCAGTACCTAATGCTTCGGGCTGAGCAGAAATGAACAACGCTGTTCCGCTGTTGGCAATAAGCTCCATCCATTGCTTGTTGAGCCTCCAGGCAACATCTTTCGTCAAACCGACACAATCGGGATCAGACACATAAAAGTTGTTATGTTGCGGCATACGGAAAGCAATTGTATTGACTCCCATCTTCAGTGTGCGCGACCATTCGCGACCACTGGTGTCGTCACCAGTACGTTGTATCTCGAACAACCCAGCAGAGAGGTGCGACACAGTGTTGCAACCGATGAGCATTATCTTGCCGGCAGCCTTGCGAAGATGAGTGTAGAGACGAAGCACAACCTCGGCATTGGTAACGCTGCGATCGTTAAACGACCAGTTTCCATAAGTCATATCGCCGTCGCTGAGCATTGAGAATCCCCACTTACCAAAAATGTCGCAAGTGGAATAATCGTGCTTCACCATTTCGTAACCCCAACTGCGGTAAGCCTTGAAACATTTGGTAAGGTAAGCCAGATTCTCGTCTATCGTGGGGTCGAGAATATTGCTACGTCCATTACCATTCTTGTTCATCATGCGCAATGACTCTCTTGTGTCGTGTGCGGCACATAGTGGACGCATCCAAAGTCCTGGTCTCATGCGCTTTGAACGTATCTGCGATGCCAGCCGATGCATGTCGGGGAATTTGTTATTGGGTGTATAGAAGTTGTCACTCCAACTATCCGCACTATTTGAACCAGGGGCGTAGCATGCCCATCCTGCATCTATAACACAGAAAGGCAGGTTGCCTACATCGGGTATCATGTCTTGCATCATATCCACCGTTTGCAGGATAAGTTTGTCGGAGTTATTGCCATAAGCAAAATACCAGTCGTTTATGCCATAGATAGGCTTCTTGGGAAGTCGTGGAGAATCGCAAAGCATCTTGCAGAAACGCTTCATGAAGTCAAAGGGTGACTCCCCTGTACGGCCATCCATACTTATCAATTCAGCCATTTTCAGAGTGCGTTTTCCGAGGCGAACTCCATGTGTGCCATTCCTTACATCCAACACTAGCTTCATTGTCTCGGTGTCGCGCTTCCAATGACAGAATGCCTTACATCCCGTTTTCACACCTATTGCATGACAGCGACTACCATCATATTCGGCAAAGTACCACGGCATAATGCGTCTTGCATCGGGTGTTTGCCATTGCAGGTCGCCATAGCCGCGCTCCCAATGGTCACCAAGAATGCGTACAGTAGGTTGAAGAGGCTGATTCCATATCATCCTTACATATTTCACATTCTTTGTTTCAGAGTTTAAAGAAGTATAGACCACATTGTGCTTCTGCCTATACTTCACTACTATGTCACCACTTGAGAACACGCCCTGATCATATCTCAACGTGAACACCTCGTCGTCGGTCTCCACCTCTACCACATTAGGAAGGAAGACATCGCCAAGTGTTCTCCACAGTTGACTGTCCTTACCTTGCAAGTCGAATGCCTCGCCAAAGACATCTGCCGACTTGCTTCCCACTATCACTGCGCCCGACACTGCGGCGGCACGCTTTAGAAAATCTCGTCTGTCCATATTTTTATGTTTATTGATTCATCGATTTTAGTATGAAATCCACTATCGGTTGCGGGTTGTAGAGTGAGTGCGGATGATGCCCTACCGACGGCTTATGTATCACCTGAATTGGTTGCCCGAGTTGCCTCATCTTATCTTCAAACACCTTAGTATTATACTTATATTTCACTCCGACATCAGCGTCACCCACCACATGCAATATCGGAATGCGCGCTTTTGCCATCTTTTCGGCATGATCCAATGGGTTTCCGTGCCACTGGAGTGCCTCATTTTCGTTAGCGAATCCATAAGCAGCTAGCATTTTCCGGGTGTCTTCGCCATTCTGAGGCAAGCTCATAGGCCACTGTTTAATATCCATCACGGGAGCATCGGCATAGATGCACGCCACCTTCTTCGGGTTACGGGCTGCCCAGTTGTATATAATCAGTCCACCCCGACTCATTCCCTCAAGTGCCATCTTGCGTGAGAAACCGGCGGCTACCATTCGTTTATAGAAAGCATCCCAGCGCTTCAGTGCTCGCTCCGAGCCGTAGAGATCAGCCACATCGCAATATGCTACATGATATCCGCGCTCCAACAAGTCGATATCAGTCTGCGGTTCATGTCCCCAAAAGCGTGCGCGCCATATCCACGGGTGGCCCTTTGCAACAACCTTAGGCTCAACAATTTTACAATTAACACCATCGCTCACGAAGTCATAACCGGTGTATCCGTGGAAGTTGAACATTGTGGCACCTTTCTTATAAAAAGTCTCAGCCGACGCTTCTACTGCCTTGCCATGCTCAAAAGTCATCAGGTGGTTGTACACTTTCAGTGCCATCCATCCAGCTCCCAATGCTGAAGGGTGCAGCTTGTCGGGTAACAGACCGGCGTCCCATGTATTGCCGAGCAGGTTGTTCATATTGATAATGTCGAGGTTGTTCTTATAAGCCAGTTCCTCAATCATCGGGCGTACCATCTGTTCCACATAGTCGCCGCGGATGTCCCAATCGGTAAGAGGGAGGAAGCAGCGTATGGGTGTGAGCAGGATAATGCGCGGATGCGACGGCAGATTGCGATAGGAGTCGATAAAAGCCTGATAATCGGTCATGAAATCGTCTTTGTATTTCCAGTTTTTCGACTTTGTGTCGTTGGTGCCAAACTTAATGAGCACTATGTCTGGCTGCCACTCAAGCGACTCTTTATACTGCGAGGTGGTCACGTAGGGGAAATCGCCCTTCAGCAACATTGTAGTCGCCGACACGCCGTAGTTCCTCACTTCGTAGCCGTCGCCTAGATATTGTTGCAACTGTGCGGGATAGTGGAAGTGCTCGCGATCGGTAATACCGTGACCGAAAGTGATGCTGTTGCCGATGCACGCCACCTTTTTCTTCTGGCCATACATCTGCGGAATAGAAAGCACAAGGGCTACGAGGAGCAATAATGCGATTCGTTTCATAGTGTGGATTGTTTAGTGTTCGAGATATTTATGTTTATCATTTCAAATGAATCACTCTGGCATGAGCCAGAGAATCGTGCCACAAATATAGTAAATTTCCTTTGCAACAAAAAATTTCATACGTATTTTTCACCACCGCCATGATTATTTCTATGGGTAACATAACAGGCTCTTATGTTCAGCATAATGGGCTCTTATGTTCAGCATAACGGGCTCTTATGTCCAGCATAATGGGCTCTTTACTGACTGCAACAAATATCTGCTGCAGTTTCTTCCCATACAATAAAAGCAAAAAAGAAGGATGTGCAGACACAAAAGTCCACACATCCTTTTATGTTTTTACAAGTAAACGGGTTAACCTACTGTCAACTTACAAAGTCGTCGAAATCCT
>JAEEGL011579785.1_pt1 | contig 10821 bp, 7 predicted proteins | sample 9134231 | NCBI WGS metagenome assembly JAEEGL01 (sample SAMN16246548, study PRJNA631951) | gut metagenome | biome: gut microbiome; feature: rumen; material: fiber-attached | host: Bos | place: Iran: Karaj | collected 2018-10
CATCAGACCGACAACGGTGGGAGCAACGTTAGCCAGACCAAATGCACCTTCCTTCATCTCGTGACGTTCGTCCTTATCGTAGATGATGAACGGAACAGGATTCAGACTGTGCGCGGTACGAACTTCGATCTTTCCTTTTTTGTTTTTCTCCAGCATCTGATCGGAGTTGCCGTGATCGGCTGTGATGACCAGAATACAGTTTTCTTCATCGACGACCTTCTTGATACGGGCAAGCTGCAGATCGACACTCTCGACTGCGATCTCGGTAGCATCCAGACTTCCGGTATGGCCTACCATATCGCCGTTCGGGAAGTTGCAGCGGATGAAACCGTACTGATGACTCTCGATGGCTTCGATGACCTTATCAGCGATTTCGGTAGCTTTCATCCAGGGGCATTCATCGAAGGAACGAACGTCGCTGGGAATCTCACAGTAGTCTTCCAGCTCTTCAGAAACTTTTCCGGAGCGGTTGCCATTCCAGAAATAGGTGACATGACCATATTTCTGGGTCTCGGAAACAGCATATTCCTTGACGCCATGAGAAACCAGAAGTTCAGTCAGGGTCTCACGGATCTGAGGCGGGTTGACCAGATAATGATGCGGAATCTTCAGATCACCATCGTACTCGAGCATACCGGCGTATTTGACTGCAGGGATGTATCCGCGATCAAATTTATCAAAGGAAGCATCTCCGTCAAAGGCCATGGAAAGTTCCAGTGCACGATCACCACGGAAGTTGTAGAGAATGACGCTGTCGCCATCCTGCATGGCACCGACCGGCTTGCCGTCTTTTGCAATCACGAAAGCAGGAAGATCCTGGTCAATGGCACCAGTTTCCGCGCGAAGGGTCTCAACAGCTTCAAGGGCAGAAGCGAACTGACGGCCTTCTCCATGGACATGAAGATTCCAGCCGGCTTCAACCATAGCCCAGTTGGCCTGGTAACGATCCATGGTGATGCACATACGGCCGCCGCCGGAAGCAATCTGACCGTCGAATGTATCGTCGTTCAGTTCTGCCAGGACATCTTCCAGTTTCTGGATATATTCCGGAGCACTGGTTGCAGGCACGTCACGGCCATCCAGCAGAGTATGAACTCTGGCATGTTTGACACCTTCTGCCTTGGCTTCTTTCAGCATGGCGAAAAGATGGCTGATGTTGGAATGAACGTTTCCGTCAGATAAGAGGCCGATAAAGTGAAGAGCGGTACCTTTTTCAACGACTGAGCTGACCAGATCTTTCCAGGTTTCGCTCTGATAGATGGAACCGGATTCGATGGATTCATTTACGAGTTTGGCGCCCTGAGAATAAATCTGACCGCAGCCAAGGGCGTTATGACCGACTTCACTGTTTCCCATATCGTCATCGGTCGGAAGGCCAACAGCACCGCCGTGTGCCTTGATTGTCTGCCAGGGGCAGTTAGCCTTGAACCAGTCAAGGGTAGGGGTGTTTGCCCTCAACACCATATTGCCGAGAGTTTCAGGGGTTTCACCGACACCGTCCATGACGATCAGTACGATCGGTTTGCTCATGATTTTGTATCCTCCGTAAGTGTATGAAATGATAAATGCAGAAAAAACTGTATTTGCAGAAACCGCCGGGCGGCATTCTGCATTCTTAATTGTAGCATAGCTTTTTTGCCTGTGTCAAGGAAAAGCAGACCGCAACGGATCAAAGAAAAGATCACCCTTTTGTATGAGGCGTTTTTTCTTGACTTGACCGTGGGAAGATGCTATATTGAAATCACCACAATATCTTTGTTTTGAAAGGAGATTCACTATGGGTCTTATTTCTGCACTTGTCGGTTCTGTCGGCGGCGTTCTTGCCGATCAGTGGAAAGAATTCTTCTACTGCGATTCTATGGACGAGAGTGTTCTCGTAACCAAAGGACAGAAGAGAATCGGCAACCGTTCCTCCAACACCAAAGGTTCTGATAATGTTATTTCCAACGGTTCCGGTATCGTAGTCAATGACGGTCAGTGTATGATCATCGTTGAAAACGGTAAGATCGTGGAAGTCTGCGCAGAGCCCGGCCAGTTCACTTACGATACTTCTATCGAGCCCAGTATCTTCGCAGGTTCCCTTGGCGATTCCATCAAGCAGACCTTCAAAGAGATCGGCAAACGTTTCACCTATGGCGGTGACACCGGCAAAGATCAGAGAGTTTATTACTTCAATACTAAAGAAATCATCAACAATAAGTTCGGTACTCCGAACCCCATTCCTTTCCGTGTCGTTGATTCCAAGATCGGACTGGATATCGATGTATCCGTCCGCTGCTCCGGCGTTTACAGCTACAGAATCGCGAACCCGCTGCTTTTCTATACGAACGTCTGCGGTAATGTCACCCAGGAATATACCCGTGACAAGATCGATACTCAGCTGAAACCTGAATTTATCAGTGCGCTGCAGCCTTCCTTCGGAAGACTTTCCGAACTGGAACTTCGTCCCAACCAGATCGTTACCCACAACACCGAACTGGAAGCCGCTCTGAACAGCGAGCTGTCTGAGAAGTGGGGCAACCTTCGTGGACTGCAGGTCGTTTCTGTTGCACTTGGTTCTGTTACTCTTCCTGAAGAGGATCAGGAACTGATCAAACAGGCACAGAGAACGGCTATGCTGAAAGATCCTACCATGGCAGGTGCTACGCTGGTCGGTGCTCAGGCCGATGCAATGAAGACCGCGGCTGGCAACTCCGCTGGCGCAATGACCGGATTCCTTGGTATGGGCATGGCAATGAATGCTGGCGGCATGGGCGGTATGAATGCTCAGAATCTCTATGCAATGGGTCAGCAGCAACAGCCTCAGTATCAGCAGCCCGCTCAGCCGGCTCCCGGTGCAGCTCCCATGGGTGCTCCTGCAGGGGCGTGGACCTGCGAGTGCGGTACTCAGAATACCGGCAAGTTCTGCATGAACTGCGGCAAACCGCAGCCCGCTCCCGCTGCAGGATGGACCTGCCCGGATTGCGGAACCCAGAATACCGGCAAATTCTGCATGAACTGCGGTAAAGCCAAACCGGCGACCAGCTGCCCGAACTGCGGTTACACCCCGGCAAACGGAGTTCTCGGCAAATTCTGCCCGGAATGCGGAACTAAGTTAGGCTGATCATTTGGACATCAGTAAGGACCAGGCTGCTTAGGCAGCCCGGTCCTTATTTATTCGCAAGAATTAATAAGGAGAAAGTAACCTATGGCAGGACTACTTCAATATAAATGTCCATGCTGCGGCGGTGCGATCGAATGGAACAGTACCCTTCAGAAGATGAAATGTCCGTACTGTGATACAGAATTTGATCTGCAGACACTGCAGGCATATGACCAGGAGCTTGCGACAGATTCTCCGGACAGTATGGAATGGCAGCAGGAACCGGGCTCTGAATGGAGTGAAGGTGAAGCCTCCGGCCTTCGGGTCTATGTGTGCAAATCCTGCGGAGGAGAGATCGTTGGTGATGCCAATACTGCAGCCACCAGCTGCCCGTACTGCGGAAATCCCGTCATGATGATGGGGAACTTCAGCGGCCATCTGAAGCCGGATTATATTATTCCGTTCAAGCTTGATAAAGAAGCCGCCAAGAAGGCACTCAAGAACCACCTGTCGACGAAGAAACTGCTTCCGGCTGTATTCAAGGACGAGAATCATATCGATGAGATCAAAGGCCTGTACGTTCCGTACTGGGTGTTTGACGCGGATGCCAATGCGAAGATGCGCTATAAGGCGACGAGAGTCCGTACCTGGTCTGATCCGAGATGGGTCTATACCGAAACCAGTTTCTTCCAGGTCGTTCGAAGCGGATATCTTGGATTTGATCATGTTCCGGTCGACGGATCCTCCAAGCTGGACGATACTCTGATGGAATCCATTGAACCATTCAATTTCCAGGAAGCCGTTCCTTTCCAGACTGCATTTCTGGCTGGTTATCTGGCCGATAAGTATGATGTGGACAAGGAATCCACGGTGAACCGTGCCAATGAACGAATCAAACAGTCCACTCAGCAGGCGTTCGATCAGACAGTTCAGGGACAGGGCTATGCCTCTGTTGCGAATGAGTATTCCAGTATTCAGCTGATGAACGGTGTGGCAAAATATGTGCTGTATCCGGTATGGCTTCTGAATACGACATGGGAAAACAAAAAGTATACATTTGCCATGAACGGACAAACAGGCAAGTTTGTCGGTGATCTGCCGATGGACAAGAAACTGTACTGGAAGAAATGGGGACTGACTGCCGGTATCGTGGCAGCCCTTGTATACGGAGCCTCCTGGCTCTTCCAGCTGCTGTAAGGAGGGATGAAAAATGAAAAGATTGAATGTTCGTTCTATCCTTGCACTGCTGGTAGCCCTGATCTTAAGTGTTTCGATCATTGGTGCGGTGAGTTCCTCTGCCGCATCGGTATTTGTCGTAGACAAAGCCGGTGTTCTGACCGAGGAGCAGCTCAGTGATCTGAACAGTCAGCTGAAGGCATACAGTGACAACAATCAGTGCGATATCGTATTTGTTCTGCTTCAGTCTTTAAATGGCGTTACCTCAACGGACGCAGCTGATACCTACTTCGATGAGAATGTAGGTTATGGTTCTACAAACAATGGAATCGTTCTGCTGTTTGCGATCGATGAAAGTGAATACGCTTTTTCGACTGCCGGATATGCATACAGTGTATTTTCTGACTATGAGTGCGAAGAGCTGATCGGTCAGGTCGCGCCTTTCTTAAGGAGCGGTGATTACGCTGGCGCAATTGCCAAGTTTGGTGCCGGTGCAGACTATTATCTGCAGAGTGCAAATCAACCGGTTCAGCCGGTAGAGAAGAAGCATAATCCCATCTGGGCACCTATCGCCGCCGTCGTTGGTGCGATTGCCGGATGGATCGGAACCGGCGGACAGAAAGCTGCATTAACCTCTGTTCATCAGCAGCAAGGCGCCAAAAACTATGTGCGGCAGAACAGCCTGCAGCTGGTTGACGCCAGAGAACAGTATCTGTATTCTCAGGTAACCAGAACACCCAGACAGCAGCCACAGGATCCCAATCGTCCGACAACGACCCGTCCTTCCGGCGGAGGCGGCGGAGGAGTTCATGGCGGTACTTCTGGTAAGATCTAGAACAATTTACATGCACAAATGAAAGAGCCCATAGACGGATCCGGTGCTCGGCACACTTCGCGAACTCGCACGGACCCGCCTATGGGCTCTTTTGCATACATTTGAACTGATCTTTCCAGATCTTCCTATAAGAAAATAAGTGTTTTTATACGTCCATATAGATGAAGAAAAGCCCCATAGGTGTCTTCTCAGCAAGTTCGCGAATGCGTGCTGAGGCTGAGAAGGCGCCTATGGGGCCTTGATACAAAGGATGTGATGTAAATACTTATTTGTACAACGGATATTTCTTCAGCAGACCTTTGATGATCTCTCGGTTTTCTTCGATGATCGCAGCAAAGGTTTCTTTGTCATCTGCGTTGGCGGAAAGGACTCTGTCGATGACGTCTGCAATGATATTCATATCTGCTTCTTTCATACCGCGGGTCGTGACGGCCGGAGTTCCCAGCCGAATACCGGACGTGACCGTGGGTTTTTCCGGATCGAAGGGGATCGCATTCTTGTTGCAGGTAATGAAAACTCTCTCCAGACGTTTTTCGGCTCGTTTGCCGGTAATTCCCTTGGGTCGAAGGTCTACCAGCATGACATGGTTGTCAGTTCCGCCGGAGACGATGTCAAATCCGCGTTCCTTCAAAGCAGCTGAGAGGGCAGAAGCATTGCGGACGATCTGTTTCTGATATTTCTTGAATGCAGGAGAAAGCGCTTCCTTGAAGCAGACAGCTTTGGCTGCGATCACATGGCAGAGAGGACCGCCCTGGATACCGGGGAAGATCGATTTGTCGATCGCTTTCGCATATTCTTCATTGTTCGTGAGGATCATGCCGCCTCTCGGACCGCGCAGGGTCTTGTGGGTAGTCGTAGTCACGACATCGGCGTAGGGCATTGGATTGGGATGAAGGCCGGCAGCAACCAGACCTGCGATATGGGCCATATCGACCATAAACATCGCATCGACTTCATCAGCAATTTTTCTGAATTCTGCGAAATCGATTGTCCGTGAATAGGCACTGGCACCTGCAACGATCATCTGAGGCTTGCACTCATGGGCAAGATGACGAACCTCGTCGTAGTCGATACATCCGGTTTCTTTATCGACACCATAGCCGACAGCGTTGTAGGAACGACCGGAGACATTGACGGGAGCACCATGTGTCAGATGTCCGCCGGCAGCAAGGCTCATTCCAAGGATCGTATCACCAGGCTTCAAAAAGGCCTGATAGACAGCAAAGTTAGCCTGGGAACCGGAATGCGGCTGAACGTTTACAAATTTGGCATCGAACAGCTCCTTGGCACGTTCAATGGCAAGAGTCTCGACCTGATCGACATAGTCGCAGCCACCGTAATAACGTTTGCCAGGATACCCTTCGGCATATTTATTGGTCAAAGCAGATCCCATAGCAGCCATCACTGCTTTGGAAACAAAGTTTTCCGAAGCAATCAGCTCCACACGATCTTCCTGGCGCTGCTGTTCTTTTTGAATCAATTCCGCGATCTCTGGATCGACGTTCACAATTTCCTGAAAATCGAACATAATTCCTCCTGTTTGGCGGGATAAAGTATGCTCATAGTTTACCATATCTGACAGGAAAAAACGCTTGTGAGTTCCTCCAAAAATCAACTCTTGGCAAACTGGCTGTTATACAGATTGGCATAGAAACCGCCTTTTGCCAGAAGCGAAGTATGGGTACCGGTCTCCACAATATTGCCGTCCCTCATGACAAGAATCACATCGGCGCTGCGAATCGTCGAGAGCCGATGAGCAACCACAAAGCTTGTCCTGCCCTTGGTGAGCGCATCAAAGCTTTGCTGAATCTGCATCTCGGTACGGGTATCGATCGAACTGGTTGCTTCGTCCAGAATGAGCATGGGAGGAAGTGCCAGCATGACTCTGGCAATACAAAGCAGCTGTCTTTGACCCTGACTAAGATCAGAACCGTCATGAAGGATCGTATCATATCCATGGGGCAGCCGGCGAATAAAGGAATCGGCATGGGCTGCTTTGGCAGCAGCGATGATCTCTTCTTCCGTAGCATCCGGTTTTCCCATGGCAATATTTTCCCTGGCAGATGCTTCCTTGATCCAGGTATCCTGCAGAACCATCCCGAATCCGCGGCGAAGGTTGTCTCTGGTAATATCATAAATGCTGGCATCTTCGATCGAAATATCCCCGGCTTTGACATCGTAGAAACGCATCAGCAGATTGATCAGCGTGGTTTTGCCGCAGCCTGTGGGTCCTACGATCGCTACCTTCTGACCGGGTTTAACATGCAGGTTAAAATTCTGAATGAGCGGACGCTCAGGCACGTAGGAAAAGTCAACATGATCAATATCGACTTTGCCGGAAAAATCTTCGATCGTCTTTGCGGGAGAAGGATCGGCTTTCTCGCTGTCCAGTTCGATCAGTTCAAGAAGACGTCCGGCACAGGCAATGGCATTCTGCAGCTCGGTAACGACACTGCTGATCTCGTTGAACGGTTTGGAGTATTGATTCGCATAAGAAAGAACCGCAGAAAGCTGTCCGACTGTGATATGACCGGTCAGAGCCAGATAAGCACCGAGCGTACCGGAAGCGGCGTAAACGAGAGAGTTGACGAAACGCGTGACCGGATTGGTCAGAGAGCTGAAGAAAACAGCTTTTAAGGAGCTTCTCTGCAGATCATCATTGATCTCATCAAAGTCTGCCTGCACGGCTGCTTCCTGTCCGTATGCCTGGACGACCTTCTGACCGGTGATCATTTCATCGATCAGAGCAGTCTGACGGCCGCGGATCTCGCTTTGTTTTTTGAAATGCTTATAGGTATGCTCTGCAATAAACTTGGCGACGAACAGAGAGACCGGGGTCAGAACTACAACCAATAGTGCTACCTGCCAGCTGATCGAGAACATGAAGACCAGCGTTCCCAGAATCATCAGGACGCCGGAAAACAATTGTGTGAAACCCATAAGCAGACCATCTGAAAACTGGTCAGCATCAGCGATGACCCTGCTGACGATATCGCCGGAAGGATGAGCATCCAGATAGGAGAGAGGAAGGGTTTCGATCTTCCGGAAAGCATCGTCCCGAAGACTTTTGACAACACGGAAAGTGACACGGTTATTGATGATGTTCTGCAGCCACTGCAAAAAACCTGTGATCAGGGCGGCGCCGCCCATGATGAGCAGGATCTGAACCAGACCCTTCAGATCGACCTGACCTTTTCCGATGATCTTGTCGATCGCCTGGCCTTGTAAAATCGGAAGGTACAGCGTAAGTGCAACAACAAAAGCAGCAGAAAGGATAGAGATCACGACCAGCGGCATATGACGATGGACATATTTCAGTACCTTCTTCATGATCTGTTTTTCATTGCCTGACTTTTTCATGCTTCTTCACCCTCCTTTCTGGTCTGAGTGTCATAGATCTCGCGGTAGATATGGCAGGTACGGAGAAGTTCATCGTGCGTTCCCTTTCCAACCAGATTTCCGTGATCGAGTACCAGGATCTGATCCGCATACATGATGGAAGAGGCCCGCTGGGAAACGATCAGGGTAGTCGGATGATAGGAAAGCTCTTTTATTGCGTGGCGAAGAGCAGCATCGGTTGCAAAGTCAAGCGCAGAAGCGGAGTCATCCAGAATCAGAATCTTAGGTTTACGAACGAGTGCCCGGGCAATGGTAAGCCGCTGACGCTGACCGCCGGAGAGATTGCGTCCGCCCTGTTCGACCGGCGAATCCAGTCCTTCCGGTTTGGATCGGACAAAATCGGCTGCCTGTGCAGATTCAAGCGCTTCCCAGATCTCTTCATCCGAAGCGCCGGGAAGGCCGAAATGCATATTGTCACGAATCGTACCGCGGAATAAAAGTGCCTTCTGAAGGACATCGGCGATGGACTTGCGGACATCAGATAATCTCAGATTCCTGATATCTTTCCCGCCGATCGAGATTTGTCCTTCTGTGACATCATAAAATCTTGGAATAAGATTTACCAACGTGGACTTTCCGCTGCCGGTACCTCCGATGATACCAACCGTTTCTCCGGGTCTTATTGTAAAGGAGATATTGGAAAGAGACTCTTCACTGGCGTCACGATAGGTAAATCCAACCTGGTCGAAACAGATGGTCGTATCGTTTGGGAGTGCTTCCGTTCCATCCTTCATATCACTTTCTGTGAGGAGAATGGATTCGACACGGCCGGCACTGGCGAGCGCTTTGGTGAGGGTAACGATCAGATTGGCCAGTTTTACGAGTTCTACCAGAATCTGTGCCATGTAATTCAGAAGCGCAATGACCTGACCCTGGGTGAGAGAACCGATATTAACGCGAAGTGCACCTTTGTAGATCAGATATGCGGTTGCCAGATTGATGATGATATAGGTAAGAGGGTTGGTGAGAGCTGAAAAACGACCGACTTTTTCGGATGCAATCGTCAAAAGATCCGTTTTTTCTTCAAAGCTCCGGCGCTCCTGTTCCTGCAGACGAAAAGCTCGGATCACACGTACGCCGGTCAGGTTTTCACGGGTGGAGGAGACAACGCCGTCCAGTTGGGACTGGACATTTTTATATAGCGGGATCGTGACCCACATGATTCCATAGACGATAATCGCAAGTATTGGGATCGTGACGGCAAAGATCCAGGCGGATGGCACATCGACCCGAAATGCCATGATCATTGCACCAAACACGATAAAAGGTGAGCGGAGCAACAGACGAAGCCCCATGTTGATGCCGGTCTGTGTCTGGTTGATGTCGGATGTAAGACGGGTGATCAGAGTATCGGTACCGATCTTGTCCGCACTGGAGAAAGAAAGAGTTTGGATATGATGGAAGGTATCCTTACGCAGGCCGGCAGCAAAGCCTGTAGCGGCTTTGGCTGCAAACCACTGAGCGATGACAGAAAACAGAAGGCCTGCCAGCGCAAGACCAAATAATATGAGTCCGATCCGCCAGATATAGGGTACATTGTTTCCGTGAATGCCAATGTCGACCAGATCTGCCATGCAGAGCGGCACGAAAAGATCGACCAGGGCTTCCATACATTTGAGAAGCGGCGCGATCACACATTCTTTTTTGTACGGACGGATATAAACAGAAAGACGCTTCATGTGAATCTCCTTTTTTACGTGCATACCAATACCATCTGATTTTACTAAACAGGCGGCTTTTCGTCAATCAAGAGATAGATACTGCTGCCTGCTATATGTCGTTTTTATGCCTTTATCAGGAGATGAATATCAGTTTGTTACAATATGATGAAAAGAAACAACATACATTGTATTAGAGGAGAATCATATATGCCAGACGAATTAACCAGAGAAGAATTGCTAAAAAAGATCCGTGAGAGTCGGATCATCAATCCGGAGCATCAGACTTTTGTAAACAGTATTAAGGAACTGAGTGAAGAAATGGATCGTCTGATGCAAGTGGATGAGAATGGATGGATCATGCTAGGATCCAGAGATAAGGAAAGTTTGTTGGAAAAATACATGCAGGCAGGGAGCAGTCTGGAAAAGTTTCTTGAAACCTAGTCGCCGCATTCTCGTGACTTTTGTCGTGAGTTAGGCGGCTTTTGTCTTGTAAATTATCCTTACATATGGTATAATATATCTATGGATAATACAGATATAAATAAATCTTCTTCTGACCTTACATATGGTCGGGGATATGTCTACTCGCTTCAGTATCATCTGGTTTGGTGTACCAAGTATCGAAAACCTGTTCTGGTCGGAAATATCGCCGACGAGATCGGTTCGAG
>JAEEGL011651791.1_pt1 | contig 10821 bp, 10 predicted proteins | sample 9134231 | NCBI WGS metagenome assembly JAEEGL01 (sample SAMN16246548, study PRJNA631951) | gut metagenome | biome: gut microbiome; feature: rumen; material: fiber-attached | host: Bos | place: Iran: Karaj | collected 2018-10
ATCTATGTGAATTCGCAGATTCCAGAGGAAGAGGAACAGCTTGATCATATCAATCATCTCTGCTCTGGAATTCAGTGGTTCCTTCAGAGGCATAAGGGAATCAGGAAGGCGAATCTTGACTGTTATCTCAGCTGGTATGAGATCATGCATAATGAGAATCCGTCACTTGAGAAGTTTGAATCCAAGATTATGGGAAGCATGCTTCAGAAGAGGAAAATCCTGAATATCAACACTTAATTGGTATTATCTTTAATCCATAAGACTTTTCAATCAGAAAACATAAAGGAATCCTGTCTTGTGGTTTCACATCCTTTTTTAAATGCAATTTGACAATTTCTTGAAGCAAATCACTTTTTTGCTGTTCTTTTAAACTAAATGTAATCATAATCAGTTGTCCAAATAATACGGCAACCCATAAAAAGAGTGAAGAGTATCCCAATCAACGGAATAATCTTACGATAATTCAAATTTCACCCTCCAAAAGCTATACCGCAATTAATCTTCTTTGAAGATATATTAGATTGTAAAATATTTCAAGACGAAAGAAAATGTTTCATCTTGAGATAACTACTATTTTGTCATGAAATGTTTTATTCTATATGTCTTTTGCAAGCAATTAATCTTTGCTTCGATTATAATGAACCTACATACAGGAGGATTTTCCTCCTGCATCGCAAACAACTCGAAACATATGGATAAACTTGTCATACATCTTTTATCGCTAGAAGAAGTAAGAAAACATGAATCCTTTTTGCTTGCTTATGTTTCCCCTCAACGAAAAGACAAGTCTTTAGAATATCGCTTTGAAGAAAATAGATATCAATCTCTTGGCGCAGGATATCTTCTAAAAAAATACACCAAAGGCGAAGACACCTTCAGTTATAACAAATATCATAAACCAGAAGGCGAGGAAGAATATTTCAACATCGCCCATTCTTATAACTATGTCGCTTTTATCAAAGCTGATGTTCCTTGTGGTATTGATATTGAAAAAATCAAAGAAACTAAAGAAAAACTTATCAAATATGCATTTGCTGGTCAAGATCAGAAACTGATCAAAACCAATGATGACTTTTTTAAGTACTGGACATTAAAAGAAGCCATAGGCAAAGCCCATGGCAACGGTTTAATCGATGAATCCATTCAAGATGTACCAGCCAAAGAAGGAAGAGTACAATACAAGAACAAATGCTACTTCACAAAAGCATTCAAGTTAGATGATTATTATTTATCTATCGCTTTAGAGGATAAACTACCTGAAGATATCATCCTACAAGAAGAAAGCATCGTAGAAGATTAAGGCTTAAAAAGCCCAATCACCATCCTTGAAGATCTGAACTTCCTTATCATCTTCCGTAACACCGATGATACTCATATCTTTTGAACCAATCATGAAATCCACATGAGACAAGGATTTGTTGATACCAAAAGATCTGATTTCCTCATCGGTATATTTTTCAAAGTCCGGATAGAGATTTGGAAAGCCTGTACCCAAAGCTAGATGACAAGCTGCATTCTCATCATAAAGTGTATTGAAGAAAAGAATGTTTGTCAAATTGATTGGGGAATGATAAGGGACAAAAGCACATTCTCCAAGATATGCACTTCCTTCATCTAAAGAAAGAATGGAACGCAAGGCTTCCTCGCCTTTTTCGGCATGAACTTCAACTGCTTTACCTTCATGGAATTTCACATAGAAGTTTTCAATCAACTGTCCCTGATACGATAATGGCTTACTGGCATAGACAATACCTTCAGCCACACCTTTTCTAGGAGAAGTAAAGCATTCCTCGGTAGGAATGTTTGGTGAATAGGTGACACCTTCAAGCGTATGTTCATCTCCACCTTCAAATCTCACACCAGGAATCAAACCGACTTTGAAATCTGTTCCATTAGAAGATTTATAACGCAATTCTTTTAAACGCAGAGAGTTGAGATACGCGCAACGATTCTTCAAATCCTCGTTATGTTTCTTCCAATTCTCAATACCATTACCATCATCCGCTCTGGAGGTATAAAGAATGGCTTTCCATAACGCTTCAATGGCTTCTTCCTGACTCAAGGAAGGGAAGACTTTCTTAGCCCAGGAAGGAGAAGGGACACCAGCGATAACCCACTGGAAATGATTTTCTCTCTGATCTCTGTACTTACCTAAAATCTTATGTTTAGCCTGTCTGATACGACTAGCCTTAGCATTATCAATACCAGATAAGCCATCAGGATCATCCCCATCCAACCAGATAAGGACTGGTAATTCCTCAAGCATAAATTTATGAGCATATTCTTCAAACAGAGGCACTTCTTTTAACGCCTCTTCAGAAGCATAAAGATTATCGACTCTGTCCATCTTGCTAGCCTGCCAATGCACAAAGACTCTCTTTGCACCAGCCTCATAACACTTCTTAGCCACAATAGCAGCAAAGTCTTCTTCAAAGACAGCAGTACGAATCACCACGTACTGGCCTTTTTGAATGTTAGCGCCAGTTTTAACAATCAGTTCTGCATATTTTTCAATCAATTCTTGATTCATTTCTCATTCTCGCTTTCTTTTTGTGAAGCCTTAGTGTTTTTGTTCTCAGGTTCATTCTTCGTTTCATGGTCATGTTTCACCTGAATCGGTACAGTAAAAGTTTCTTTTTCTTCAATCACTTTGCTGTTATCCTTGCTTGGATCATAACCGGGTTTATCACAAAGGCATTTTCCACAATGAGGACAGATATAATGTTTATGGCACTTAGGACACACCTTAGCCTCGCGACGATCAAATCTCTTAAAACACTTCCAGCAATAATCTTTGTAATAGGCTTGTCTTTTTCTACGTTCTTCATCACCATAGGTTGCCAAAGCCCATACAGCCAAACTTGAACCGATAGCAGACCCAGCAACACTACCTATGATTAAAAAGCCTTGCATCAAAAAGCCCATACCAATGCAGAATGCAATCGTCAAAGTTATTGCGATGATAATCGGGACAAGTCGATTTTCAGCTTCTCCAATCACCCATGCATAGATGATGGTAAAAACAACTAAACCGACAAAAAACAATGGCCAGGCACCCATAACGAATTGATTATACCAAAAATGCCCGTCGTTGACGGGCAAAGGTTTAGTTTTATCTGAAATGAACCATCACTTTATTCATGATACTTCGGATGTTCCTCCAGGAATTTCTGATGAAGGGTATTGACATCCTCATCATTTAACAAGCCATTATCATAGGCTTCCTGAGGATCATAGATATCACCATCTTGAGTACAGAGGACCAACCAATATCCAGTATTAGGAAATTCAGCAACAACATTTTTATTAATTTCGACATCAACAATCACATCTGCAAAACCAACATCCGGTTGTACAGTAACAAATGATACTAGATAATTTTCATGAAAAACACCAAAGTCCTTGGTGATGATATACCACATCACAAAGGTATCGGAATAATGCTCACCATATTCTTTTTGAAGATATGATTTTTCACATTTCTCATAGTAGGAGTCGCGAATGAAGGTGGCCTGCTTAGATGTGAGGTTTCCGATGGCAGGATGATCTGCCATCACTTTCGGTTCTGGATAATAATCCAGAATAGATGAAGAATTAGCGTTGCAAGAGAACAACGCTAAAGATGACATCAGTATTGATAAGAACTTATGCTTCATAAAATCTTCCTCCTAAATTTGTGAATACATAACATTGATCTTTCCATCCGCAGAGAGACCATCAGCATAACTGATATATCTTCGCGACTCCTGAACATAACTGATTGCAATTGATGTGGCAAACCAATTTGGGGAAATGTATACTTCTCCACAACCTTCTTCTGGAATGTCAATAGAGTCGGTATTATTCAGGTTCTTCCAATCACGTGCATCGTCATTGAAACACATCAACGTATTATAATCCGCAGATATTGCAAAACTGTTGGGATTGGTGATCTGAATTTTCCATTTCCCGTCCTCAAAGCCCTTGTTCGTCAGTATTAGATATGACGGATTAGTATCAATCGATTTTTTATGTAGGCTCATAGTTCCGTTAACATTTAGCTGATCAGCATAAACAATAATTTTTTCAGATTCTTTGATAATAGAAATAGCTACATGTGTCGCCCACCCATTCTCAGTGATGGTAATCTCCTTATAATGGGTTGGTTTGATTTTTTTAGTCGTCTCAAGATCAGTTAAAGCCTCCGTCCAATTGATTGCATCATCAGCATTGCACATCTTCTTGTTGTATTGGACTGTGATATCTTCATCATATGTGTTGTTAATTCTGAATTTCCATTGGTTAGCATTTTTGCCGAGCAATACAACTTCATCATCATAATGAGCATCTTTCTTTGCGAAATGTGCTTCCAGCGCACTATTAGCTATAATGTTAGAATAAGTAATATACCTCTGTTGGTCTCTTAGATAAGAGACAGCGATTGAATCTGCATTTCCATTACGCGAGATTTCAACAATCCTTGACGATCCCGCATAGATTTTTTTTGTACGAATATCAGTAAGATGATCCCATGTTTTGGCATCATTCTCATAACAAGTCTTAGAATTATAGATTATTTCTTGGTCAGCATCAGTCGGATTCGTAATTCTAACTTTGAATTTATCTCCTTTAACCGAATACAGGGAAACGCTAAGTACTTTTAATTCATTAGTAGCTGACAATCTTCCCCCTGAAACACATTTATTCTCATAAATTGCATTCTTTTCAACGCTTTCCAGAATGTTGGCCTTCAAAATTGACGACGGCATATCCGGATATTTTGACTTCAGAAGTGAGGCATATCCTGATACAAATGGTGTGGCCATAGACGTACCACTCTTTTTGCCATATTTACCCTGGAATATAGTGCTATAGATATCAACTCCAGGTGCAAACAAATCGACAGTTTTCTCACCATAGTTAGAAGTATCATCAATATATTCCTCGCCAAATGTATCCAAGCCAAAACTTCCAACAGAAATGACATTCTCGAGATAATTACAATTGGATGGAAAATGAGCGCAAATATCATTATCTCGGCCCTTATTCCCGGCAGCAGCCACAACTAATCCAGAATAATTAGAAAAAGCAATTCCTAGTTGACTTTTCGTATTATCTGATATCTCAGTTTCACCAAAACTACAATTAATAATTGGAATATTATGCGCTGCACAATAATTTATAGATGACAGCGTTCCAGCAGATGAATAGGTTTCCTTCTTGGAGTAACTGGTAACACGTAATGAAACCAGTTTTGCCTTCGGATTCACACCCGAAATACCATAGCGGTTATTACCATCTGCACCTATTATACCGGCAACATGAGTACCATGATTGATGGTTGTAGATATGGTGGATTCATGGATGCCTGTAGTTGAAATACTAAAATTCCTGCTTAAATCGAAATCAATATTGTTGACTAAGTCCGGATGGGTTCCATCAATACCTGAATCAATCACACCAACTGAGACAATCCCAGAACCCATCCTGTTGTCCCACGCTTGATCAATTCCAACATATGGAATAGCCCACTGGTCAGTGTCATAACTAATTCCTTTTGTTGTTGTGATAGCAGTTTCTTTCATTATGATGTTAGGTTCTGCTTCCAAAACATCATCACGATTTTTCAATAACTGAATCGAGGACAAAACATTGTCTTTAGAATGAGAGGATAATTCCAATTGGAAAATTTGGTGATAATTCTTAAGATTGATAGCGTGACTATTTATAAATTCCGGACTATAGAGTGTATCAATATACTGATAGTTTTCACCAACTTGATTTCGAATCAAATTACTTGTTTCACTTGTTAGTTCTTTGATACCAACGATATTGATTTCAGAAAAATATGAAAGATCAATATTGTCATATAGATGAAGACCATTATCACTGATCAATTCATTGTTCATTGTGACAATGATCTGATTATCCTCAAACTCGACATCTGAGTAATCCGAACAATCAGTTTGTTCTAGACTCTGGCTTCTTTTGACAGATGACTTTGCATTAGAAATCTCAAATGCGTTTTTCTCTGAACTAAAGGAAAAGTTCGTAGCAAAGATGAATCCAGTCAACAAGATAAAACTACGCAAGAATTTCTTTTTTTTCTTACTATTAATCGTACTGAGTTTTGTTTTGTAAAAAAACATATTTTTCCCCTTTTTCACTATACATATAAGTCATAAACAACACTTAGACTTATGTAATTCTTGCAAGATTTAACTAAAATTATAGTTGCGATAATAAAATAATCAATGATATTTGCACACAATTAATAAAATTAATCATGTTTTTTAAATGTGACGTTGTTTTATTATACATAATGTGCAATTATTTTTTGAAAGAAGAAGAAAACTATTTACAATCCACCTAATAATTTACAGTTTTTTTCAATGTTCACATTTTCTACTTGCGAACAAAGCCAATTTTGCATGCCAAAAATTCATCATAGAAAGGCAAGGTTTCGTTGTTACCTCAGTGAATTACCAATCCCCTCTGTTCCTTTATAATTCTCTTTAGATTCTTCTTCATGATAATCAAAACGTTCCTCTAGGAACTTCTGATGAAGAGTATTGACATCCTCATCATTTAACAAACCATTATCGTAGGCTTCCTGGGGATCACAAATATCACCATCTTGGGTACAGAGGATCATCCAATATCCACCACTAGGAAATTCAGCAACAGGAATGTCATTAATCAAGATATCTAGGTAAGCATCAGTGACCATTCTGAGAGGTTCATGAGATGTAAAAGATACCAAATAGTTTTCATGGAATATACCAAAGTCCTTGGTAATGGCATACCACATCACAAAGGTATCGGAATAATGCTCACCATATTCTTCTTGTAGAAATGGTTTTCCATATTTCTCATAGTAGGAATCACGAATGAAGGTAGCCTGCTTGGATGTAAGATTTCCGATGGCCGGATGATCCGCCATCACTTCCGGTTCTGGATAAAAATCAAAAATGGCTGAGGTATTTGTGTTGCAGGAAAATAATGCCATAGACGACATCAATATCGATAAGAACTTATGCTTCATAAAATCTTCCTCCTTTTCTTTACATACATGACATGATGATGTTCATCAAATCGGTTGCATAAATTGTAAGATACCAAAAGCAATAAGTACATATTTTTAGCATATTTTGCTTAAAAACAAACACTAAACCTTGTTCACAGATAATTAAATGTACATTATGTCCATTATTTCCATTAGAAATTCTATATAAAAATCTCATTTTTTACATATTTTTTCAATCTTCGTAAAAGATTCAACTTTTTGTTTTCATCAAAAAAGCCCGTCGGTGACGGGCGAAGGTTTACTTATTTAAAGCAGCGGTAATCGCTCTTTCTTCCTTGGAAATCGTATTTGGTGAATACTCAATACCATATTTCTCACAGATTTCCTTAAGGATTTCCTGAGAATGGATGGCAGAGTCAGAATCACATTCCAATTCATAATCGAGGTGATCGCCATAAGAGTTCTGAGAAATATCCAAAACAGAATCTTTGTATTCTGTTTCTTTTCTGAATGTAGTCAGGGTAGCTAAGACTAAAAGTTCATCAGCATCGATCTGTAAGATATCTAAGAAATTGCGAATATCACCCTTAGGGAAGATATTCTTATCGATCAAGTTTTCAGCCTGTTCTCTTGTTAAAGCCTGATTCTTTTCTAACAGACCTTCAGAGAGAGGAGCTTTAAGAGTAAAAACAAAATTCTGCCCGCTTTCACGGATACGAAGAATCATGCCATACTTCTTCAAAACCTGACTGCGGCTATCTAGATAGTAGTTGGTCTGAACCAAACTGACAGTGGGGAATCTCAGTTCCTTGACAAGACGATCATAATTTTCCTTTGATAGAAGTACTTTTGCTTCGATTTCAATATTATTGCTGGACATAATAAACCTCTTTCAATGTCAATATATGATACAATAAAGCAGTCAAAATAAAAAGAGATAAGAGAACTATGAAACCCTGTCATTTCGCTGTATATTCCAAAATGTTCGAAAATAACTCCGTGATGATTGAAAAACTGAAGAAAGAACTTGGTCAAAACGGATTTGTTTATGATGAAAATAAACCAAGCCTGATCATTGTTTTAGGTGGTGATGGATCATTCATGAGAGCCATTCACGATCCTAAACTCCCACGTGGAAAAGAAATCAGCTATCTACTTTTCAACACCGGTCATCTAGGATTCTATTCTGATTATGCCAAAGGAGAAGAGGATGCCTTCATCCACGCTTTGATCAATCAAGAACCTGAGGTTGAATATCTTCCTTTCTTCCGCTTTGTCATCGACAAGAAGAAAGAACATCACTTCATCAACGATATCGCCATACAGACTGGTGAAACCGTCTTTATGGATGTCTATGTCAACAATGAGCTGCTAACCGAGAGCAGATGCAATGGTATTGTCATTGGTACACCGACTGGTTCTTCTGGTTATCTTCTCTCTTTAAATTCCCCTGTGGTCATCAACGCTCCTGATCTTTATCAGTTTTCTCTTATTTCCCCTTGTCATAACCGCCTATTTCCAAACACCATCACCAAAGCCATCATCGGTGGTGATCAGGAATTGAAAGTCATCATTCACGAAGGGAATTTCGATATCTATGTTGATGGTGGTCATAAGACCAAACTAAAGGGACATGAGTTTACCTTCTCTCATAAAAAGGATGAACTTGTCTCCTTGCTTCATCTGAAGAGCATCACAGTTGTATCACGTATCAGAAAAAATATTTCCGGAAAGGAAGATTAATCATGGAACCATATATCATTATCATCATTGTCGTCGCTTGTTTACTTGTCATCGCTTTAGTAGCCTTCTTTATCATTTCCTATAACAAGAAGAAGAAAATCGCTGAATCAGAAGCGGAAGTCAATGAAAAAGTGGAACAGTCCGCTTCTAGATTAGCCTTGTGCTTTGGTGGAAATGACAACATCTCTAAAATCACCACCGCGGGAAGTCGTGTCACGGTCATGGTCAATGACCCTAGCAAAATCAACAAGGATGATATCAACAAAGAATTAGATAACGTCATGTTCATGGGCAATAAAATTGTCTTTGTCATCGGCTCAAAAAGTGAAGACTTTTCTAACCTCTTAAAAGAAAATACCGACAAGGCTTCAAACTGATAAGCAAACAACTCAGATTACCTCTAAGGCATCGTAAAGATGCCTTTTTCTGATGCTTGATAATCGAGTAGAGAGTGAGAAACAATAGTTTCTCCGCTCCCTCTCACACCACCGTACGTACGGTCTTCCGTATACGGCGGTTTAAACAAACATCCTATGCTATCGGTTTAAGATAGTACTCAAGAGGGTCTAAAAGCCCTCTTTTCTTTAATCGTGAGTTTGAAATTGCTCTATGAACAACACAAGAATGCGCAATGAATTGATAACCTTTTCTACAAAAAGTTAATCCCTTTGCTTCTTCCTCATCAATTCCAAGTTTGACTAATGAGGGTATTTGTTTGCTTGGGACTTTCCACTGTTTCCAGATTATAATTCTGATTGCATTTCTCAACCATTCACCTAGCGAAGTGATTTTTTTCTTCATAGAAGACTTTCGATAGTAGTTAATCCAACCTCTTAAAACTTCATTTATCTTCTTAATTCGATAGGTTAAATCTATACTCCAAGAACGCTTGGTTAGTTTCTTTAACTTATCAAATAATTTGATAAAGCTTTGCTTGTGTGGTCTAGCTTGCCAACTTCCATTAAGTTTAACGAACGAGAAACCAAGGTATTTGAGATTTGTTGGTCTTGTGATGTGTGTCTTTTCAGCATTAACTTTAAGTTTAAGCTTTGTCTCAATGAAAGTGACAATGTTTCTCATTACTCTTTCAGCTGAGAACTCAGTTTTGACAAAGATAACGCAGTCATCGGCATATCTTGCAAAACGCAGACCTCTTCTTTCTAGTTCCTTATCAAGTTCATTCAAATAGATGTTGCTTAATAAAGGTGAAAGATTACCACCTTGTGGCGTACCCACATCAGTGTTCTCAAAAGTTCCATTTATCATTACACCAGCTCTTAAGTACTTGTGTATTAAAGCTGTAATATCACTATCGTGAACAGCATTATCTACAAGTCTTATCAACTTGTCTTGTGGAACATTGTCAAAGAACTTTTCTAGGTCTAAATCTACTATCCATTCATAGCCTTGATTTAACAATTCTAGAGCTCTATCTATAGCGTTCTGACATCTTCTGTTTGGTCTAAATCCATATGAATACTCACTGAAAGTAGGTTCAAATATTGGTGTCATTTTCTGAACTAAAGCTTGTTGAATTATTCTATCTACAACTGTTGGAATACCTAGTTTTCTTACTCCACCATTTGGTTTTGGTATCTCCACTCTTCTTACAGGTTGTGGTTGATACTCACGACTTTTGATTTGATGAATCAGTTCATTACCATGGGCAGTCAAAAACTCCTTGACTTGTTCACAAGTCATTTCATCAACTCCAGCTGCGCCTTTGTTTCTTACTACTCGTGAATAAGCAAGATTTAGATTGTCTTTAGATAAAACTTCATCCATCAACTTCATAGTTTTGCTTTTCCTCCTTTTGGTTTGTCTATCATCACTATTTTCGGCATACTTTTCACAAGATACGCTTGCTACTTCTCATCCTTACAAGTTAAATAGACACTGCTAATTGTACTTTGCAAAAGGTTTGTTTATTCAGTCCTTCCCCTTTCGAGTACTACGACCTTTGCTGACTTCTTGGAGCAAACCTTTTCCGACTTTGAGTTTCCTCAAATCTCCAAGACCTCACGGGGTAAGACATATATCTTTCTAGCCTTGAGTACTTGATTTACTGACTA
>JAEEGL011936264.1_pt1 | contig 10821 bp, 4 predicted proteins | sample 9134231 | NCBI WGS metagenome assembly JAEEGL01 (sample SAMN16246548, study PRJNA631951) | gut metagenome | biome: gut microbiome; feature: rumen; material: fiber-attached | host: Bos | place: Iran: Karaj | collected 2018-10
CCACAATCGATCCCTGCTGGACAAAGGGTACCAATGGCACCACAGCCTATCCTTATCCATACGGTACTAATGCCATCTCCGGCAGCCGCAGCCTCTACTTCTACGGCTATAAGCCCGCGTCGGGCACCAATATCTACAGCTATGCAGCCCTGCCGCAACTCGATGCCTCGGTTGATGTCAGCGGTCTGACTGTCACCTTCAAGGCCAAGCGCTACAGCAGCACCACTGCATCCTACCGCTCGTGGATTTATGTTGGTGTCATGACCGACCCGACCGATGCCAGCACCTTCGTGGGTATCGGCGATATCAACATGACTTCGCTGCCCGCCAACACTGTCGAGACCTACGTGGTCGACCTAGCCAACTATGCCGGCACCGGCAAGTATGTGGCCTTCTACTGCCCGGCAGTGGATACCACCGGTTATCGCTACAACTACATCTATATCGACGATGTGGTGCTCGATGTGACCCCGACTTGCTCGCCTGTCGCAGGCCTCACCGCCTCCAATGCCACCGCCACCACTGTGGACCTCGCATGGACCGATGCCAACAACACTGGTGCCACCTATACCGTGTACGACATGAGCGACAGCACGGTCTTGGGTAGCGGCATCACCGGCACCAGCTACACCGTCACGGGCCTGAACCACAGCACCGACTACATCTTCGGTGTGAGGGCCAACTGCTCGGCCGACGATGCCTCGCCGATAATGACCGTCAGCATCCGCACCGCCTGCGGTGCCATGAGCCTGCCCTTCACCGAGGACTTCAGCACCACGCTTACCGGTAATCCTTGCTGGATCAGCGCCTCCAACGCCACAGCAGCGCAGGTCTTCGCCGGCACGGCTTTGACGCCCTCCACTACTGGCTGGACATACGCCAGTGCCGAGAGAGACGGTCTGCCCGCAGGCCACTACTACAAGAATGTCTACGGCACCAGCTGCAAGCATTGGCTGATCACTCCTGAAATCGACCTGAACAACGTCAGCGGAGCCGAGCTCTCGTTCGACGTTGCCCTGACCGACTTCAGCAATGCTGCTCTGCCCGACGCCAACGGCGACACCAACAGTTCGCAGGCCTTCATGGTCATCGTCTCGACCGACGGCGGCCAGACCTGGAGCGCCAACAACGCCACTGTGTGGCAGAACGGCGTGGGCGACTACAGCTACGCCTCGCTGGCCAGCCTCAACTACCAGAACAAGGTCATCGACCTGACTCCGTATGTGGGCAACACCGTCAGAATCGCCTTCTACGCCCAGAGTCTCTGGAGCGGTGGCGACAACGACCTGCACATCGACAACATCGCCGTTACCGGCACCACCGTGCCCCTCTGCGACACTGTCGACAATGTGACCATAGCCGGTGTGACCGACAGTTCTATCACTGTGACCTTCACCACCACCAATGCTCCGTCGTATGACGTGCATGCATACATCGGCCTGACCGACATCATGGTGACCACCACTACCGGCAGCGCCACCATCACCGGCCTGCAGCCCAGCACCACCTACTATGTCAGGGTCCAGGCTCACTGCGACAGCAACACCTGGAGCATCTTGTCCGAGACGATTGAGGTAACCACCGCTGCTGAGACTCAGACCTGCGATACTCCGACCGCTCTTGCCGTCAACTACATTGGTGGCAACAACTCCGCCGCAGAATTGACCTGGACCTCCGATGCCTCCCTGTTCAACATCAGCGTGAACGGTGTCGTAACTTACGGCTTCGCTACCGCCAGCCCCGCCACGATTACCGGTCTTGACCCGAACACCACCTACACCGTGATGATTCAGGCCAGCTGTGGCACCGACACCAGCGAGTGGACTGCTCCCGTGAGCTTCACCACTCCGTGTGCCGCTGTCGAACTGCCCTTCACCGAGACCTTCGAGTCGACTAGCGCCACTCTGGCTTGCTGGAGCTTTGACGGTCCCGGCTCGTGGCAGTATGGCAGCTATTCCAGCACCGCTGCCACTTACGAGGGCTCCAACTACGCTTATATACGCCACTCTGCCAACAACAATGTCACCAAACTAATCTCGCCCGTCCTCGACGTCACCGGTGCCACTGGCGTGCAGCTCAGTTATGCCCACATCCAGAAGTCGTGGAGCGGCGATCAGGACCAGATGAGAGTGTACTATCGCACCTCCGCCACCGACAATTGGATCATGGCTGCTGAGTACACAACCGAGATCTCCAACTGGACGGTCAACGATGTCTTGCTGCCTGCCACTGTCTACCAGGTTGCATTCGAGATGACCGATGGTTATGGTTACGGTGTTGCTATTGACAGCGTGGTCTTCACCGCCCTTACCAGCGCCGTCTGCTTCCCGGTCAACAACATTGCCATTAACGACCTGACCAGCACTAGCGCCACCCTCACTTGGAACGGTGATGCCAGCAGCTATTTGGTCACTGTCACCGACGGTATTACCAATGCCTTCAACAACGTTGTGAACGACACTGCTGTTGCTCTTACCGGTCTCACCGCCGAGACAAACTATATGATTAATATCTATGCTATCTGCGGTGCCGGCGACACTTCGGATGTGGAAACCTACACCTTCTACACCGGCTACTGCACACCCACTCCCTCTTCGGTCGATGGTCAGGGTATCACCAGCGTGAGCTTCGGCGGTATGATCAATACCACGTCGCATGCCGGTAACACTGCTGCCTACGTCAACAACAGCAACATGAGCGGCAATGTATCCGCTGGCACCACTGCCACTGTTGAGATTGAATATGCCACCGGTTACACCTATGGCACTATCATCTGGGTTGACTGGAACAGCAACCTCACCTTTGAAGGCAACGAGGTTGTTTATGTTGGCAACAGTACAAATGCCAACCCCACCACTCTGACTGCCACCTTCGACATCCCCGCCACTCAGGCTCTGGGCGGCTACCGTATGCGTATCGTTGGTGCCGACAGCTACTTCGATAGCTACATAGGCTCCATCGCTGCTGCCGCTAACGCCAATCCTTGCGCTTCCTATTCATGGGGTGTCGCTGAGGACTACACCATCACCGTCACCGAGGCTCCTGCCTGCTTGACTCCCTCGAACCTCGAGGCAGTCTACATCGGAGGCAATAACAATGCCGCCGTAGTAAGCTGGGTCTCCGATGCCGCCGCATTCAACATCAGTGTGAATGGCACCGTGACATACAATGTCAACAATCCTGACACGCTGACCGGCCTTGATTTCAACACCATCTACACCGTGATGGTTCAGGCCAACTGTGGCACCGATACCAGTGCATGGACTCTCCCCGTCAGTTTCACCACGCCGTGTGCTGCTGTTGATCTGCCTTACACTGAGACATTCGAGGCCGCCAGTGCTACTCGTAACTGCTGGACTCTCGAGGCTACCGGCAACATTGGCGGTACGAACGGCATGGGCTTTGTTACTGTCAACAACCGTGAGACGTTGCGCTTCAGCTCATACTCTAGCGCCAGCGACTACAACCAGTATGCCTACTCGCCGCTGATGAATGTCAGCAACGATGCCAACGCCCTCAACCTCAGCATCACCTATGCCACCTACGGCAACACCGACAGTCTCTGGTTCGGATATGTCACTGCCACCGACACTGTGTGGACCAGCAACAGCTTCACCACCGGCGGTAACAGCGACTTCCAGACCTACAACACTATCATTCCGGCCGAGGCTACCCATGTTGCCATCCACTATTTTGGTAACTATAAGTACTACGCATGGATTGACACTGTCGCCATCAGCGAGATAACCGGTGGCGTCTGCTACCAGGTTACCAACCTTACCGTTGACTCTGTCACCACCAACAGCGTAAGCCTCAGCTGGAACGATGTTGACAACAATGGCGCCACCTACACCGTCTACAACGACACTGCCGTCGTTGCCACCGGCGTGACCGTCACCAACTACACTGTCACGGGTCTCACTGCCAATACGCAGTATACCTTCGGTGTGGTTGCCAACTGCTCGGCCACCGATGCTTCCACCATGGCCACCGTCACCGCTCGCACAGCCTGTGGTGCCGTCGCCATCCCGTATGTTGAAGACTTTGAGAATGGTATCGACTGCTGGACTATGGTTGATGTCGCTGCCAGTACGGGTGTCACTACCAACAATCCCTACAGTGGCACTCACGCCTTCAAGTTCAACTGGAACACCAATCCTCCGCAGTACCTCATCTCGCCCGAGTTGACTGGTACCGAGGATGGCTTGAATGTGAGCTTCATGTACAGAGTCGGTAGCGCCAGCTATGCAGAGAGCTTCCAGCTTGGTTATTCTACCACCACCAACGACACCTCAGCCTTTGTTTGGGGCACTGAGATTGATAGCATAACAAGCGTCACTTATGCAGCATACAGCGAAACACTGCCCGCCGGTACCAAGTATGTGGCCATCAAGTACACTGCCAATGATATGCTTGCTCTCTACGTTGACAGTCTCGTCTTTGAGTCGCCTGTGGCCCAGTCCGACAGCGTGATGGTTATTGCCGCACCCAACTTCCCGGCACACGGTACTGTTGCTTTGAATGGCAATGCGAGCGCTGCTGCTGTCAACGCCATCTTCCATGAGGGCGACACCATTGTGGCTACCGCCACTCCCGACAGCGGCTACCTCTTCGACTACTGGGCGGTGTCCTACGTCACCAGCGATACTGCACTCATCACTGTTAACGACACTGTGTACACCAATCCGTTCGTCCTGCTTGTCGACAGCAACGTGGTCAGCAACACCATGATTGCTCTTAAGGCCAACTTCATATCCAATAGTGGTATTGCCGACAGCATGACCGTTGTCATGGCTACTGCCGATGCCACCATGGGTACCACCAATCCGCAGCCCGGTACCTACCGTGTTGCTCTGGGCGACACCCTGATGATGAACTCTGTTGCCTACGACGGCTACCACTTCACGCATTGGACCTATGAGATTGTCGGCCTCAGCAACACGCCGAACATCATTACGGAAGACACTCTCTTGTACACTGGTGAACAGTGGCTCCTCGACCGCACCATCAACATGGTTGCCTACTTCGCGCCCGACAGCATTCCTGTTGTGCCGTCCGACAGCGTGACCTTCATCCTCACCGTCAACGACACCACGATGGGAACCACCAACCCGGTGCCCGGCACCTACACCTATGCCGTGGGCGACAGCGCCATGGTCGAGGCCATCGCCAACCAAGGCTACCGCTTCGACTACTGGCTGGTCACCGTCATGGGCATGAGCGACACGCTGCGTCTGCCGATGTATGCCGCAGTGCTGCCTGCTGAGCTGGGCGGTATGACAATCGAAGTTGAGGCTGTCTTCGTCGCCAACAAGTACCACATTGTTGGCGTGTCCAACGACACCACCATGGGCCGTGTGCTTGGCTCAGGCTGGTACACAGAAGGCAGTGTCGCCACTCTCAGCGCCATGGCCAACACCGGTTACCGCTTCGTGCAGTGGAGCAGTGGTGAGACCACTCCCACGCTGCAGATTGTGGTTACCGAGGATGTCAACGTCACCGCTATCTTCGACACCATCGGTGGTGGCCACATCGGTATCGAGGATGCCGACGAGCCCGAAATCACCGTCTGGAGCACCGGCATGCGCATCCTCGTCGAGGGTGCTGAAGGCCGCGATGTGCGCCTGTTCGATGTCAACGGTCGTATGATTGGTTCTGCCGTCAAGGCCAGCGAGACTGTCGAGTTCCGCGTCAACGCCACTGGCGTCTACCTGGTGAAGGTAGGCAACGCCCCGGCCAAGCGCGTCCTCGTGGTTCGCTAAGCCCAAGGCTTAACACACTACTTGCGAGTGGGCCTGCACAGCCGTGCAGGCCCACTCTTTATATACTCATATCGACGATAATTCTTCGTCATTTCTTCAATATTTCTTCAATGGACGATTGAAGAAATATTGAAGAAATATTGAAGAAATATTGAAGAACATTTGTATATATCGGGGCGTTTTAGTATCTTTGCAGTTTGCAGTACAGAGTGTGTGCTGCTGTAAATGATTGAAAGAAAATGGACTACAACTTCTCTGAAATCGAACCTCGGTGGCAAAACTACTGGCGGGAGCATGGTGTATACCATGTGAAGACCGGTGGTGAGAAGCCGCATTACTATGTGTTGGACATGTTCCCTTATCCTTCGGGAGCGGGATTGCATGTGGGACATCCGCTGGGCTACATAGCCAGCGATATCTACGCACGCTACAAACGTCTGCGTGGCTACAATGTGCTGCACCCCATGGGCTACGATGCCTATGGTCTGCCTGCCGAGCAATATGCCATTCAGACCGGCCAGCATCCGGCGATCACTACGGAGCAGAACATAGCCCGCTACCGCGAGCAGTTGGATAAGATAGGTTTCAGTTTTGACTGGAGCCGCGAGGTGAGGACCTGCGATCCGAAGTACTACAAGTGGACGCAGTGGACTTTCCTGCAGCTTTTCAAGCACTACTACGACATCACCGCCGACAAGGCGCTGACGATAGCCTCGCTCGAGGCGCGCTTCGCCGAGCGCGGCACCGAGGATTTGGAGGCTGCCTGCACCGAACCGATTGACTTCACGGCCGAGGAGTGGAACAGCTGGGACGAGGTCAGGAAGCAGCAGGTGCTTATGAACTACCGCCTGGCCTACCTGGCCGACACCTACGTGAACTGGTGTGCCGGCCTTGGTACCGTGCTGGCTAACGACGAGGTGGTCAACGGCCTCTCCGTCCGCGGCGGTTTCCCCGTCGAGCGCAAACTGATGCGCCAGTGGAGTCTCCGCATATCGGCCTATGCCCAGCGCTTGGTTGACGGATTGGAGAAGGTGGACTGGACCGATTCGTTGAAAGAGATACAGCGCAACTGGATAGGCCGCAGCGAGGGTGCTGCTGTGTGGTTCCCGCTGGATGTGAAGAGCAACGAGAATGTGTTGCCCGGTGCACAGGCTTATATGCCGCAGTTCGACCCGCAGCCCGTGCCGAGTTTCGAGATTTTCACCACGAGGCCCGACACCATCTTCGGTGTTACCTTCATGGTGCTGTGTCCCGAGCACGAGCTTATCGATCAGATTACCACCCCCGAGCAGCGCCAGCAGGTTGAGGACTATGTGACATGGGCGAAGAACCGCTCGGAACGCGAGCGCCAGGCTGAGGTGAAGAAGGTGAGTGGCGTCTTCACCGGTGCCTACGCTGTCAACCCCCTCACCGAGGAGAAGATACCGATATGGGTGAGCGACTATGTGCTGGCTGGTTATGGTACCGGTGCCATCATGGCAGTGCCTGCCCACGACAGCCGTGACTTTGCCTTTGCCCGTCACTTCGGTCTGCCCATACGTCAGGTCGTCTCGCAGGAGAAAGACGTGACCTCTGATCCGGAGACGTGGAGCGAGAGCATGGATGCCAAAACAGGTTGGAGCGTGAACAGCGGTTTTGTGAGCGGTATGAAGGTGAAGGAGGCTATGGCCGCGGTGATAGACAAGATAGAGGAGATGGGCATAGGTCACCGTACGGTGAACTACCGTCTGCGCGACGCCATATTTAGCCGCCAGCGCTACTGGGGCGAGCCGTTCCCCATCTACTATAAGGACGACACACCTTATCCGATACCCGAGGAGTGCCTGCCGCTGGAGCTGCCTGAGGTCACTGAGTTCAAGCCTACCGCCACAGGTGAGCCGCCACTTGGGCACGCCGAGGTGTGGGCCTGGGACGAGGAGAGCCGTTGCGTAGTAGAGAAGAGTAAGATAGACAACAAACGGGTGTTTCCGCTGGAGTTGAGCACCATGCCTGGCTTTGCCGGCTCGAGCGGTTACTACCTGCGCTATATGGACCCGTGGAACGACGAGGCCTATTTCTCGAAAGAGGCCGTGGGCTACTGGCAGAACGTGGATCTGTATGTGGGCGGCGCCGAACACGGCACAGGCCACCTCATATACGCCCGTTTCTGGAACAAGTTCCTCTTCGACCTTGGTATGTCGGTCAAGGAAGAGCCTTTCCAGAAACTGATTAACCAGGGCATGATACAAGGCCGTTCGAATTTCGTATATCGCTCCAAGACGGACAACAACCTCTTCATCTCGAAGGGCTTGATAAAGGATATGAACGATGTGACGCCTATACACGTCGACATCAATATTGTGAGCAACGACGTGCTCGACATCGAACGCTTCCGCCAGTGGCGGCCAGAATTCGCCGATGCACGGTTTGAGTTGGAAGAGGATAAATACGTCTGCGGCTGGGAAGTGGAGAAGATGTCGAAGAGCATGTTCAATGTGCAGAACCCCGACGACCTTGTGGCCCGCTACGGCGCCGACACGCTGAGGCTGTATGAGATGTTCCTGGGTCCCGTGGAGCAGGCCAAGCCCTGGGATACCAACGGCATTGAGGGCGTGTTCCGCTTCCTGAAGAAGTTCTGGAGATTGTTTGACGCTAGTTCTACTGGTAGTGCTAGCGATCCTGGTAGTTTGAAGGTGCTGCACCAGACGATAAAGAAGATTACCGACGACATCGAGCGCTTCTCGTTCAACACGTCGGTGTCGACCTTCATGATTGCCACCAACCAGCTGACTGATATGAAGTGCGGCAGCCGTGAGGTGCTTGAGCCGCTCGTGGTGCTGATAGCCCCCTTTGCCCCGCATATCGCAGAGGAGTTGTGGCACCAGCTGGGCAACGAAGGCAGCGTGTGTGATGCCGAGTGGCCGCAGTATGACGAAAAGATGCTCGTAGAGGACACGGTGAAATATCCTGTGCAGTTCAACGGTAAGATGCGCTTCACCATCGACCTGCCCGCCGACAGCACGCAGGCCGACGCGCTGGCCGCTATCCGCGCAAGTGCCGACGGCCAGAAGTGGATGGGCGACAGCGAACCCAAGAAAGTAATCTTTGTACCCAAGAAAATCATCAATATAGTACTCTGATGCTAAGCCGACACTTTTTAAGATGCAAGGTACTGCAGGAACTTTATGCCTGTCATATAGAAGAGAAAGACTATGTCTCTGCCGTCAAGGAATTCGACTACCATATTAGTCGCCTGAACGAGCTCGGCGTCCTCCAGGTGGCCTTGTTGCCCGAGATGCTCAAGGTGGGCGAGAAAGTAATAGAGGAAGGCAAGAAGAAATTCCGCCCCACAGACGCCGAGAAAAAGCCCAACCGTAAATTTCTTGATAACGAGTTCCTGCGCCGCATGGCCGACAACTTCGAATTGAAACAGCATATCGAGAAATGGGGCGGTTGCTGGGAACTGAACAGCGAGTTGGTGCGTGAGGCCTTCGTTGATTTCCGCAAGACCGACACCTATTGTCAATACCTCTCGCATGCCGATACTGACTTTGAACAGGACAAGGAACTTGCAATCACACTCTTCCGCTTTTTGATGAATCGCGAGGCACTTGTCGCCGTCATTTCCGAGCGCAGTTTGCTGTGGGAAGACGACTTCGAGCAGATTGCGCAGTACAATTTCATGATGCTCAAGACTCTCGATGCTGATACATTCGACGAGGCGATGCAGTGGCCCGTGATGTACGACAAGAGGGTTGAAAAAGACGAGGCCGACTTCCAGTTTGCCCGTCAGTTGCTGCGTCAGACTATTGAAAACCGCGAAGAGGGCGACGAACTGATAAAGAGTCGTTTGCAGGGTTGGGAGTTCGAGCGTGTGGCGCTGATGGACATACTGCTTGTCAACATGGCAATAGCCGAACTTACCTCCTGCCCATCCATTCCCGAGAAGGTTACCATAGACGAATACATCGAGCTCAGCAAAGAATTCTCATCCGAACGCAGCCGGCTCTTCATCAACGGTATCCTCGATAAGCTAGTTATGGAACTTCGCAAGCAGGGCCGCATAAACAAGAGTGGTCGCGGGCTTGTGGAGAGTTGAAAGTTGAAAATTGAAAATGAAAAGGATATTCTGGCTTTTTGCCCTTTCGCTTTTGTTTTTTGCAGGCTGCAAACAGCAGACTCATGATCCCGATGTCGACCTCATCCGCAACCCCATGAGTGCCGAAGGGTACAATAACGACACTGCGATGCCGGTGATGACTTTCGACAGTGAGATGCACGATTTCGGACGCCTTTCCGGCGGTGAGAATATCAGCTATAGTTTCCACTTCCGCAACACTGGCAATGCCGACCTCATTATTTCTTCTGCTTCTGCTTCCTGTGGCTGTACGGTTGCCGACTATCCCCGCGGACGCATTGCTCCCGGTGCCGACGGCTATGTGACTGTTACCTTCAAGAGTGCTGGCAAGGCTGGACAGCAGTTCCAGGAGGTTACCTTGGTCAGCAACGCGCAACCCTCGCGAGTGCGGTTGAAGATTATGGCCCAAGTAGGAAGGTGAATGATGAACGATGAATGATAAACGTCAAACCTCAAACGTAAAACATAAAACAAAATGACAGATATGATTTTATTACAGGCCGCACAAGGCGGTGGTATGGGCTCAATGTGGATATGGATGATTGTCATCCTCGTCGTCATGTGGCTCCTTATGATGCGCCCTCAGCGCAAGAAAGAAAAAGAAGAACAGAAGTTCCGTAGCGGACTGAAGAAAGGCGACCGTGTCGTCTTCTCCGGCGGCATTTACGGTAAAGTTCATTCTGTCGACGAACATACCGTCGAGGTGGAAGTCTCCAACGGTGTCATTATGACCGTGGAGAAGAGTATGATACAGCCGGCCCCCGAAGTAAAGACAGAAGAGAAGAAATAAACAGAGGTGAAGCAGTTCCTGGTTATACTCGCTCTCACGGCGCTTGTATGGCTCGGTGTGTCGATGATGGAGCCTACAGAATATCCTGTGCGTGTGCCTGTGGAGGTGGAGGGCTACGAAACAGTGCGCTATGCATTGGTGAAGGCCGATAC
>JAEEGL012341169.1_pt1 | contig 10821 bp, 7 predicted proteins | sample 9134231 | NCBI WGS metagenome assembly JAEEGL01 (sample SAMN16246548, study PRJNA631951) | gut metagenome | biome: gut microbiome; feature: rumen; material: fiber-attached | host: Bos | place: Iran: Karaj | collected 2018-10
GTCATCAACGGCATGAACAAGAAGATCGACAAGGGCAAGATGGTCTCCACGTTCCTGATGGGTTCGCAGGAAGTCTATGACTTTATCGACGACAACCCGATGGTGGCCATGATGGATGTCGGATACACCAATGACCCGTATATCATCGCGAAGAACCCGAAGGTCTGCGCCATCAACTCCGCCCTCCAGGTGGACATCACCGGACAGGTCTGCGCCGACTCCCTCGGCACGAAGTTCTATAGCGGCGTGGGCGGCCAGATCGACTTCACCTACGGTGCATCGCTCTCCGAGGGTGGCAAGGCCATCATCGCCATGCCTTCCGCCACGAACAAGGGCGTGAGCAAGATCGCCCCGGTCCTGACCGAAGGCGCCGGCGTCGTCACGACCCGCAACCACATCCACTGGCTCGTCACCGAATACGGCGCCGTGGATCTCTACGGCAAGAGCCTCCAGGAGCGCGCCAAACTGATCATCAGCGTGGCCCACCCGGATGCCCGCGAAGCCCTCGACCGCGCCGCCTTCGAGCGCTTCGGCCCGCACTACCATATCGTGTAACGGGGCGCTTGGGCGCTGCCCCGAACGAAAAAGACCTTCTGCCAAGCGGCAGAAGGTCTTTTCGTTTTTCCATCCTCACCTAGGGCCTCTGGTGAGGATGGGAGGCGGAAATAACGGTCGCCATCCTCAAATCTGGGCGCTGGTGAGGATGGCGACCTTTTTCTTGATGATATTCTTGCATTCCATGCTTTGATGTATTATATTTGTACTTGTCCAGAGCCACGGTGGCGTTGGCGTTTAAGTGCAGTAAGAATATGGCAAAGGAAATGAAGGATCATTCCTTCTTCGAGAAGGAAGATCGGTGCAGGAAGGTTTTTGAATGGACGGTTATGATGTATGGCGGCGTATGGCATCTTTGTACGCCCGGAGAAAAACAGCCCATCATTTTTAAACGACCGGAAGACTATGCGTTTGCAATGACGCTGGTGGCTATGTGTGCGTATGATTGCCCGAACGTACAGGTCATCACATTCGAGATCATGAGCAATCACGTTCATTTCATCCTGTGCGGCAGCGAGTCGGATGTGATGGCGTTTTTCGGCATGTTCAGGAAACGATTGCAACGGTATTGTTCCGCGAGGGATGAACGGACGGATTTGACGTATTTCCAGTGCGAGAAGCCGATTCCGGTCAAGACGCTCGATTCGATGCGCAATCAGATTTGCTACACCAACCGGAACAATTTCGTCGTGGACCCCGGACATACGCCGTTTTCCTATCCTTACGGGGCAAACAGCTGTTACTTTATGCCCATGATCAGGGAGCGGAAGCACAGGCTGTTCGGTGATCTGACCCTTCGTGAAAAACGAAATTTGATCCACGCAAGGGAGCCCGTCTACCCCGAAGAGTATATCGTTGTCGACGGGTACTTTTCTCCTGCCAACTTCTGCCGTTTCGACATAGGGGAAGCCGTATTTCGCGACCCGCGTCACTATTTCAACCTGTTAGCCAAAGGCGTTGAATCGTACCGCGAGGTCGCTGCGCTCGTTGGAGACGCCATCTACTATACCGACGATGAACTGTTCGATGTAGTAAGACGGATATGTAAAGAAAAATATGAAGGCCAGCGGCCAACCCTGCTGGGGAAGAACGCAAAACTGGAACTGGCCCGGATGCTCCACTTCGATTACAATGCCGACAACGCAAAGATAGTCCGAATGCTGAACCTCGCCCCGTCGATTCTCGACCAGTTATTCCCGTCCTCATAAAGCTGCTGTTTTGCAGATGGCGATATATCTATCGCTTACACGCAACATTTTCGACGGAAATGCATCTATATAGTACAAGCACATTCCTATGAAACGTTTTGTTATTGTAGCCGTTTTGGCGAGTATGGCGCTGGGCGCTTGCGGAAACCTGGAAGAAGATGAGAAAATCTATACAGCCGGGGAACTGGGTATGATCATCGAATGGAACTACAGCGGCTGGAGTGAGGTGATGAACGAAACGGACGAAACGGTCACACTCGTTACCACTTACACTGATTTAAATTCAGATATTCGTCCCACAGAACTCACATCGGTCATAAAGCCCGGTAATGCCGTGCAGCTGAAAAGCGGCGCTTTCATACCCGGCGTATCCATCGGCGAATGCCTGACGGCAACCATCAAGCTGGGCGATGGAACGGAAATCGTATGCACGCGCGGCTACTATGAGAGCCGCTATGACTGCCACTATGACGACCCCTGGTCCGAGCGGTTCTTTGGAAATTACGAACAGCGGGGAGATTATGAGGTCAGAATTTGCCAAGGAAAGAAGGTTCGCCACGACCTGACAATCCGTACCTATCACATAGATAAAACACTTGTAAACGTCTGGACGGCCGGACAGTGACAATGTCCATCCTCACCAGAGGGTCCCTTTGAGGATGGATGGCTGAAAAAACGGTCGCCATCCTCAAATCAGGGCTCTGGTGAGGATGGCGGAAGAGATGCCCGGTCGGAGCCGGGCATGACGGAAGGCCCGATCGACGGATTACTCGCCGGCAGCCTTGAGACGTTCGGCGTTTTCGGCGATCTGGAGCTGGTCGATGACCTCCTGGATGTCGCCGTCCATAAAGACGGGGAGGTTGTACATCGTGTAGCCGATGCGGTGGTCGGTCACGCGCGACTGCGGGTAGTTGTAGGTGCGGATCTTCGCGGAGCGGTCGCCCGTCGAGACCATCGTTTTGCGCTTGGCCGTGATGTCGTTGAGGTATTTCTCGTATTCGAGATTGTAGAGACGCGTGCGGAGCTCAGCCATGGCCTTGTCGAGGTTCTTGAGCTGCGAACGCTCGTCCTGGCACTGGACCACGATGCCGGAGGGGATGTGTGTCAGGCGGACGGCGGAGTAGGTGGTGTTGACCCCCTGTCCGCCGGGACCGGAGGAGCAGAAGAGGTCCTTGCGGACGTCCTTCATGTCGATCTCGACGTCGAACTCGTCGGCTTCCGGGAGGACGGCCACCGAAGCGGCGGAGGTGTGGACGCGGCCCTGAGTCTCTGTCTGCGGGACGCGCTGCACGCGGTGCACGCCGCTCTCGTATTTCAAGGTGCCATAGACCTTTTCGCCCGAAACCTTGCAGACAATCTCTTTGTAACCGCCTGCGGCGCCTTCGCTCGCGTTCGTCACTTCACACTTCCAGCCCTTGCGCTCGAAATATTTGGTATACATGCGGAACAGGTCGCCGGCGAAGATGGCTGCCTCGTCGCCGCCTGTGCCGCCGCGGATCTCCAGGATGGCGTTCTTGCCGTCCTGCGGGTCGGCGGGGATGAGCAGGATACGGATTTCCTCTTCCATTTTCGGCAGTTCCTCCTCCAGGGCAGTGGCCTCTTCCTTCGCCATTTCTCGCAAGTCTTCGTCCTTCTCGTTGAGGAGGATGCTCTTGGCGTCGGCCAGGTCGCCCACCATCTTGCGGTAGCGGTCGCCCGCCTGGACGATCGGTTCCAGTTCCTTGTAGTCCTTGTTGAGCTGGACATACTTCTTCATGTCGGCAATCACCTCGGGGTCGCCGAGCTGTGTGCCGATGGCCTCGTATTTCGCCTTGAGGCCGTCCAGTTTTTCGAGCAAATTGTTCTCTGCCATCATTCGTGCATTTGGGCTGCAAAGTTAAAATAAATTTTAAAAAATATTTTAGGGGGGGGGTATGTATCTAAAAATTTGTTAAATTTGCATGGGGAAATCCCCACGAACCTGAACCAATTTGCACCCAAAGGTTAATAATTTCTATGAAAGATAAATTTCGCCAACTCTTCGACAAGGTCTTTACCCGCTACGTGAGTACGGGTTTGATCTTCGCCCTGGACGTTTCGCTGTCCTTCGTTTCAGCGCTGATTGTCGACCTGGCTGTCCAATATTTTTCCGGCTTCCTGATGGTTCCCGACCCGGGTGCTTTCTCCTGGGTATGGCTGCTCGTCTCCACGGCTTCGGCCGCCCTCATGTTCTGGCTGTTCAAGAGCTACCGCATCATTATCCGGCACTCATCCCTGTCCGACGTCAACCGTTTTGCCGTGGCCATGCTCTGCGCCACGGTGCTGGATGGCGTCGTGCTGGCACTGCTTGGCCGCTGGTTCCCCTTCACCTGGGCCATCTTGATGGCGTATTTCATCCTGTGCATGTTCCTGATCGTATCGTTCCGTATGGTGATGGTACGGAGCTATGAGGAGATGCTGCGGCGTTTCCGTGTCAACTCGAAGAACCTGCAGCGGGTGATGATCTACAACACGAGCGACAAGGCCATTGCCCTGGCGGGACGCCTCCACAATTCGAAGCACTATAACGTCGTGGGCTTCATGACCCCTGTGGCATCGGAAGACCTGATGAGCACCAACCGCATTCCTGTCTACTCTTTCTCCAGCAAGGAAGACGTCGCTGAACTGACGGAGAAATTCGCCTTGAATGCCATTATCTTCCCGAACGAGTCGGATATCCGCCAGGAGGCGCACCGACTGGTGGAATACGCCGCCGACTGCCAGCTGAAATTGCTGATCGCACCGACTATCGACGAATATTCCAACATTGCCATGCAGGGCGTGCGCAACGTCAAAGTGGAAGATCTGCTGGGCCGCGACGAGATTGCCATCTCGATGGACAAGATCAAGGAACGCTTCTCCGGCAAGGTGGTGATGGTCACCGGCGCATCCGGCTCCATCGGTTCGGAGCTCTGCCGCCAGCTGGCCCGCATCGGCATCAAGAAACTGATTCTCTACGACAACGCCGAGACCCCGATGCACAACCTCCGCCTCGAGCTCGAGGACAAGTACAAGGACCTGAATTTCGTGCCGGTGATCGGCGACGTGCGCCAGGAACCCCGGCTCGACTATGTGTTCCGCACCTGGCATCCCCAGGTGGTGTTCCACGCGGCTGCCTACAAGCACGTGCCGCTGATGGAAGACAATCCCTGCGAAGCCGTGCTGGTCAACCTCATCGGCTCGCGCAACGTGGCTGACAAATGCCTGGAATACGGCACCGAGATGATGGTGATGATCTCGACCGACAAGGCGGTCAACCCCACCAACATCATGGGCTGCACCAAGCGTTTGGCTGAAATCTATGTCCAGTCGATCAACAGCACAACCACCAGGTTCGTCACCACGCGCTTCGGCAATGTCCTGGGATCCAACGGATCCGTGATTCCGCGCTTCCGCGAGCAGATCGAGAAAGGCGGCCCGGTGACGGTGACCCATCCCGACATCACCCGTTTCTTCATGACCATTCCCGAGGCCTGCCGCCTGGTGATGGAGGCCGCAACGATGTCGGAAGGCAAGGATATCTTCGTTTTCGACATGGGTGAACCCGTGAAAATCGACCACCTGGCCCGCCGGATGATCGAACTGGCCGGCTTTGTGCCCGACAAGGATATCAAGATCGTCTATTCGGGTTTGCGCCCCGGTGAGAAACTCTACGAAGAAGTGCTCTCCGACGTGGAGAACACCGATCCGACCCAGCACGACCGCATCCGTATCGCCCACGTCCGTGAGTATGCTTATGAAGACGCCCTCAAGTTCGTCGCTGAACTGGAGGTGCTCTCGCGGGAAGTCCGGATTCCCGAGATGGTCAAGCGGATGAAACAGATCGTACCGGAATTCAAATCGAACAATTCGAAGTTCGAGGCCTACGACAAATGAGACGCGGACTGGCTATTGCCCTTTTCGTCATCCTGTTCGCTGCAGTGGGGTATCTCTATTGGGAAACCCTGCCTGCCCTGCAGTCGCTGAAAGGGGAGACGCCGGAAGTGAGCGTCGTTACCCAGACCCTCGGCGATTCCGTGATCGTCGTGGAGCGTACCGTTGTCCGGGAAGGCCCCCGTCCGCCCCGGGTGCCCGCCTTCATCGTTTTTGCCGGCGATACCATCCGTTTCGACCGCGTGGACATGTATGAACGCATGGACCGTGAGCTGACGGCCTTTACCTATAGCCATACCAACTCGTGGCTGATGCTCAAACGCTCGACCCGCATCTTTCCCCAGGTAGAGCCGATCCTGGCGCAGAAGGGCGTGCCCGACGACCTGAAGTACCTGATGGCTGTGGAGAGCAACGTGAGTGAAACGGCCGTTTCCGTGGCCGGTGCCGCGGGTCTGTGGCAATTCATGCGCGAGGTGGGGCGTGAGTACGGCCTGGAAGTGACAGCGACGGTCGACGAGCGCTACAACATCCGGCGCGAGACCGAGGCGGCCTGCGACTACCTGAAGAAATCGCACGCCCGTTTCGGTGACTGGATGACGGTGGCGGCCAGCTACAACGGCGGCCTGAACGGCATCGCCCGCAAGCGCGAGCAGCAGAAACAGTCCCGGGCGATGGACCTGCAGCTGGTGGAGGAGACTTCGCGCTACATGTTCCGCATCCTGGTGGCCAAGATGTTCTTTGAGCATCCTGAGGATTTCGGCTTTCAGCTTGCGGCGGAAGACTATTATCCCTATATTCCCCCGAAACAGACGGTCTTCGTCAATGCGTCGATCGACGACCTGGCCGATTTCGCGGCCCGCTACGGACTGTCATATGCCCAGCTGCGCCGGGCCAATCCTTGGCTGCGCGACCTGAAGCTGGCCGCCAAGACCGGAAAAACCTACGAAATCATCATCCCCGACCTGGAGGCAGAAAGGAATTATTTCTTACATTTGTAAGTTGTAATTCCTTTGAAAGATGACCCAGAAAACCTTGTTGTTGGCGGCGGCCCTTGTGCTGGCCGGCTGCCTGACTGCCGCGGCTGATGGTTTCCGCCGCCCGGCCCAGGAAATCGAGACGCTGACGATGGCCAGCCCGCTGCCGTCCGTCTATTTCGACCGTGACTTTACGAGGGCCGTGATGGGCTACCGGGCCTGCCGGCAGGTACCCATTGCCGAACTGGCGGAAAGCGAGGCCCGTATCGGCGGCGTGCGTGTGGATCCGCGCAATTTCAGCGAGACCCGCGAAAACTATTTCGACCGGCTGGAGTTGCTCGACGTGGCGACAGGCCGTACCCGCCCCGTGATAGGCCTTCCCGATGAGGTTCGCGCCAAATTCATTACCTGGTCGCCCGACGGTCGTTCCGTGGGCTTCACCCTCTCGTTCCCCGACCGTGTGGAACTCTGGCGGGTCGATGCCACGGCTGCCGTGCCGACGGCCGAGCGCCTGACCGACGTCCGGGTCAACACCATCTTCGGCAATCCTTTCTTTTTTCTGGATAACGACCATATCCTCTTCAAAGCCGTGCCCGACGACCATCGGCAGGCACCGGCACCGGGCATCGCCCAGTCGTCGGTGATCCAGGAGGTGATGGGGGAGAAGAAATCAATCCGCACCTACCAGGACCTGCTCAGCGGCCCGGCTGACGAAGCGCTCTATGACTACTGCTGCACCAGCCAGTTGTGCGTCTGGAGTCCTGAAGGTGTCCAGAAAGTGGGCGATCCGGCCATCTGGCGCTCGATCGACCCTTCGCCCGACGGACAGTACGCCATTGTGGTGACGGAGCACCATCCGTATTCCTACGTACAGTCGCACAATTCCTTCCCGAGCAAGCAGTTTATCCTGCGTCTGGCCGATGGTAGCAGGGTGCGGATGCTGCGCGATGGTACCGTCAAGGAAGAGAAGAAAGCGCCCGCGAAGGACGACAAGAAACCGGAGAAGCCGAAGCCGGCTGGTTTCGGCTGGCGTCCCGACCTGCCGGCCACGCTCTACTGGAGTGAGTCGGAGGGTGCCGGTCCGATGGGCCCGATGGGTCCCGGCGGCCCGATGGGTCCGCCGCCGGGTGACGATCCGGCCCCAAAGGATACGACCCGGGAAAAAGAACGCCCCGAAAAGACCTTTACCGACCGGCTCTATCAGTGCCAGGCACCGTTTGATTTCGAAATCGAGAAGCATCTGCTCCTGGCGCCGGAATACCGGATGGGCCGCATCACCTGGAGTGACCCTTCGCTGGCTTTCTTTGAGGAAAGCTCCCCGAAACAGAAATTCCGCCGCCTGGTCAGTTTCGTGCCGGGCGATACGCTGGCGCCACGCCGCGTTATCTACACACAGAGCACCGAGACGGACACGCTGGGCGATTTTCCGGTCTACGGACGACTCCACATGGCGCGCAACGCCTTCAACCGGCTGGTAGCCTGGACTGACGCCAAGCACAGCCGTATCTTCCTGGAAGGCACCGACCGCCGCGATGCGGAAGGCTTTCGCCGGGGGTTCCTCGACCAGGTGACGATCAAGGATGGCAAGGCCGAAAACGTATGGACCTCTGCCGGTGACTGCAAGGAGACCCTGACGGCCATCACCGACTATACCCCGAAGAAACTGAAACTGCTGGTCCGCCGCGAAGCCTTCGACGTGGTGCCGGACTTTTGGGAAGTCGACCTGCGCCGCAAGTCGGCCCGCCAGATTACCCATCTCGAGAATCCTGTGCCCCAATTGGCCGAGCTGGTCACCGACCAGTATGTGACCTATACCCGCAAGGATGGGCTCAAGTGCTACGGCCACCTCTATCTGCCGGCCGCCTACGACAAGGAGCGCGACGGCCGGCTGCCCGTGTTTATGTGGACCTATCCCTATGATTACAAGTGTCCGGCAGAATGCGACAAGGCCCGTCCCGAGAAACACAAGTTCACCAAGCCGACCTATGGATCGGCGATGATCTGGGCGACCCAGGGTTACGCGGTGTTAGACGAATTTACGATGGCCATCATTGCGGCCGACAAGGATTCGCTGGCCAACGACCGCTTCCTGGAGCAGCTTGTGATGAGTGCTGAGGCCGCCGTCGATTTCGTGTGCGATTCGCTGGGTATCGGCGACCGCGACCGCATCGGCGTGGGTGGCCACTCGTACGGTGGCTTCATGACGGCCAACCTGCTGGCGCACACCCGTCTCTTCCGGGCCGGCGTGGCCCGCAGCGGTGCCTACAACCGCAGCCTGACGCCTTTCGGCTTCCAGAGCGAGCGCCGTACCTATTGGAAGGCCCGCCAGGTCTACGATGAGATGTCGCCGTTCAACTACGCCGACAAGATCAAGGACGCCCTGCTGCTGATACACGGCCAGTTGGACAACAATATGGGTACCTTCCCGGTGCAGTCGGAACGCCTCTACCAGGCGCTGGTCTTTTTCGGGGCTACGGCACGTTATGTGCAGCTCCCCTACGAAAGCCACGGCTACCAGGGCATTGAGACCACACTCGACATGCTTCATGAGACGGGTGCCTGGCTCGATCAATATGTAAAGAACGCCCAGCCGCGCAAGAAAGACGGCAGGAAGGCGGACGATAAAGAGAAAACGGAAGAATGAAAAAATGGAAATTCGGGTGGCTGGCAGTCGCCGTCGCACTGGTGACCGTCAGTTGCCATCCCATCGAACCTGAACCTGAACCTCAGCCCCAGCCGGAAGAAAAGGTTCTTTATGAGCTCACACCACTCGACCAGATGAGCCTGCGTGAGAAAGTGGGGCAGTTGTTCAATGTCCGGGTCGAAGCCCTCGACCTGACGTCGAGTTACACGCAGACGGGACCTTCCCAGGTGATTACCGACGGCTTCAAGCGTTATCCCTGCGGGGGTCTTACGCTCTATGCGGCCAATATCAAGAATCCCCAGCAGATCATTACCTTTACCCGCTTCCTGCACGACCTGGGCAACTATCCGCTCCTGTGCATCGACGAGGAAGGCGGGCGCGTGGCCCGCATTGCCAACAACAGCCAGTTCAATGTGGTCAAATATGCCAGCATGGCGGCCGTCGGTGCCACCGGCGACCCGAAGAACGGCTATCGGGCAGGCGAAAGCATCGGCAGCTATCTTTCGATCTATGGCTTCGACGTCGATTTCGCGCCGGTGAGCGACGTCAATACCAATCCCGACAACGTGGTGATCGGCGACCGAGCCTTTGGCTCGTCGCCCCAGCTGGTGGCCGATTTCGCGAGCCAGTTCCTGGCGGGCCTCCAGTCCAATGGGGTGGAGGGATGCCTGAAACATTTCCCGGGCCACGGTGATACCCAGGCCGACACCCACTACGGCTATGCCGAATCGCTCAAGACCTGGCCGGAGATTTCGGACTGTGAGATGGTTCCCTTCCGCAAGGGCATCGAGACGGGTGCGCAGCTCATCATGACGGCCCACGTGTGCCTGCCCAACGTTACCGGAGAGGTCATTCCTTCGACCCTGTCGCCGCTCATCCTGCAGGAGAAGCTCCGCGGTGAGCTCGGTTTCAAGGGGATCATCATTACCGACAGCATGGGCATGGGCGCCATCACCCAGCAATTCTCGCCCGAGGAAGCGGCCATTTCTGCCTTGGAAGCCGGTTGCGACATCATCCTCGATCCGGCCGATTACGTCAGCGCTTTCGAAGCGGTGGTCTCGGCCGTGGAGTCGGGTCGCCTCTCCATGGAACAGATCGATGAGCGGGTAGGCCGGGTCCTGGCCCTCAAGAAACGCATCCTTCAGAAGCGCGGGCAGTTGAAGTGATTGAAATATCGCTGTTTGTGTTGTTTTTTGTAAAATAATCGCTACATTTGCAGCCCCGCTCGGACAGCGGGATTATAAATAAAGTCTAACTACTTATTGTTTAACAATTTATTAACCAATTATGTCTGAAGAGATCATCAACCCTGCAGTGGAAAATGCAGAAGAGATCGAAGAGCAGGTGATCGTGAAACCTGCCACCAAGAAAAGCAACGCATCGGTCGACAACGACAAGTTCGACTGGGATGCATTCGAAAACGACGGCTTCGACGCTGCGGAGAAAGCCGCCAATGAAGAAAGTTACAGCAAGAGCCTCAGCCGTATCAACGAAAATGAGGTCGTGGAAGGTACCGTTACCTCCATCAACAAACGCGAAGTGATCGTCA
>JAEEGL012713742.1_pt1 | contig 10821 bp, 9 predicted proteins | sample 9134231 | NCBI WGS metagenome assembly JAEEGL01 (sample SAMN16246548, study PRJNA631951) | gut metagenome | biome: gut microbiome; feature: rumen; material: fiber-attached | host: Bos | place: Iran: Karaj | collected 2018-10
ACTTTTTGTTTCATGTATTTGGAAGAATTATCTGATGAGTGATGATGACCTTGTGTGGATGTCTCCATACGAGTATGGAGATACTATCCTTTATAGATCTGCTGATAATGTTGATTTTTTAGTTATAACAGAGAAAGAGATTTATAATAAATATAAGTATGTTGCTCACTCAATTGGACCATCAGAATATCATGGGACAGCTGTGATTGAAGGCGAAATGTGTCACAATGGAGATTCGTTGGATATTTTTTTCCTGACACAAAAGACTGATGATGTGACTTTAGAAACCAATATGTGGTTTTCAAGTAGGTCTTATACGAAGTTCTGGCAAGATGATGTTGATCGTCTCGATTCAAGACGCGTGAATGGGATTATGTATTATGACTTAGCTTGTATTGACAGCGTTGATTTGGAATGGAGTAGACGTGTACGTCCATACAACATCAAACGCATGTTATGGAGCAAGTCAAAGGGCTTGATTCAGTATGAGTATCTGCCAACGGATTCCACACAAGGGGATGTATATACGTACTACAAGAAACTTCCTTACAAAGGCTCAAAAGGCAATAGGAAATAAATAGTTAGTTGACAGGTGTATCAGTAATCCTTGTGATTGCTGGTACACCATTTTTATTTGCTTTGAATTATTATGTTGAATATGAGAAATAGATATTTTTTGTCATGTCTCTTGTTTTTGTTAATGTCTTGTCCATTTCATCTTTATGCGGAGGGAGTTACGTCTGGCACTTATTTTATTCGTAATATTATAGGTGGAACCTACCTTGCAGGTGCAAATGACTATGGCACAATGTTGTCGCTGAAGTCTGGCGGTGAACCGATAAAGATTACTGTACTTAATGATGGAAATTGTTTGATGGAGGATGTTGCAATGAAGGCTTTTCCTGATAGTACCCGAAGGTACATCGGACTATTGACGGGTGATTCGGACGACTTGTTCTATGTTGATTTACATAAGACAAAGTTCCAAATTAACAAGATAGAGGAATGTGAATATGACAGGATAGATAGGAAAAAACATTATTTGAAGGAGGGTACTGAATATTATCGGATTTCGTGTGTCGGCAATGATGGAGAAAGAATATATCTGTCCAGAGGAAAGAAAGGAATAACAGGACATTGTGTTGTTGCAGGTAAAGAACTTGACAATGGTCTGGATATGGTTTGGTGTTTGTTTACACGAGATGAACTTATCTCTGATTTTGAGATGATGGCATCTGAGGATAGTCCTATATGTGTTACATCGCTGATAAATGATCCTGATTTTTCAATCAAGCGTAATTCTGGTTTACAGCAAGGTAATACATGGTGGAGTATTGAGGCAAGGAAATCCAAAATATCAGGATATGGTTATAATTACTGTGCAGAAACGTACAGAAGTGTTTTTGATTGTCATCAGACATTGTCATGTTTGCCAAAAGGAAAGTATAGATTGTGTTTGAAGGCTACATTTACGTGTGTGGACAATAAAGATACTGCCAGTCCGTGTATGTATGTGAAAACAGAAGAGGGCACATACACATCCTGTTTTGTAAAGTCTGGTCTCCATAATTCTATGAATGATGGAGAAACTACATTGTACGAGATGTCTGAGTCGTTTACTGAAGGATTGTATTCTGTCGTACCTATTGACTTTTATATGGAAAGTGGCGATGTTACCATTGGAGTGATGGGAAGGGAAACAAATCAATGGTGTGTGTGGGATGACTTCCAGCTTTACTATTATGGTAGATAAACAAAATGATAATAACTCTTAAAAGAAATAACCTGATTACTGATGATTAGAAGTATAGAAAATTTTTTAGTATATTTGTTCATTGTGTCATGGTACGCAATGTGTGTTGTTAGTTGTATCGACTCAACTCTGTTTGTCAGTCCGATTTTGTCTAAAATGCTATTGACCAATGGGTGTAGGGTCGTAATGTTACTTATACTCTTGACGCACATTGTTGTGTGTCGTCAAAAGATTGATGTAACTCCATTCAGTTTGCTCATCTTGTCATGGATTGTATATGTGGTTCTGCATGGAGTGTTTGTCGGAGTGGAGAATTATATACAGTTATGTTTTGTCTTGTTCTTGTTGTTTCCTCTTGTAATCTGTCAAGCGTTGAAAACTAACCTTTTTAGCAAGAGACATATCTATAATGGAGTGTTTCTTATAGTGGCTATTCAAATTGTATGGCTATTTGGACAAGTGGTAGGATTCATAGATCCTAATGATTCTTTATATCGATTGACAGGTACAAGTCCTAATCCGAATATGACAGCTTTGTGTCTTACGTTATCTCTTCCTTTATTGTTTACACGTTTTAAGCAGAGTTCACATATTTTTGTATATTCATGTGTAATCATTTTGACATTAGTGTTTGTAATGATATTGAAGTGTAGGACTGCATATATAGGACTCTTGTGTATGTTTGTATGTGGTATTGTGCAAAGGTATCATGTTAAATTAAAATGTAAGTATGAAAATTTATCAAAAGGCAAAAAGACTTTTGGATGGCTTCTTGTCATTTGCTTGATATTGTCTTTCTTCTGGTGGATGTTTATTTTTAAGCAAGATTCATCGGAAGGCAGGATGTTTATTTGGAAAATGGTCTTCTCTGCTTTGGCTGATAATCCTTTGGGTAGTGGGTATGGCTTGTTCCAAAGAAATTACAACTTGTTCCAGATTGATTATTTCGCTAATAATCATAATGAGTTCATGAACAGTCAGATTACACATCCAATCTGGACTTCTTACAATGATTATCTTGAACATTCCTTTCAAGGTGGCATCATTAGTGGGGTTTTGTTGCTTGTGTTTTATGTCATGCTTACAATTAGTGCTTTTAGAAAAAAAACATTCTTCTTTCCCGTATTGGTAGCGATAGTTGTGATGTCATGTGTGAATTTTATCACGAATACGACGTTACCATCAATGTTTGTTTCGATAATAGTTGCTTTGGCATTGGAAAAGGAGTGTGGAAGTGTACGTTTCAAACCAGTTTTGACAAGAGGGTATGTTTTTCTTGTGTCTTCTGTGGTAGTCGGATATGTAACGTATAATATTTCTATGCAGACGTACTCTCAATATGAGTTCTGTAAGATTCAAAATCAGTATGAGAAAGATGGCTGCTTGAATGAGAATAGACTTGAAAATATCTCCTGTACAATCGGAACATCTGAATTGTTCTGGAGTTTTTGTGGCGATTATTACTATGGCCACAACAAGATAGCAAGAGCAATTGTGTGTTATGAAGAAGCATTGAAGTATGTTTCTGACCCGACAGATTATATCTCATTGGCAAAATGTTATGAGGTAATTGGAGATAGAAGGAAGTCTTTATTTTATTCTGAGTTGGCTTATTATGCAGTTCCTCAGAGTTATCAGATAAAGTATCTTTTGATGGATAGGTATATCCGTTATGGAATGAAAAAGCAAGCATATAAAGTTGCAATGGATATTATAGATAAAGATGTAAAGATTGAATCTCCAATAGTGGATGGCATAAAAAGTAAAGCAAATGAATATATTCACGATTGTGATAAATAATTATGCACAGCTACTTACCTTATTTATAGATATAATGAAGATTTATAAATGACGCAATAATGGCGAATGGTTGTTCGTATATATTCGTAAAAACAGAGCTGTGTTCGGAAATTTGCTTTTCATTATCGCTTATTTTCATCATAAACAATAAAAAAGATGGATGAATCGCTTGCGATATAAATAAAAGTTCGTACATTTGCATCGTGAACGATATAAACAGAAATCGGAAATAATAAAAGAATAAAATATATGAACAAGATTTATGATTTCAAGGCTCTCACGAGCAAAGGTAAGGAGATTGACTTTAAGGAATTTGAAGGTAAGGTTCTCCTTATTGTGAATACAGCAAGCAAGTGTGGTTTCACTCCTCAGTTTGCAGGACTTGAGGAACTGAACAAGGAATATAAGGATAAGGGACTCGTTGTTATCGGTTTCCCTTGCAACCAATTCAAGGAGCAAGACCCTGGAAGCGACAGCGAGATAGAAGGATTCTGCCAACTCAACTATGGCGTAACTTTCCAGATAATGAAGAAGATTGACGTGAATGGCTCTGATGCCGACCCAATCTTTAATTATCTGAAGACGCAAGCTCCAACTGAAGAGTACAATGGCATTAAGGCAAAAGCCGCTAAAGTTCTTTTCAAGACAATCAGCAAGAGTGTGGAGAATGACAGCGATATCAAGTGGAATTTCACTAAGTTCCTTATCTCAAAGGATGGCGAGACCATCAAGCGTTACGCTCCTACAACGCAGCCAGAGAAGCTTAAGAAGGATATAGAAGAAATGCTCGGATAATAAAATATGCACGCAGAATTACAGTTAAAGAATCAGATTTGTTTTCGTCTCTACACAGCGGCACGTCTCATAACACAGGCATATACGCCAGTACTTACGGCACTTGGCATCACCTATCCGCAATACCTCGTACTCATGGTGTTGTGGGAGGATGATAATCTGCCTGTGAACGATATAGCACGTCGCCTTGTGCTCGAGACAAACACGGTCACTCCGTTGCTTCAGCGAATGGAGAAGCAGGGTATTGTCGTACGCAAAAAGGGAGAGCAGGATAAGCGTCAGCAGATTGTGAGCCTTACGGACAAGGGCAAGCAACTGGAGGAGGAGGCTTATGCCCATATCCCTGAGAGTATGCGTAACCAGTTGGCTGCCTGTCCGCTGAATCTTGATGACTACATGAATCTTGCAAACGAGCTTGACTCAATCATTAACACATTGAAAAAATAACACTATTGAGCAACAGCCTTTGGTGCAGAAAGCAAGGGAGTGGACAACGATAATACAGAAAATAATACAGAAAATAATATAGAACATATCAGAATAATAGCCACAACACGAACGCTTGTATTATGTTGACTCTCAGGATTGGCTGACTGCTTAGTGTTAAATAACTTAAAAACAGGTAAGATACTTTCCAAAACTACATTCTTCATTAGAGCATAATCTTTATCTTTGTTGCACGAAAACAATCAGGGATAAAGTTATGATAGATTCCATCTCTAAAATAATTTTCTTGTTCCCCCATAGTTTCGGTAGAAGCTATGGGGTTCTTTCGTTGCTCTTTGCCTTGACTGGCAATGGCTATGCTCAGACAGAGACAGACACACACGAGCTCAACATGAAGGATGACATACCCAATGACAGCATCAGGATGGAATTGATGCCCTTGATGCCCGACGAGTCTTACAATAATGGTCTGGCTCCAAACCTTCGAAGTTTGGCGTTGTCCTCTCAACTAACGGACGTAAGGTTGAGGACAGACATACCACACGATAATTTCAACGGACTTGTTGATAATGCCATACGTGAAGTACGTGGTATGAGAATCGACAATTTCTGGAAAGGAAAGAATGTCACGCTCTATGGATTGTCCTCCACATCACGTTCATTGAACATGATGGAGAAACGCTCTGCATCATTCATGCTCGACTATAAGAGAGACAACCTACTCATACAAGGAGGCGTCGTGGCAAACCAGTATGAGATGAATCGTCTGACCAACCAATTCGGAATGACTGGTTCGGTAACATACGTCTTCAATCCGCATCTGTCCATGACCTTATTTGGTAGCTATTACAACGCAACACCATTTGCCACGCTTGCCATGCATCCCTATGTGGCTTCATCTGACTTTGGCGGTTTTATGACCTACAAAGGAACAAAGGGAGGACTGAAATTGGGAGCGAGACGCTATTATGACCCGTTCCTGAGACGATGGGAAACAGAACCGATATTCACTCCGACGATACATTTAAATAACAAGTCAGATATGGAGTTTCCCTTGGGTGGATTGCTCAAGACTGTAATTGAGCAAGTATTCATGAATGGACGGAGAAATGATTCGCCCAACATCATGCCATACCAGCATTAGGACATTACGAAAAAAACGACCTGTACGGTTAAAACTATATGCTGTTTATTGCTGCCAAGCGGCCAATGAGAAGAACAACAGTAAATTGACATCTTATAGAAATACGAATTACCATAAATTCAACTGGAGTCTGCGAAAGTTGAATTTATGGTAATTCGCTAAAAATATGAGTGGGGTTATCGAATGAAATTCATGTAAATGCCTCTTTCACGTTCTGGAGCATCCTTGCCTCCAGCATGAATCTTCTCAAGCAACCATGCCATATTGTTGCCAAGCGTGCGCATTGTCTGCATACCCTCTGTATCGAGTTTTACCTCGCCCTTGCTTGATCCGTACGCAATATTCCAGTATTGAGAGGTGACAACAGGCATGTTCATCATCTCGAACATCATGTTCAATGTCTGGAGTGCAGCCGTTGCACCACCACGTCGGCAGATTGCTATGGCAGCGGCAGGCTTATCCTTAACAACCTGTCCAGATGAATAGAACAATCTCTGCATTACTGCAAGAATACCTCCGTTTGGCTGTCCGTAATATACAGGCGAGCCGACAATCATGGCATCTGCCGTCTTCATCTTTGTGGCAATGGTGTTGCAGATGTCCTCGTCAAAGACACATCCGTCATCTGTGTTACGACAGTTTCCGCAGTTGATGCACATATTCACAGCACCATTTCCTATCTGCAGGATTTCTGTCTCAATACCATGTTTTGTCAACTGTGATTCCACTTCCTTCAAGGCAATGAATGTATTGCCATCACGTCGTGGACTTCCGTTAATCATCAGTACCTTAATCTTCTTGTCCGAAGAATTAAGAGCAGTCTTTTCAGTCTCTTTCTCCAGTAAATCCATATTCTCGTTATTTGTTAACATTGCCATTACAGGAGCTGTAACGGCTGTTCCGGCTACGGTCATAGCCGTCTTCTTGATAAAGTCTCTTCTGTCCATAATGTTTGTGTTAGGTTTGGTGCTACAAAAATAATAAATATATGACTTATTCCTTAATAAAAAGCATGAAAAATAAATTAATCCGTAATAATATCGTTTTTTCCTTTAATTCATGTCGCAACTTACAACTTCCAAATACTCATTAGTGAGTATTTTTTCTTTCTAAGTCGTTAATTGTTTTTTTTATACGGGAAAGAAGTTGTAATTTTGCAGAAAATTTATAGGTAGGTGTGCAAAATTATTTATACAATCCTTGCACCGCCTACTGCGCATCTTCACCGCCTAAAAACAATTGAGTAGGAGTCACTACATTCATTTATTTTAGACGCTGAACCTACATCATTAATCAATACAATCATTATAAAAATAATTTTTGCACACCAACTTAATAATGACATTAAAAGACTTAAAGATAGGACAGACAGGTATGATTACTGCCGTGGGAGGAAGTGGCTCGTTGAGACAGCATTTCCTTGATATGGGTATCATACCTATGAACGAAATTACACTTATCAAATATGCTCCTATGGGCGACCCGATTCAGGTTCGCATACAAGGCTATGAACTTACGCTTCGTCTTGCTGATGCAGAACAAATTGAGCTGACACGTGAGCTGACGTCTAAGGAGACCGTTGAGATTACACGTACCAATACACCCCATCCTGGATTCGGAGAGACAGGTTACAGATTTCATGATTCTGCTACGGAACATCCTCTGCCAAAGGACGAGAAATTGACGTTTGCACTCGTGGGTAATCAGAACTGTGGCAAAACGACACTCTTCAATCAGTTGACAGGTGCCAACCAGCATGTGGGCAACTTCCCTGGTGTGACGGTTGACCGTAAGTCAGGAACAATAAAGGGCTATCCAGATACAGAGGTTACTGACCTCCCTGGCATATACTCACTCTCACCATTCTCGGCAGAGGAGATAGTATCACGCCAGTTCGTTCTTGAGGAGCGTCCAAAGGGAATCATCAATATCGTTGACTCGACAAATATAGAACGTAACCTGTACCTCACCATGCAGCTTCTTGAGCTTGGCATACCTATGGTACTTGCACTCAACATGATGGACGAGTTGAAGGGTAATGGCGGAACAATCCTCATAAATGAGATGGAGCAGGCTCTCGGCATACCTGTTGTGGCTATTTCTGCTATGAAGAATGAGGGTGTGGACGAGCTTGTGGAACATGCCATTCATGTGGCACGCTATCAAGAGTGTCCGCAGCGTCAGGATTTCTGTAGTCAGGAACAGCATGGTGGCGCAGTACATCGTTGTCTCCATGCCATAATGCACCTTATCGAGGATCATGCACAGAGGGCAGGCATACCTGTACGTTTTGCTGCAACCAAGCTTGTCGAGGGCGACACGATGATAGAAGATGCACTCAAGCTTACGGAGAATGAACAGCAAACCGTTGAACATATCCTCAAGCAGATGGAGGACGAGCGTGGACTTGACCGTGCTGCTGCCATTGCTGATATGCGATTCGGATTCATCAAACAACTGTGTGAACAGACGATAGTCAAGCCAAAGCGTAGCAAGGAACATGTACGTTCGGAAGCTATAGACAGGGTACTGACGGGCAAGTGGTTTGCCCTTCCTTCATTCCTGCTCATCATGGCATTCATCTTCTGGTTCACATTCAACTTCTTCGGAGCATGGCTTCAGGACTTGCTTGATAGCGGAATAGGTGAACTTACAGAGTGGGTTGACGCAGGTCTTACCGCACTCGACGTGAATGATGTGGTTCATTCTCTTGTGGTTGATGGTATCTTTGGTGGAGTAGGTTCTGTACTCTCATTCTTGCCACTCATCATTACGCTTTTCTTCTTCCTCTCTATGTTGGAAGATTCTGGATACATGGCACGCATTGCGTTTGTTACGGACAAATTGTTGAGGCGTATTGGTCTTTCTGGTCGTAGTATCGTGCCGATGCTCATCGGTTTCGGATGCTCTGTACCAAGTGTTATGTCCACACGTACACTCCCATCAGAGCGTGACCGTAAACTCACTATTCTGCTCACACCATTTATGTCGTGTACAGCCAAGATTCCTATTTACACGTTCTTCTGTGCTGCACTCTTCCCTCATAATGGTGCATGGGTAATGATGTCACTCTATCTTATCGGTATTGTTGTCGGAATAATCGTGGCTCTGCTCTGTAAGAATATTTGTTTCAAGGGTGAAGCTACACCATTCGTGATGGAACTTCCTTGTTACCGTATGCCTGTGGCAAGGAACGTGGGAATGCTCCTTTGGGAAAAGTCACGTGACTTCCTTCAGAAGGCGTTCACGGTCATCTTCCTTGCCAGCATTGTGATATGGTTCTTGCAGACATTCGACTTCCGCCTCAATGTGGTGGATAATCAGCAGGATTCTATCCTTGCCATGATTGCTTCGGTCGTATCGCCTGTGTTCTCACCTTTAGGATTTGGCGACTGGCGTATCACAACAGCTCTTGTGTCTGGCTTCCTTGCCAAGGAGAGTGTTGTATCAACGCTTGAGGTTCTCTATGCCAATGTGCCTGTGAGCAGCATCTTTAGTACGGCATCAGCATTTTCTATCCTTGTGTTCTGCTTGCTTTACACACCATGTGTTGCAGCGGTAGCAGCCATTCGACGCGAACTTGGAACACGTTGGGCACTCTCTATCGTCCTTCTCCAGAGTGTCGTTGCGTGGGTATGTGCATTCATAGCTTATCATCTGGCGTAAAGATATAATTTGTATTTTTGAATTTTACAAGTATGGTAGCAACAGTAATTATACTAATAGCCGTAGCGTCATGTGTCGTAATGGCAATAAGGACGCTCAGAAAGAATGGCGGTAACACTTGCAACTGTTGTAATGGATGCAACGGATGTAAGACGTGTTGTCAGAAATAGACAAGACATCATAAAGATGATGAAGCATGAAGTCCGCTCTTTCCTCTCAGCAAAGTGTGAGGAACGAGCGGACTTCGTTCGTTTTTTGCCGTTTAAAAAAGCAAATGGGTGTCTCGATTTTCACTTTAGATGCAAAATGAGACGATGAAAATGTTTTAAAAGTTAAAAATGAAATATATTGCCCCGAAAATGAAATGCCTTTTCTAACAGACTTCATACCTTTGCAACGCTAATAACAAAAGAATGGTCAGTCACCATTAAGAGATGTTCAAAATTCTTCAAAAGGCAAAAGCTGATGATTGCACATGTGTCCTTGACATATCATTATAGTTGTCGGCAACGCCCAAACGTTACTAAAAATTATTTGTATTATGAAAGCTTTATATTACTTCCTTCTCTTCTACGCATGCATCTTTCTCATCTCAATGATACCAGAAGAAAATGTCGCAGAAATAAACGAGACTTCATCTGAGGTTCTTCGTCAATCAAATAACAATAACAAGGAGACTTCTTATAATTTGCACACAGACTCAATACAGAAGTGGTGTGTGTCAGAGGTCTATTGATAAAGATATTTGGTGCGTGAGCATCCTCTTTTCCAAAAATTGTAATAAACCATTTAAGAGAATTTCTAATCATATAATAGCTTTTTCTATCTCTATGTCGTCTATTATTTAATTCCCAATACTGCTCCTGCTCTCATGAGTATGGAGCAGTTTTTTTATAGCCACTCATCCCACGAAGGGAGCGGCTATTCATATAAGAACGGGTCAGCGGATTTTGGGGTCAGCTGATTTACCCTGTTGATGAAGCCTCAAAATAAGCAGCAGGAATTTTCTCGACCTGTACGGTTGGAAATGTTTCTATAAAAGGCTAAAACAGAACGAACTTGTCGTTTTTATTCTCCCACGGAGAGCACAGAGCTTTACTTTTACGCTTATTTTCTGACGAGTCCACGAAGGTCGCAGATGCTCCGAGGAGCTAACGGAGAAGACCCTCACCCCAGCCCTCCCCCTCTATGGGGAGGGAGTAGATTACTCTGAACG